>Ga0172363_10003759_pt1 | contig 12324 bp, 9 predicted proteins | sample LakKivs2_kivu2a2_FD_114541 | JGI IMG/M metagenome (GOLD analysis project Ga0172363, IMG submission 114541) | Sediment microbial communities from Lake Kivu, Rwanda - Sediment s2_kivu2a2 | ecosystem: Environmental > Aquatic > Freshwater > Lake > Sediment | place: Rwanda: Western Province, Lake... | reverse complement strand
GGCTGGAGCGGGAAATCCGCGTTCACCTTGACCGTGAACGCCTTCAGGCCTACAGGCTCTCCCCGGCCCTGGTGGCAAAGGCGCTCTATCAGGAAAACCTCGAGACGTTCGCCGGCCGCGTGACCATGGAACCTCGCGAAATCATCGCCCGCACGATGGGCGAATTCGAAAACCTCGAAGAAATCGAGAACGTGGTTGTGGCAACAGGAACCGATGGAGAGGAAGTTTATGTCAAAGACATAGCCCACGTGGAAGACTCACATGCCGAGATGCGAATCAACACACACTTCAACCGAAAGCCCTGTGTCGAGTTCAAGGTGCTCAAGCAGTACGCCGCCAATGCAATGATGGTCGCGGAAGGCGTTAAGGCTGGTCTGGATGAGCTGAAAAAACGAGGTGATATTCCGAAAGATATTGAGTTTAGTTACGTGGAGGACGACGGCCTCTACGTGAGGAACGCCATTAATGGGGTAAGGGACTCGGCCATCCTCTCCGCCGTGCTCGTTGTTGTGGTCATCTATCTTTTCCTGGGACGATGGCGGCAGGTGATCGTGATGATGGCGGCGATGCCGGTCACCCTGCTTGCCAACTTGCTCATCATGAGAGCGGCCGACTTTTCGATCAACGTATTCTCACTGGGGGGCCTGGTGGTCGCACTAGGGGTGATTGTGGACAACTCGATCGTGGTCATGGAGAACATCACGCGATTAAAAGCGGAGGGCGTGGGCGACTACGCCCAGCGCGGCGCACAGGAGGTCGGCTCGGCGATTGTCGCCGCCACCCTTACGTTCCTCGCGATTTTCCTGCCGTTCGTGTTCGTGCCGGGCATGGTGGCCATCCTGCTCAGCGAGCTTGTTTTCGTGGTGGGCGGGGTCGTACTGATCTCCCTTGCGGTGGCGCTTACCCTCACGCCGCTGCTGACCGACAGGCTCCTGCGCCGCGAGACGGCCGGGCAAATCTCTCGAATCGCCATGGCCTTTGATCGAATCGTTGCACTTGGCACGCGAGGCTATGAGCGGCTGCTTAGTGGGTGCTTGCGAGTAAGGTGGCTCGTGGTAGCTTCCACACTGGCAGTATTCGCACCGAGCATCTGCTTGGCTACTCGAGCCGGCACGGAATTCCTGCCAAAGCTAGACGATGGCCGCGTGATGGTGAAGCTCATGATGCCCGCCGGAACATCCTTGGCTAACGTAGATCGGATTCTCGCGCGGGTGGACGGCGAACTCAGTGATTTGCCCGAGATCGAAAGCACATTCCGGCTTTCCGGCGGCAGGGTCTTTGGGCTCTATACTCTCGAGGTCAGCAACGAGGGCAATCTCGATATTCAACTTGTCCCGCGAAGCCGGCGAAACATCACTACAGCGCAGTTTATCGATAAAATCAGGCCCTTGGTGGCTAAAATACAGTCGCAGGAAGCCGGTGCCAAGCTGCCTGTCAAGCCAAGGCCCATCAAAGGCCTGCGGAAGGTGGGCGAGCAGGATGTTGAGGTGAACGTCAAGGGAAGCGACGTCGTAGTGCTCTACGAATTTTCCGAGAAACTGATGTCCCAGCTTTCGAAGACACCGGGATTGTCCGGCGTGAACATCTCGATGGACATGACCAAGCCGGAGTACCGCGTCTACGTGGACCGTGCCCGAGCATCAGCGATGGGAATTCCCGTCAACCAGGTCGCATCCACGTTGCGAGGCCTGGTCCATGGGCTCGTAGCCACCCAATACGCCGAGGGAACAAAGTACTATCCCATCAGGGCCATAGTACCGGAGATTACGCTCACCAGCAAAACGGATCTGGAGAACCTGATCATAGAGACCCGCAGCGGTGAGCCGGTCTATTTGCGAGACATCGCGGAGGTTCGGCGAGCGGTGGGGCCCGTCGAGATCTCGCGCGAGGATCAGGTGGTACGGGTAATTGTTCGCGCCGACCCGGCCGGGATCAGTGTTGGCGAGGCCCTCGCTCTCGCCGAGAAAGCCGCCATTGACCTCCAGCCGCCTCCGGGCGTTGAGATGTCAATGGGCAGCGAGGCCCGTTTCATGAAGGAAAGCCGGCAGGTCGTGGGGCTGATCGTCGGCTTTGCCACGCTTTTTGCCTACGTGATCTTGGCCATTCAGTACGAATCATTTATCCTGCCCTTCCTTATTGTTTTGGACGTCCCATTGGCCCTGACCGGGGCGCTGCTCGCGTTGTCCTTTGCGAATGCCCCGGTGGCCGTCACCGTTCAAATCGGTATCCTCGTGATGATGGGCGGCATCACGTCGCAGGGTGTGGTACTGTTGGACATGACTGAGCAGTACCGCCGGAGCGGAATGACACACTTGGAGGCCATCCGGAAAGCAGCCCCAACTCGCATCCGCCCGATCTTGATGACTCAGTTGACCACGGTGCTGGGGCTGGTGCCACTGGCGCTAAACCTCGGCGAGGAAGGCGGCATGCTTGTAACAATGGCTATCGCCGTAATAGGCGGATTGCTGTATTCGCTGCTGTTGACCCTATTCTTCCTGCCGGCGGCATATGGTCTGGTTCGCTTCGGGCATAGAAATAAGGTTAAGGCGAAGGCTCTGGTGGACGGCCGGAAGTTGTGATGCAACTGCGCCACGAGCGCTTTGGAGCGACCGGCAAGTCGTTCCCGATCGAGCCTGAGACCAACGGCGTGATCGAACGCTTCTTCCGGGCAGCCGGAATGTGCTTGCAGAAAACTTGAATTGCGATATAATCGAACACGTTGCTGCCGGTGATAGCCGGCGAGAAGGATCTGGGAAATGTCGGACCATGGAATGCGCTGCTCATGCTACGACAGGATCGCGCCATTGTAGGGACGAACTTCGGGTGGCCTAGCCCTGGAGGCACGCCGGATCGCCCGCCCAACAAGCAGGAAGCCTGCGTGCGGCAATGGCAACGTCGACTTCCCCCTGGACGAGAGATTCCCACGAAGAGACCTCTACCTCTGGGCGAGCCATTCCGGCGACCTCCTCGGTCGAACCAAAACATCGGGAAGCCCATCTCCTGCATGACACAGCCAGCAGTTGCAGCCGACATCCCCGAACTTCCATGTGTCTGGCACGCCGCCGCAACACTACCTCCAACGCAGGTTTCACGGAGACCGTGCACATGAGTACACAACAAGACCGGCAGACGAAAATTCACGTCGTGTTCACGTCGTCAGGAATCAACGGCACCGGGTCGAGCGTCAACTACCGATCCTATCGCCCGACGGAAAAGGTGCTGAGTAACGAGGAGATCTTGAGCGACCTGAAGAACAGGTGCGATGGCGTCGATTTCCTTGGCACTTCGGGACCCATCAAAGGCGAGGAAGCGACGCGGAAGGTGAAGAAGGATCGCGCAAAGCTGGACGGTGTTCTCTATTTCGGAACGCCGCTCGACAGCATGGTCTCACTCGGGCTTCCCATCGTGGCTGTCCATCCCTGGTGGGGACAATGGCAAGAGGGGTTTCATCCGTTCACAGGCATGAAAGTTGTCACATCCTTTCTGCCCGTCATCCCCGACGTCAATCGATCTCTTTTCCAGTCGAGGCTCGACGATATCGCCTCGAAGATCAAGATCATCCGGGCCGTTTCCCGGATGGACGGCCTGAAGGTGCTGGTGGTTACAGACCGGCCCGTGCTTGGCGCCTTCGAACCCTCGCCGAGTCAGTTTGACAGCACGCGGGAGGAGTACGAGCAAACCTTCCTTCGCAACATGAAGAACACCTTCCGAACGGAGTTTGTCAACATATCCGAGGACGACAGAATCAAGGCCATGAAGAAGACCGGCGACGAGGCGCAAGCTGTTGCCGAGAAGTGGATCGCCGAATGCGAAGCCATCAAGGGGACCAACGACCGCGAGATTCTCAAGTCGGCAAGGCTGTACCTCGCGCTGAAGCAATTGATGCTGGATCACGGATGCAGCGCCGTCGCCACTGAAGACTACGGCGTTCCCACCTGCGATGAAGACGGCTTCATGCCGTCCCAAGGCCTCCCCTCATCGCAGTTCTGCACCGATGGCGTGGTCGCCACTTCCGAAACCCTGATGGACTCGCTACTGACGCAACAAGTCGGCTTATTCATAACCGGCAGCACCGGAACCAACGGCGACTACATCATTGATCCGCCTTCCGGCACGGCCATACTCGGCCATTGCGAGGGGCCGTTCAATCCCTATGGAGACGGCAAGCGCGTGCCCTACGTCATCAGAAACCGGCCACAGGTGGCCTTCAACACGGGCGGAGCGTGCGTCCAGGTCAAGCTCCCGGCCGACGAGACGGTCACGGTCGCCAAATTGAGCATGTACCGAAGAAAGCTTTCCATCTTCACCGGCCGCACGGTTTCGGGCGACACCTTGTTTCCCGGCTGGGACGATCTTCTCTGCCGGAACAAACTCGCCATCAAGACCGACGCACAGAGATTGTTTGACAACGTGGACTGGAAAACCTTCGGCTGGCACAAGGTGGTCTTCTACGGCGATCACCGCCAGCAGTTCAAGAATTTGGCCAAGCTGATCGGATTCGAAGCCATCGAGAAAGACAGGGCCGGTGTCAACGCGGGAATCGAAAGCGGGAAATGAGGAAAAGTGATGCGGCCTAAATTACCTTGGACATCGACGAAGACCGGGTAGAATAGGCACTACCCCCAGGACCAAGGAGACTGTCGATGTCGAAGAAGAAACGGATGTCGTCCGCGAACAAGGAAGACCTCGTGATGCGCGTGTTGCGCGGCGAGGACCTCGAAACCGTCAGCCGCGAGAGCGGCGTGGCCATGCACCTGCTACAGGCGTGGCGCGACACGTACACCCGAGCCGGCCGTGAGAGCCTGAAGGCAAAGCCAGGCAATTCGGTCGAAAGCGAGCTTGAGCGCCAGATCAAGCAGCAGGCCTCGGAGATCGAAATCCTAAAAAAAAGCGAAGGCGCTCGTGGACGGCCGGAAGTTGTAATGCAACTGTGCCATGAGCGCTCCGAAGTGACCGGCAAGGTGTTTGCGATCGAGCCTCTGTGCCGGCTGTGCGAGGTGCCGCGCTCGTCGTTTTACGAATATGCCCGGCAGTTGCGCCACCAGCGACGTGCCGCCCGCCGCGAGCGCGCCAAGCCAGGACCGAAGGTCCAGGTGGATGACGCGCAGTTGCTGGCAACGATCAAGGACGTGCTTGCAGCCAGCCCCTTCCACACCGAGGGCACCAAGAAAGTGCATGCTCGGCTTCGCCGCAAGGGCATCCGCGCGTGCCGTGAGCGCGTCAACCGCGTGATGCGAGCGGCCGGCCTTCTGTCGCCGCAGCGCACATCGCGCGACAAACGGCAGCACACCGGCAGCATCATCCCCGAGATGATCAACCGCTTGTGGGGAGCCGACGCTACGACGCTCTCCACGGCCACCGGCGAGCGGCTGTGGCTGTTTGCTGTGATTGACCACTACTCCGACGAGGTGCTGGGCTGGCACATCGTGCCGGTCGGTCACGGCACCCGCTGGGCGGCCCTCGAGCCCATCAAGCAAGCAGTGCGCAAAATCTTCGGCAGGATCGACAAAGGCATTTGCCAAAACCTCGGCCTGCGGCACGACTGGGGGCCGCAATACGCGGCGAAAGACTTCGCCAAGGAGCTTGCCTACCTCGGCATCACCAACAGCCCCGGCTTCGAACACGAGCCCGAAACCAACGGCGTGATCGAGCGCTTCTTCCGGACAGCCAAAGACAATTGCCTGTGGATCGAGCACTTCACCGACCTCCAGCACGCCCGCCAGCGGGTCGCTGCCTGGATCGAAGACTACAACACGCAGTGGCTGATCGGCCGACTTGGCAACAGATCGCCCCGTGAGGTGCGGCAGGAGTTCGCAAGCAGAGAAGCGTCGGCAGAAGTTGCTTGACACCGACAACCGTACGCGATAGAATACTGGCGTCCGGCCAAACAGAGTCGGGATCGCAGGAGTGCGGCCCGACAAAGGATAACCGGATGGGGCTGCGACAGGATCAGCGTCCTGGGGGAGCCTTCGGGCTCCCCCCGCCCGCTTCTTCGAGTAAGATTCCCGAGCTGCCCCCTATGCCTTCTTCACTCCGGGGTCTGGGGCAGAGCCCCAGCGTTCCATGCGAGCAAACCGCTCACAGTGTCAAGTGCGCCCTTGGCCGCTGTGGCCGAGGCTCTGGCCAAGCGATTCGGACCTATACAAAATGAGCAAAGGCGATTGTACCGAATGGCCTGAAGATAACCGTGGAGGCGGCCCCACGCAGCCGCCTCTACGGAGGTCATCTCAGGAAACGCATCTGCATCTGGCGCCGCCTTCCGGCTTGCGGGCCAACGAAGAGGATCGTTCGCGGGAGGCCCCTGGTCGACCAGAAAAGATGCTCTGATCCAAGAGAGAAGACGAACATGGTCATGCAGGACAACAACACACGGCTTTTCACGATATTCCTGTCCCAGGGGTACGGCGGAGCTGGACAAGCTCCTGAATCCCTTGTCACCAATAACGAGCTCCTTGGCAAACTGCGGGCGGACTGTCTCGGCATAGAATTCATCCCGCGGGACACAACGTCGTCGAATGCATCCGTCCAACGGATCTTGTCTGAACTGGAAAGCCTGAAACCAACTCTTGACGGCGTTCTTGTCGTCGGGACTTCCAGGGAATACGGGCTGGCTCTCACCGGCCTGCCAACCATCGTCGTCTATAACCTGTTTGAATGGATGATGATTCCCTACAAGCTCTTCAACACCGGACGGGAAGAGAACAGCGTACTTGCCGGCCGTCACGAATACGGCGAAGGGCGTGTTCTGACTGCTCAGATAGAAGGAGATTGCCATACAGGATTGAGACTCACGCTGAAAGCCCTGTCCGAACAACACAGGATCCCGGATCTTCCACCGGATTGCACGTGGAATGGCCGGTCGGTGAATCGGTGACGATATGGAAGCTTCATGCACTTCACAGGACCATAGGGATCCATACGGGTACGATTGCTGACGGCCACGCTCTCTATGAGAACTTGGATGAGATCATGTGCCGGACGAAGCTGGTCGTAAAGACACAGGCCGATGAAGTGCAGAAACATTATTCTCCTGACGAGTACGGCATTCACAGGGCGGCAACTCTCGGCGACCTGAGGCCGGACGTCAAGGGTTTTGCGGTCCTGGCCGGATTTGGTGTCATCGAAGAAGACAAACCGTCCTCGCCCGCCATTGCGGTAGCCGGGTCATCGAAAATCGCCTCGTCGCTGAAGCCGTGAGGTGGGACTGGCAATCAAGCACAAGGCAAGAGAGTGAAAAACAGAGACTGTAGCGGCATTGCAGAGCGGTCACCTGCCGCCTGCACCGTCACAACCACGTGTTTGGCGTGTCTTCTCACCACCGGGTTCATCCCGGTGGAGTGCGGCTGCCGCAGCCGCCATGATCCGTAGGCAGATTACGTGGCGCCTCACCCCCTACCCCGCTTCCCCTCCCCAAGGTTCGGGAGGAGGGAACTAGGGCGGACCGACTTCAGACTACGGATCATCGCTCCACCGGCGCAAGGCCGGCGGTGGCGCGAGGCAGCCTGTAATGATGCTGCACTCTCGAAAAACAGCGGCCAAAGCGTATGACCCTGTTACCGAAGACTTTGCACTTGTCACTCTTGCGGTTTCATTCTGAACCGCATGATCATCAGGAGGTTTGCTCTCGACCATCGTGCTGTTTCTCAGAGCGAACCGAGCGCGGGGAACACATTTATGAGGAGAAAATAAGCCATGGTGAGCGGAATGGGCATGGGCGGCGGTAGAGGCCGTGGCATGGGCCAAAGAAGGAGAATGGGCGGCGGCCGAGGAATGGGCGTCACGCTTCCTATCGGATCCTCTACACCGGCCTTTCCGATAGGCCCGAGCGGCAGGCCACAATCCCGTCAGATCGCGGTACTGGACAAGAACAAGTGCATCGGCTGCGGGTTGTGCACAAGAGTTTGTCCCACGCAAGCGATCGTGATCGATAGGATCGCCGTCGTCGACTCCGCGCGATGCATCGGCTGCGGACGTTGCGTTACCGAATGCCCGCGAGGAGCTCTAGAACTGGAAAGGAGGCCCTCCAATGCCCAGGGAAACAATGAGCCCTCGTGAGCGCTGGCAGGCAGTGCTGAAGCGCGAAACGCCGGATCGTATGCCCATGGACTACTGGGCGACTGCCGAAGCATCGGAAAAACTCGTGAAGCATCTGGGATGCGCCAGCCTCGATGAGGCATTGGCGCAATTGCACATCGACCGGCCGGTCAGCGTGTGGGCCAAATATGCAGGACCACAACGCCAGGCTGGAGAGGATGTTTTCGGTTGCCGACACCGCAAAGTCGCCTACGCTACCGGCACCTACGACGAATGCGTGTACCACCCCCTGGCCGGCTATGCGTCCGTCGAGGAAATCGAACGGAAGTACACGTGGCCGAAGCCCGATTGGTGGGACCATTCAGGAATACCTGAACAAATCAAGGGCAAGGAAAACAGGCCCATAATAGGGGGCGGTTCGGAACCTTTTCTCGCCTATTGCGAGCTGCGCGGCCAGGAACAGGCCTACATGGATTTGGCGCTGAATCCGGAGATGGTACACTACTGCCTGGATAAGCTCTTCGGCCTGGCCTACGAAAATACCGCGCGCATATACGAACGAATCCCCGGCAAGGTCTTGATCAGCTATATCGCCGAAGACCTTGGCTCCCAGGAGGCGTTGCTCTTCTCGTCCGATATCATTCGTGAATTTCTTCTTCCCCGAATGAAACGCATGATGGACCTCGCTCATGACGCGGGTGTTTGCGTGTTTACCCATAGCGACGGTGCGATCCGCGACGTCATCCCCGACCTCGTCGCGATCGGTGCGGACGTGCTCAACCCGATCCAGTGGCGCTGCCGCGCCATGGACCGTGAAGGCCTGAAACGCGATTTCGGACACAAGCTGGTATTCCACGGCGCCATGGACAACCAGGAAACCCTGCCGTTCGGAACCGTCGACGACGTTCGCCGCGAGGTCATAGACAATGTCCGGATACTCGGCGAGGGCGGCGGCTACATTCTTGCCCCGTGCCACAACATCCAGGCCATCGGCCCGCCCGAAAACGTCGTCGCCATGTACGAGACCGCCTACCAACGCGGATGGACGTGACACGGGACTCGATTCCTCTTCCGAAAAAAGAAAGAACTTGTCTTAGCGAAGTTGATCGGCGGCTGTTGCACCGCGGAGCATTGATCATGACAGGATACCAACGGATGATGACCGCCATTCGCCGTCAGGGTGTTCCGGACAAGGTGCCGATCTGGGAACTGATCATCAATCGTCCGGTCATCAAGGCCCTGTATCCGGAACTCTTCAGTACGGAAAGAGTCGCCCGATATGAATGGGGGTCCGCGGGCGGGTTCCTCCTTCAGGCAGACTTTGTCGAAAGAGAGGGGCTCGACGGCATCACCGTCTTCGAGGATATCCAGATTCGGGAGCTGGATTCCAACACCTACACAGACGAATGGGGCATCACCTGGCGCACGGAGCAACATGGCATTCCCTATGCGGTCGGGCATCCCATACAACGGGAGGCTGACCTCGACGGCTATCAGGCGCCCGACCCGGAGGCCGAGCATCGCCTCCAGAGCCTCGAACTGGCCGTCAAGCGATTCAAGGGCGAGAAATGCATCGTCTTCCTCAGTCATGAGGCTTTCGAGTTCTCCCACTACCTGCGCGGGATGGACAACCTGCTGATGGACTACGCCCTCAATCCCGCTCTTGCGCACCGCTTGGCGAGAATCGTGACGGACTGCAAGAAACGCGTATTGGAGAGGGCGGCGGAGATCGGAGCCGACGTGCTGTGTACCGGCGACGACTACGCCCACCGGAAAGCGCCGATCATGTCGCCCGACCATTTCCGCGAATTTCTCTTGCCGTATCTGCAGGAAGTCGTCAACGTCGCCAAGGCAAAGAATATTCCCTTTCTCAAGCACACGGACGGGAACCTGTGGCCGATCATCAACGACATTGTGGACACGGGCATTGATTGCCTCGACCCTCTCGAACCCATCGCCGACATGGACATGGCTCGCGTGAAGGCGGCCTACGGCCATCGGATCGCCCTCGCGGGCAACGTTGACTGCGGCCAACTGCTCCCTTTCGGAACCCGGACGGACGTGATTGAAGCCGTGAAGGAAACGATCGCCAAAGGCGCACCCGAAGGCGGGTTCATTCTTGCATCCAGCAACAGCATACATCCGGCCGTTAGACCGGAGAACTATAAGGCTATGGTTGAAGCAGGCCGCGAATTTGGCGCGTACCCGCTCGATACGCGCATGGTGCAGCAGTACAGCCGCAAGGATTACATGGCCCGCTATCGGTGATCGGCCGGTAGTCGCCAAATGCGCGGGCCGTTGACCCCAGCGACAATCAGATCGAACCTGAAAGGTGGAAAACAGCATGAAAACGTGTGTGGATGTGAAAGTGAACGTCAAACCCGTATTCGTCAACCTTGTTCATTCGGAGGCGTACGAGGGCCCTTGCCGGGTTGGCAAACCCGAGGATCTGACGCCAGACGCCGACCGGCAACGGGGGCGCATCTCTTCAGACGCGTTCTTTCGAGATTTGCGTCGGAGCCTTGGCGAAAGAGCGATTGTTCAGGCCCCCGTCGTCTTTGGCAGCCGTGATGATTTTGTGGTGCGCGAGACGGAATTGCGCAAACTGGAACCGGATGTCTTTGACGCGGACCTTGTGCTTGTGGCGGGCGGCCTCAATCAATGCCCCGCCATCGCGATCGGCGAACGGTATCGCAAGCCCGTGGGGGCGCTCGGCTGGGTGACCAGCGTCGATGTCACAGCATGCCTCAGGGCCCGAGGGCTCGAAGGCTATGCGCTCCTCGACTACGAACATCTCAACCGCTTCCTCAAGCTGTTACAGGTGCGCAAAGCATTCCAACAGACCCGCATGATGATTGTCACTCAGGGCAACAGCTTTCCATCGGTCGGCGTCGTCAGCAGTATCGTGGACCTAGACGGTCTCCACGAGCGCTTTGGCGTCGATCACGCGCTTGTATCCTCGTCGCAGATCATAGAGGAGATGGATTCTCTGCCCGCCGAGGCCAAGCAAGAGGCAGAGTTGCTGACCGATCAACTGATCGGGAACGCGCAAGCCTGTCACATGAAGCGCGAGGATGTTCTGCCGTCCGTCCAGTTCTTTCTGACGGCGAGGAGATTCCTTGAACGATATGAATGCAATGCCTTTGCCATTCCCTGTTTCGAAATCTGCGCCACGAAAACCATGGAGCAACGCCGGGTCATGTTCTGCCTCACACACACACTGCTGAAGGACATGGCCATTCCTTCGGCTTGCGAGGCAGACACGAACGTCCTGATGGCGATTGCGTTGCTTACCTACGTTGCCGAAAAGTCGGTCTTCATGGGCAATTCATGGGAGAAGGACAGAAAGCAAAACATTCTTCGCGTGTGCCACGACGTGCCCGGCCTGCAGATGAATGGCTTTGATCAGCCCCCGCTACCCTATGAACTGCGCAATTTCACCGTAGGAGGCTGGGGAGCAACGGTTCGGTACGATTTCCGCAAGGATAAGGGCCGGCCCGTAACGCTCGCACGATTCAGTCCCGCAGCCGACAAGGTCTTGGTAGCGACCGGAAAGATTGTCGGAGGCGACAATTTCGACCAGATTGGCTGCAGCCTCGCTGTCGACATCGCGGTCAATGACGTGGTGGATCTGTTCGAAAAGGAACAGGACTTCGGCCACCACCTGGCCGTCGTGTACGGGGATTACAGCGAGGAAATTCGCCGGCTCGGAAACATCATGAGGTTCAGCGTTGTGCAGAGCTGACCATTGACGGGTCGTTGAAGAAAGGCTCGAAGTGCTTGGCACAGAGCCTCTTCTTCGATGGCCTCTTTCCGGGCCTTTTTCCGTCGACAAGCGTGCGCCGGATTCACCACGCGGCTGGCGGGCACCAGTCGGGTCAGCCGGGTAACGCTATCGTCCCCGAAGGCCGGTAATCCGGCCCCCGCTCTTCGTTGTAGCCGATGATCAGGTTGCCCAATCCGTTTGCTGTCTCCGTGCTGCCCTCGCCATTGACGATCTGGACGTTCACACCGGTCGTCAAGCACGTTGACGTTCACGGGATATTTCAGGCCGCCATCGCGGAACCTTTTCAGCGTTTCGGCTCGCTCCGCTGCAGGCATCTCGCCGCAGACAAACCGCATTGATGCCCCCAGCTATCGGGCATTCGCTGAACGTGCCTGGCATGGTTACTACGGAGTCCCTATTTTGCGCTACAATCTGATCTTCATTTCTGGTATAATGCCGAGGTATGAAGATCGATGGACGAACACTGTCACATGAAGCAAGCGAAACAATACGGATAATGGCCT
>Ga0172363_10003758_pt1 | contig 12325 bp, 10 predicted proteins | sample LakKivs2_kivu2a2_FD_114541 | JGI IMG/M metagenome (GOLD analysis project Ga0172363, IMG submission 114541) | Sediment microbial communities from Lake Kivu, Rwanda - Sediment s2_kivu2a2 | ecosystem: Environmental > Aquatic > Freshwater > Lake > Sediment | place: Rwanda: Western Province, Lake... | reverse complement strand
CTGGCTCAGATATTTAAGGAATGGGTGACGAAGCATGAGGCTTTCGAGCTGATGGCGCCGGTGAGCTTGAGCCTTGTCTGCTTTCGTCTGAACGACGGCCGAGACGAGAAATCCCTGGCGGATTTGAACGGCAGGCTCCTTGAGAGCCTGAATCAGACCGGCAAGGTCTTTTTAACCCATACCACCCTGAAAGGAAAGTACGTGCTGCGTCTGGCCATTGGCTCCAGGATGACTGAGGAGAGTCATGTCAGGGAAGCCTGGAAGTTGATCAGGACAAAAGCAGCGGAGCTGTTAAAGTCCTCTCCAAAGCCGTAAGTTTTTTGTTTCGGTTAAAACGGCAGCTAAGAGGCCTCTGCGCGCTATTGATTGCGATAAGGAAAGCGAAGGATGGAGACTTTAAGAGCTGAATAATGAAGTTCAAAATTAAGAGCGAGATTTTTGAAAAATTTCCAGGATTGAGCATCGGGGCTGTCATCGCCGAAGGCATCGATAACCATGGACAGAGCGCTGAGCTCTTGGGCTTGGTTAGAGAAAAGGAAAAAGAAATCAGAGAGAAGTACGATATTGAATCCCTTTCCCAGCAGCCGAGAATCGAATCCTGGAGAAAAGCCTATGCCGCTTTTGGAGCGAAGCCTAGTAAATACAGGAGCTCGGTCGAGAGCCTTTACCGGATGATTCTGAAGGGAATGAACTTGAGACAGATCAATAAAGTCGTCGACATCTATAATTACATTTCTTTAAAGCATATGATTCCAGCTGGAGGTGACGACAGAATAAAGGTGGAGGGAGATATAAGGTTGATTTTTGCCCGCGGTGGCGAGCCCTTTATTGCTCTCAATTCAACGCAGAAAGAGTTAGCAGAGAAGGGAGAAGTCATCTATGTCGATGACAGAGAAGTCCTATGCCGGAGATGGAACTGGCGTGAATGCGACAAGACAAAAATGACAGAAGAGACGAGTAATGTTGTTCTTGTCATCGAGGGCCTTCCTCCAGTCACAGAGCAAGCCGTTCAGTTCATTGTCGCCGACCTTGGCGAATTGGTGAAGAGATATTGTGGCGGCGATATTCGAGCCATAGTCCTTAATCAGGCCAATAGAGAAGTTGAAATTTGAATGTAGCCTATTTTTTCGGCTCTGTGCTCCAGCTCAGTTTTTCTTCAGGGTCGACAAAGCGGAGATAATAGCCCCAGCCGCCGCCGCCCTGCTGAACCTTGATCAGCAGCTTATTCCAGCCCTTCTTCAAATCAGCCTGAACCTTGTCCTGGTCAGGATACGCGCCGCGGTAGGCAGGGTTGTCGTGGATGAGATTATCGTTCAACCAGACCCGGACTCCGTCATCGCTTCCGACAAGAATCAGCGCCTGGCGCGCTTCTGGCGAGAAGACATAAGCTAAGCCGTAAGCGATGGCCTGCTCATTGGGCTCAAGGAGCCGCTCCAGCCTGACATATCCTGACTCTTCAGCCTGAATTTTCTTCCATCCGATTTTATTGTTCAGTTTGCCGCTATAGCTTTTCCTGAGGTCGATCTCTGTTTCAGGAGGGTAACTCTGTTGAAGATAAGTCATGTCCGGCGCATCGAAGGGCCCGATGATGTTCCATTCGCTGATGAAAGCCCGGTTGGAAGGAGACAGAGTGAGGCCGATGAAGGCTAAATCCATGCCCGAGGATTCTGGGGATTTGCCGATGACCTGAAGGATGATTGTATTGACTCCAGAGCGGAGCAGGGCATTCTGCAATGTCAGCTTGTCTATGGTTTTTTCAGGCGAATATCCGTCAAAGATCTGGCCTTCTAACTCGGTGCCTTGCTCTCCGCTTCTGATTTCCGCAATCTTGCCCATAGCCGGGCCTTTGAGGAAATAGAGCTCGAGGTCATAGCGCTCCCTGATATCGACATTGAAAGAGACCTCAGCTGCCGTCTCGGTTGTTGCTTTTTCGGTCAGAAGGGCAGCGTAGCGCGTTCCTTCCTGGTTATAGTAGGAGGTCAGAATCTTGGAGAGGTTTTCTGCGCTGAATCTCATCCCCAATTTTTTATCCTCGAATGTTGCCGTCTTTTCTCCTCCGACTTTTTCCCATTCTGGCAGGACGAAGTTCCTTGAGGATTCAAGAGCAAAAGGCAGCCTTTGCTCCATTGAAGGAAGAGCAGGGAAAGGCTGATGAGGCTCGCTCTGATACCAGTAGGCAACAGACGAGAAGTCGTCAGAGCGGTCGTTGGCATGGCCGTGCTCGATGGTGACGCGGATGGATTTCTTAAAGGGGATGGGGTCAGGGATATGAAAGCGGTAAACCGTCGCTTTAGAGCCTACTTGAAAGTCTTCTTCCTGGAGCGGGCAGCCGTAGAATGGATTCTCATCCTCCCTCATTCCCCAGGCATCAGAGAAATAATCCTCAGAGCCTGTGCCGTGAAGGGAAGGCTCTGCTTCACCGTCGACATAAATCATGTCATCGCCTTCTCCCCACCACCCCATCGCTGTCTGCAGGATGCTGAGGTTGCAGCCGACATAATGCCCGTGGCCAGTAGCTTCGAGAATAGCATAATTTCTTCCAGGCTGGCACGGAATTTCCTGACGGTATTGAGCATGAAAGTAAGGAGTATCAGGGGAGAGGGAGGGGAGTTCCCTGTAATCGACATAATAGTAGAAAGCACCGACAGCTCTTGTGCCCTCGTTGGTCACCGTAATCCGCGCCGACTTGAGGAATGGCATGTACCAGTAACAGTTCCTTGCCCGGCCTTCGGATGAGCAGTTGATGGGAATGGAGCTGAAGTTGCGGTTCAATCCATGTCCCACGCCAAAAAAATCTCCTACCGGCGCCTCGACCGACGGCGATGCCTCGCCATCCCAGTACATCCTCAGGATGAGCTTTCGTCCGTAAAAGGGCTCGGCAGAGATGGTGAACCAGATATGGTGGATGGCTCCTGGTCCCTTGATCTCGGCCAGAACCGCTGTCTCTCCGGGCTGAATGGGTATGGCATCCCTGTTGCCGCCGCTGCGGTCGTAGGAAGAGATTCTCTTGCTTACGTAATCCTGGTGCTGGCCGAGCCTGATGAGCAGGTTCTGACCGAAGAGGAGAAATAAGGCTCCGGAAAAAAGCAAAAAGATGAAGGCGAACAACTTTGATGTTTTTTTTAAATAGTTTTTGGGCATATTTCCTCCTTATGGAGAGATATAAAGCGGAAAGTCATTTTTAGAAAACGTATCGTCTCTTGTCTCAAAAAGGGGCAAGCAGCTTTTAAAAAAGAGCCTGTCTCTTTTTATATTTTGATGCCTGGAGGCAAAGACCAGTTCTTCGATGCCAATCGAAATCATAAATTTTGTGCTGCTAACTGCGGGTACGGTCACTCTGTTTTTGGAAGGCCTGATTTCTGGAAGAAATTCGCAGCCGGAGCTATTCTCACTTTCTCGGCCCTGACATCAAGAGAGAAAATCTGAATGGTCTTATCCTCTTCCAGGACTTCCCTGGGCATGTTGGGGTTGGCATATTTAATCGGAGACGGAGCATTGGCCACCAAGGCTTCTTTCAATGATTTGGCGTCTTCGGTGATGATAGCGATGTAAACGTTGCGGAAATTCAAATATTTTTTGATGGCGCGGTTGACATCTTCACGCGTGATGGTTGGAAGCCTTTTCTGGACTTCAGCCAGAAAGTCTTGATAGCCGTAATAATGAGAATCCATCTGCCAGCCAAGCCTCTCTCCAAGGGTTTGGGCATAGAGCTTGGTGTAGTTGAGAAGGTAGGTGCGGGTCAATTCAAGCCTCTCTTCGGAGATTCCTTCTTCCACCAGTTTTTTGAGCTCGATAATGGCCTGGCGCAGAACGAAATGCCGGTTGGAGTTTGCCAGCGGCCTGATCCAGATCGAGAAATACTGCTCCTGCCGGCAGTAATTTTGAGCTGGAAACTTGTCCCGTCCCTGGATGAAATAGTCAGCATAGGCATAGTCGCCGTAATTCTGGCCTCGCTCTTCCCTAATCTTCTGGAAGAGGAGGGAAAGATGCTGCCTGTGCTCTCCGAAATGGGCAACAGCGATCCACAGCGGAAAATAGTCAGGGCTGGCCTTTGAAATGGCTATGGGGAAGCCCATGGAGATGGCAGTCGCCGGTGTCTTCTTCTCGGCGATTAAGATTTCAAGGCCTTTGGGCTGCCGCTGCGCAGGCAATTTCAGCTTTGGCGTTTGGCCTTCAGGAAGAGCCGAGAAATCCTTGACGACCTTCTCCGGAAAATCTGCGGGGTAGCCTCCGGCGAGGCCGATGGTAATGTTTCCTTGGAGGAAATGCTCTTTGTAAAAAGCCTTGATATCGTCTAAAGTCAGCGACTTCAAGGATTCAACTGTCCCTGCCTCTTGGTGGCCGTAGGGGTGTCCCTCATAGATCATCAGGTTCAAGATTTCCTTGCCAAACTGCTCGTCCATGTTGCTGACCAGGGTTTTTTCAACAAAATTCAATTGCCTGGTTTTTATCCGGTTGAAGTCTTCCTCACGGAAGCCGGGGTCAAGGAGCATGTCTTTGAAGATAGCATAATATTTGTCCAGGTTGTCGATATGAATTGTCCCCACAAAGACAGACATCTCCTTATCCACCAAAAGCCCAACATAGTCAGCCATCGGATAAAATTTTTTCTGGATTTCCTTGAAGGGCAGGGTTTTGCTGCCGCCGCTGGCCAGCATGTTGAGCGTCATGGCGCACAGCCCTTCTTTTCCTGCCGGGTCGCTGGCCGAGCCAACGCTGAGCAAAATTCTGAAGCTCACCAGCGGATTTCCCTGCAGAGGAAGGAGCTCGGTGGAGAGCTTCTTGGGGCTGACCTTGGCACAGGAGAAAGCCATGAATATCAGGGCCATGACCGTGATTCCTAACAAAGAATGATTGGTGTTGTTTTTCATTTCGCTTTCCCTCCTGTTAAAGTGGCCACTGTGCTGTTTGTTTTATTGAAATATTTTTTGGCCATTTCCTGGATGTCTGCGGTCGTCACTTTTTCGTAGAGGTCAAAAAGCCTGTTCAGGGTTTCAGGGTCTGTCGTCAGGCTGATATAGCCGGCGAGCATTCCAGCGACTCCGTCAGTCGTTCCCAGCTCATCGGCAACGGAATATTTCAAGTTTGACTTGACATCGGCCAGAACATCTTCCGGAACAGGTTCTCTCTTCAGTCTCTCCAGCTCTTTGAGTATCTCATCCTCGACGTAGGGAAGGTCTTTTTCATCCTTGAGTGTGGCGTTGAAAACGAGGAAATAGGGATCACGACGGTCGGAGAAGCTGGCGCCGAGGTTGAGGCATTTCTGCTCCTCGATAACCAGTTTCTGATAGAGCGGAGAAGAGCTGGAAAAGGACGTCTGAGCCAGGAGGTCGAGGGCGGCCTTGTCGATTTTTTTATCAGAGTAGGCCGGGCCGTGGAAGGCGATGGCAATCATCGGCGCGGTCTTTGCCGGGAAGTCAAAGTGCGCCCTCTTGGCTTTGGTCTGGGGAGGTTCCACAGGAGTGACAAGAGTATAGTTGGATTTCTGCCAGTTGCCGTAATACTTCCTGACGTAATCCATCAATTGAGCATGGTCAAAATCGCCGGCAACTAAAAGAATAGAGTTGTCAGGCGCATAAAAGCGCTTCTTGTAGAGCTGGCTGTATTCAAACTGGTTGGGCATATCCAGGATGTCCTTGAGATACCCGAGGGTCGTGTGCCGGTAGGAATGCTTTTCAAAAGCAGTGTCTCTTAAGAGCTCGGAAAGGCGCCGGCCCGGATTGGAGACAGTCGAGTAATACTCTCCTTCGATGACCGGAGCCTCTGTTTTAATCATCTCCTCGTCATAGTAGAGATTGATGAACCTGTCGGCTTCTGTTTTGACCACCTCTTCCAGGTTTTCCCTTCCAGCGAAGACCACAAAATAGCAGGTGTAATCATCGGTCGTGTAGCCGTTTGTGCCTGCTCCCAGCTTGGTTAAGAAGTCATTGTAAGCCGCAAGGGGGATGGTTTTTGTGCCTTTGAACATCATATGCTCGAAGAAGTGGGCAAAGCCCGATCTTCCAGGCTCAACTTCATTCCTCGACCCGGAGCGGACAACTGTGTAATAGGAAATTATATAAGGATTGTTGAGGGGGATGGAGATGACTTTAAGCCCGTTTTCCAGCTCTTCTATTTTGTATTCATAAGGAAAGATTTTTGAGCTTTGGAGAGCAGCAGGAACGACAAGGAGAAGGAAAACGGTGAAAGCAATGGGGATGAGTTTATTCATTTTTGCCTCCTTTTGGAATTTAGTTTTAAACTCGAATAATCTCTTGTTTTTTAAATATATCAAAAGCAAAATTTATAGACAAGTGACATTCATTTTTAAACAGCATTTTAATGGGCGAGGGCTAGCCTGAGCTTTTTATTTTGCCTTCCAGCCAGCCGAGCTTGATCGGAGATTTCTGGTCTCTGGACGTGTAAGGTTTGATGTCGAGAATCGGAGTTCCCTCGATCATGTCGATTCCCGAGACTTTAATAATGTTTTCCTTTCTTTCGAGAACCTTAACTACGGTCATTCCCACGGGATTGGGCCGATTGGGGCTTCTAGTGGAAAACACTCCGCGTAGGGAGTCGTCGAGAAGCGGCTTGGCATGGAGTCTATATTCTCGAGATTGATGAAACGCAAAGATAACAATGAGATGGGAAAAACCCTCAGTGTCTTTTAACCCGGCTTCATATTCCTTGAATATTTCAAGCTCTCCCTGAATGAGGTCGAAGCCGTCAGGGTAAGCGAATTTTTTGTGGTCAACATCTTCTCTTTTTTTAAAGGGAGAATGAATAACGCCGATAGGCTTAAAATTGAATGGCATCGATCTTCACTTCAAATCCATATTGCTTTAGAGGAGAGAGATAAGCCGGCTAAAGCCGTAGCATTTTGAAAAGCTATATCTTCTTCCAATTCTTTCAGAGTCGACGATAGAGAGAAAATTTAATCCTAAACATAAGCCAGCCACATTTCGTATTTTTTAAGTTTACCGCAGACGATATCCTTGTAGGTTTTAGCCAGCTGAAGGGTTATCGCTCCAGCCTTGCCCGAGCCGATGACGTATTCTTTCTTCTCTGCTTTAAGGTCCGAGCAGTCAGTCACATGGATTATGGGAGCAATCTCTGCGGCTGTGCCCGAGAAAAAGGCTTCATCAGCCTTGAGGAAATCTTCTTTGAAAATGGGGCCAATCTGTGTTTTATAGCCAAGGCCTTTGGCCACTTCAAGAAGAGAAATGCGGGTTATTCCTTCGAGCACAGATTCTGTCTTGTCGTTGGTTATCAGAACCCCTTTCTTGATGATGAAGACGTTTTCTCCCGGACCCTCGGCTACGTTTCCTTCAAGGTTCAGAAAGATAGCTTCATCGAATCCCTGAGAGCGAGCCAGCATGCCGCAGATTGCCGATTGGACATACACTCCACCCAGCTTGGATGTCATGTCGAGCTGGCTATGGTGGACTCTTCTCCAGGGAACGATACAGGCACGAACTCCTTGCACTGACTTGTCGCCAAGATAGGCCCCCCATTCCCAGGCGGCGATGACAAGTTCCACAGGGGAGTACTTGGGAACAAGGCCCAGGTTTCCATAGGAATAGAAAAGAAGAGGTCGGATGTAAGCGGCTTCCAGTTTGTTTTCCTTCACGGCCGATTTAACAGCGCTGGCGATCTCCTCTTTGCTGTAAGGAACTTTCATGTGCAAGGTCGAAGCAGAATGAAAGAACCTGTCGATATGTTCCGGAAGTCTGAAGATGGCAGCTCCTCGCGGGGTCTTGTAGGCCCGAATTCCTTCGAATACCGAGGTGCCATAATGGAGGGCATGAGACATGAGGTGAATCTTAGGCTCAGACCAATCATAGAATTTCCCCATATACCAGAACTTTTTTGCCCCAGGAAACTGGGTGTTATCAAACATAATGGCTCCTTTTATTATGACTTTTATGTGATGGAAATAATTTCCATTTTTATTGATTTTATTCGTAGGTCCCTAAAATAATCTGCTCATCAACAGAGAATATAGTTACCATAATTGAAATGAAATGAAAAGGGATAATCACAAAATTTTTTGAAAAGTAAATTGTCACTAAAAATTCTGAAGAGTTGTTCATTCAACTCGCTGCTCGCTGCCGAAAGCGGCTTTCTCCTTGTCCATTGAATCAACTTTTTATCATGAACTCCCAGGCGCACCAGACACCAGGGGGATGAGGGTCAGGAGGACAGACCAGGCAGGTCGTTTCAATCCGGGAGTCGATGGTTTTGGCGAAATAGCCGTATTCGACAATCCCCACTGTCTTGCAGGGGAAATCAGGAAGATCGTGTCTTTTCCTTGCTTCCTGGACGCGGCAGGTCTTCATCCGGAAGACGCAGCGGCTATCGCTCATTTCTGTGATTTCCTGGAGATTGATGTGAGCATAGAGGCGGAATTTTAACGCCTGGACAAGCGCTGGGATCCCGCCCCCAGGCTCCAGCCCTAGCCTTTTCATAATTCTTTTGGCCTCGATGACAGTGAACTTTTCCCAGGCCTTACGGTCAAGCTCTATTGCCGCTTCGGTTCCGTATTTCTCCTCGGCGAATCTAAACCAGAGGCCGTCATGGGCCAGCCAATTTTTTGAAGCGTCGGCCAGGAGCCCAAGCAGCTCTTCTTTTGAGAGGTCTTTGACTTCTTTCATCTCAATTCCTATTGGATAAGGCTGGATGTCTCGAAAACACGCCGCTTTTGTCCCAGCGATGACTCGGAGGGGGAACAGCTTCGCTTTCCCCCTTCCGACGGTCGCCTCGATTCCATCGAGGCTCCCTGCCTCCCCTTCTCGGGCTTGCGCCCTGCGACCGAGGGGACAAATCCCCTCGGCTCCCCCACTGATTTGTGGCAAGCCACAAATCAGCAAAAGCGGCTCGGTTTCAGGCTTTGCTCTCCTCTCCCTTCGGTCAAGGAACCATGCCCGCTCAGCCTTCAAACGGTTTTCTCAACATCCAGCCTTATCCTCTTACATTAATGAGCGATCATTATGACTTTTCGTAATAAGTCAGTCCTTTGTGGGCAATAGGTCTAATTTTATCTTTCTCCAGTAATGAATGAAGGTGCTCTTTAATTATCTTTTCGTTCTCGCCCAATGAAGCCTTGATGTCTTGAAGAGTCACCGGCCTCCTCTGGATCAAGGAGAGAACGGCTCCTTCCAAATTTTCTAAGCAAGGCTTCTGCGGCTTCTTTTTGAATTCAGCTATGATTTCGCAGTCTTTTCCAAAAAACTTTTTTATTTTCTCAAGCTCCTTGAGGCTTAAAGCGCGCGCAAATTTTTCAGCAGGAGGACGGACGACCGTATTGAGCTGGACTTTATCCGGCTTTATTCGAGCCGCAGCTTCTTTAAGCTTTCTGAGATGAAAGGCTGAATCATTCACTCCTTTGACGAGCATGACTTCCAACCAGATTAAGCCTTTGAATTCGCGGCGAAATTTGACCAGCCCCTCGATGATTCTGTTTATTTTTAGCGAAGAATGAGGCCGATTGACTCTGGCCAGCATCTCCTCTGATGCCGCATCCAGTGAAGGAGCGACCAGGTCCGCAGCCATCAGGGCCTTTCTGACGCTTTGTAGGGCAAGGAGAGAGCTGTTGGTCAGGACAGCCACAGGAATGGATGTCATCTTTTTGATTTCTCTAATGAGCTTCCCGATGGCTGTATTCAAAGTTGGCTCTCCAGAGCCGGAGAAAGTGATGCAGTCGATCTTCAGTCCGGAAGAAATTTTTTTTAGGATTTGGGAAATGATTTCCGATGAAGAGAAATATGCCTTTCTCTTGACAGATTTTCTCGGAGTCCGGCCCAGTTGACAGTAAATGCAGCTAAAGGAGCAAGTTTTGAAGGGAATAATATCCACTCCCAGGGAAAAGCCAAGACGCCTGGAAGGGACAGGCCCGTAGACGTGCACCTTGCGGCCCTTCGTTTTTCGAATTCTCTTGCTTTTTCTGATCAAGGTTGGCCTCTGTAAATCTGGATGAATCGATTCAAAGAACGGTCGTATGTTCTTTCAACATCATCCGGGAAAAAGCAGGCAGGAAGCTCTTTCATGCTCCAGTGGTACCGGATGCATTCGCAGCAGGTTCCCTTCCGGCTGCAAGGCTCCCAGCTGCAGTTGCAGTTTTGGAGATTCTTTTTGCTCTGGCATTCTTTCATGGCTGACTCCGTCCGGAATTTAGGCTCTCTGGCTCTTGTGATGTTTTATTCTTGGGCTCGCTAAGAATTGTTAGCAAATGGGCTAGCATTTCATCTCTATTTACATTTTTTTGAGACATTCATACAAGAGCATTAAGTAAAATGTCATTGCGAGGCGCGAAGCGTCGAAGCAATCTCATCCAATAGTCGAGATTGCCACGTTGCCATCGATCGCTCGCCATAAAAATATAAAAAATTTAATGCCTTTGTATTAAGTATCGAGCTTTCAACTTGAGAATTCAAAATTGGAATAAAGTCTTTAAATGAAAAAGTATTATAGCAAAAAAAAATTTAAAAAAAACTTTTTCTTCACGGTGTAAGTATCTCATTTATGAGCTATCCATCGCTCCTTTGGGGATACTTCCCTTCGGGGCCAAAATTTGTTAATGTTGAGCTAAAGATTGTAGGGAGCCCTTGATTGACAAATAAAAATCATATAAAATTATAAAAAGAGAAAAAAAATGAACCTTAAAAAGACCATTGTCTCCTTTTCTCTCCCTTTATTCCTTTCTTCGGTCCTTTTTTCCCAGAGTTTGGTTGATTTGACTAAACAAGAGAAAGAAAGGAGGAAAAGCCTAAGAGGCCAAAAAATTACCGTTATCACCGATGCTAATTTAAAAAATCTCAAAAGAAAGGCAGCCGTTACCTTCATCACAACGGCTTTTCCCGCCGGGGGGACTCCGACTGGAGAATCACCTCTCCCTTTAGAAACAAACCCTGCACAAATGGCACAATATCCTCCCGACGTTGTTCCGCCGCAAGAACAAAAGGACATCAGCACGCAAATTTCAGAGCTTGAACAGAAATGGAACTCTCAAAAAGAGTATATTTCTTTACTAACGACAAAGATAAATTCGCTGTGGCAGGATTACTACAGTATGGATGACATGATGGATAGGGGAGGAATCCAGAAGGAAATTGCAGAAACCTCTCAAAAGCTTGAGCAAGCCCAGCAGGACGAAGCCAAAACAAGAGAAGATTTGGAAAAGCTGCGCGGACAAGTCAAAAAGTAAAACCCACACTCAGCAAAAAAGCCAGGATTAAGGGGAAAAGTCGAATTTTATTTTATCTGAAATAGAGGAAAGAAATCTGAGTTCCTAATGTCCTCTTATCCTTTGAGCCGGGAATGAGCTCTGCCGGAACGAATGTTTTATCTGTTTGGATGATGAGCGGGAATTTATCCCCATCGCCAAGAATTTCCTTTTTGACATTGTATGACTTCTCAAAAAGAATGTCCGCTGCCACAAACTCATCCAGGATAGAGCCGCCAACCTTGAAAAGAATCTTTTGACTGCCTACAGCCTCTTTCCTCACCCCGCCTTTTACCACCAGGAGTGCATCCCGATGAGGGTTGTCGATGATGCACCTTGCCTCTCCGGCTGTCCACCTCCAGCGCTTAAGAGCAGCCTCAGGATTTATTTCGTAGTCATACCAGCCATCTTCATAGCTGATCTTTGGGGCATCAAGAGGAGGGAAAACCTTTAATTTTTTCTCATAGACTTTCCTCATGGGCTTTCCCGGAGTGCCGGCAGGAAAGGAAAAACCAATGGACAGTTTTAGAATTTCAAATCCTCTGGACTCAGGGTCATTGGCATCGATAAAAGGAGGGATATAAATCCTCCGCCGAAAAGCGTATTCCTTTTCCGGCTCCCATTGTGAGAGAGGAATCTCGGGTGTGGGGCTATCGTAGAAGATAAGGTTGCTTCTATGCCAGAAATGGACAAAAATCTGGCAGCCCTCTTTTAACTTAATGAAATTCTTCTTTGTCGTCCATTTATACTGGATGTCTGTGATCAGATTATCGGTAAGTTTTTTTTCAGAGAAACTCACTTCGAGGCTGACTCCTCTGACTTTTTTTTCGCTCTGACATTGAAAAGAGGCAAGGACTGCCAGCGCAATGAGAAAAATAAATATTCTTCTCTTGATTTTCATCCTTCTTTCCAAGGAAGCAATCATTATTCTTTAAAATTACCACTGAAACTATCACAAGATGAAACATTGTGTCAAAAAGGCAAATATCAAATTACCTCTATCTTTAAAGCCTTCAATCACAGAAAAAAAGATGCAATCATATTCCTCTGGAAACTTGAAAGGGAAAATCGAATTATAGTATAGTGCCCAGAGGATGAAATTCCCTTTTATTATCGTCTTCTCCT
>Ga0172363_10003757_pt1 | contig 12325 bp, 12 predicted proteins | sample LakKivs2_kivu2a2_FD_114541 | JGI IMG/M metagenome (GOLD analysis project Ga0172363, IMG submission 114541) | Sediment microbial communities from Lake Kivu, Rwanda - Sediment s2_kivu2a2 | ecosystem: Environmental > Aquatic > Freshwater > Lake > Sediment | place: Rwanda: Western Province, Lake... | reverse complement strand
AGTAGTTTTCATGGCACTTGAGGCAGGATTCATAAATGAAGGGAACAAGGTTATAGGCGTTGCAGGAACAGGAGTCGGTGCAGACACAGCCATAGTGATGAAGGCTTCAAGGTTCCAAGATGCCGTGGGCGTTGATCCAGAAAAAAGAATGAAAATCCACGAGATTCTGGCAATGCCAAAAGAGACAACGTGGACAGGGTACGGCTAAATGGTTAACCATAATGACCTCAAAAATCTCTATCAAGTGATTCAGATGCTAATCAGAAAAACAAGGGCTTTCCCGGTGGGCAACTGGTAAAATGAGCAGGATGGTTTTAACCGCTATACTCTCGGAAATGCAGGTTTGGCTAAACGGAATTGAAAAAGAACAGCTGCACCAAGAACTCCTATACTACTTTGGGCTTATAGGCGCAGCAGAAGAGTGCCAAGCCCTCGAAAATGCTTGGCGAGACCCATACAACAAGCACGAAATAGAAGAGTTCATAAAAGCATGGCTAAGGAGAAAACGTAGAAAAGAAACAGAAGCAATCACGGGAATAGTCTAAACACCTAAAAGGATGGATAGAGGAATGAAGACGTTTAGAATATCAGACGACATCCACAGAAAAGTGACAGCAACTGTCGGAACGCTTATGGCGCAAACAGGCAAGATGCAGACATATTTAACACTAATTAAATTATACTTTTTCTGGATCTGTAAAGTCTTAGGTTGATTAGCTAATGCGTAAACTTTCGGTTGATATAGTCAAGAGCGTTTGCATGCATCAATGATTTTTTGAGAAATTTCTATTCTTTCATCGCAAGCGTACAGTAATTCATCAAGGGCACTTACTTGAGGATTAGCTTTCGAGTAATAAAGTATTGTCAAAACACCAGCGTCTTTTGCTGCTTGAATTGCTGGCACAAAATCACTATCACCTGTAACCAGAATCGCCTTTTGAATCTGATGGTCCCAGCTCATTCTAACGAGGTCGACCGAGAGTAAAACATCAACTCTTTTTTGAACAAAATCTTTCGATTTAGGTATATAAATTAGCTTGCCAAGTCTGACTTCAAAACGATTTAGTTTTCTTAGATTGTAAAGGAATGAGTCATGAGCAGAGTACCTTTTGCGTTGTTCTTCGGTAGGTGGGCTATCTTGATAAGGCATACAGTCATAATAATAGGTTCTCAAACGTGCACAGTCATCTCCACACAGATGATCTGAGAACTTTTCAAAATCAATCTTGGGTGACTTGAAAGCATATTTCAAGACTTTGGAAAGATAGCCACTATCAATGAATACGGCGGCATGGTCAACCAAATTAACACCCAATATTAGTCAACCATATTAAGAAAAAAGTATATAATATTTTGCTATCGTCCTTTTCGAACGATAGTGCCCATTCTTGCATTTTCCTTGTTCTCACAGTCGTATATAAGTCTTTATAACATGCACATAATATTCTGAATATTTAGCTATGATATACTTGCATTCTGGATTAGGGTTAGCCACTTGTTCTTTCCTTCAACCTTGATTGCAACAGAGCGGAGCGAGCAAAAACATCACCGACCCGTTTTGGACAACCCATTTTAGACAACCCTATCTCGGACAGAACCAGAAAAAAGTATAATTAAATAATCATTAAACATATCAAGACGCCATAGAAGCCATGTTAAACCAATCAGTAATATTACCGCCTGAACTGCTTGCGGAAATTGAAAACTTCATAGAAACAAACAAGCACTTGGGCTATACAACAAAGAGAGAGTTTATACGAGACTCTGCGAGATGGCGACTCAAACTTCTAAAAATAGAATATGAATACGTAGAGATTCCCAAGGAAAAGTATGGACGGCTTAATGAAGCTGTCAAGACGATGAATACGCCTTATTATAACGCGCAAGACTTCATCCATAAACAGATGGAGCATGTGCTAGAACAGTTTGATAAATGGCTGGAGGAGAAAGAGTACAATGAAAAGCGACAACGAAGAAGCTGCGGCTATTCTTTGTTTGAAGTATGGTTTGAGGTTGGGTGATGATCAACGCGCGCCAAAGGCTGGGCACTAACAACATTCCTACGAGAAGCATGGGGTTCAGAAAAAGAAGAAATCGAGAATGATGTTCAGTTAAATGAAGTATAACGGCATATCGAATTTTCGATGCTTAAAATAGCCAACTTCTATCAAAGAGAAACTATAAATTAGCCTTACGGGTGATGTATTCGTATAATTGAGGGCTAGTTATGCCTCTGCCTAAAGAATGGGCTAAAACCGAAGCCCAGAACTTGGTTGACCACCTACGTTCTCGAACAATGGCTGGTTTGCCCCATATAGGAGTTCTCGGCCCAAAGGCGGTGAGTGAGTCTGACGAGCCTTCAGACATTGAAGAAGATGAATATACCCAGCCGACTGAGAGTGATGAAGGCGATGCACAGTACCCGGATTGGAAATTTGTTCCGAACAAGATGAGCTATCAAGTGACGGGCAAGCCCATTGATAAATCGCCTCTAGTGACAAACGTAGTTTTCTTCATCAGAATGAGAGAGGGATGTGACGGAGATCTGGGGCCTACGTCGGACGACCGACCAAAGGAATACTGTCTCACACTAGACGAGTTGCTTCACGCATTCAAAAAGTATGAGCTGATTATAACCACCGTCTCACTATCAGAGCCACCAAGCCTTCAGCTTAAAGTGGATGACAAATTTAGTCAATTAGGAGACAAGCAAGTGGATGTTACTTTAGACTCGAATAAACAAAAAGTGTCGGTTTTTCTCGAAGACTTGAGTGATGTATTCTTGTTCTATGAGGAAGGTAAACCACGACTAATGAGACAAAAGTACAGAATAAAATACACGAGGACAATAACGAGAGAACAGGATAGAATAATAATAAACGCTGAACTCAGAAATGAAAGCCCCAAGTCTCCTCGCTCGGTTATACCCGAAAGGAAACGTGATGAAAAGTCAGAGGGCTTGGAGACGGAAAAGAATGCAGTGTTACGGCTAATCAAAGGTGACAAGCTGTTTGACTCCTATTCGCCGAGACTTTTTACAATTCCTGGTCTGAGAAATAATCCAGGTGGCAACAGATACGGATATCTAATGGAAGTTACAATGGAAGAGGACACACACTCTTCTGAATACCCATATGGCGAACGCGATGCAGCAAACACAGTTAATTGCATAATGGACGACTCAGAGCTGAAGACATCCGCTAACGTGCATGACGGTAAACTGGTTTTTCGAGATTATGCGATGTTTGAGGAAGATGTGCCTCAGATGTCGCCAGGATCTACTCCAAGTGAACTCTGTTCGGAACTGGGACTCGACTTGAACCTCAAAGCCGTTTTCGAGCAAGATCTGAAGTTTAAGAATTTCTATCTTTTTCAAGCCGCTTCAATACGCTGCATTCTAGGGGTCATGAAAGGGCCAAATGACCGAGACACAATAGTGATCTCAGCAAGAACCGCAGGAGGAAAGACGGAAGCCTTCTTGGTTCCAATTGCACAGTACTGCATAGACAATAGGGATATACAAGGCGTAAAGGCCTTGGTGTTTTACCCCACGAAAGCCCTGGCAAATGACCAGACCAACAGATACATAGAAATCCTGTACCATCTTAACCGTCGGCTTGGTGACAAAAAAATAACGTTAGGTCTGCTACACGGCGACATCTCGAAGATGGAGCCAGAGCCAGGTACAGAAGAAGAATGGGATTTGCCTTTGTCGTGCCCCAAGTGCGAGACCGGCGTCCTTCGTTCAGAAGGAAATCTCCTTAAGTGCAATACCTGTGAAGAGACAATAGATTTCGTCAAAGTCCGAAATAGACAATTGGTTTACTCCGACCCCCCAGACATTCTGATCACCAATCCCGATACACTAATATGGGATTTGATGATGCGCCCCCAGAACCATTCCATTTTTGGCAGACCAGTTTTCGTCTGTAACGATTGTGGGCGGACATACGTAGCGAAAGGGAAAAAAAGAAAATGTGACAACGACCAGTGCAAGAGTTCTAACATCACATTAATCCAGCCAGCAATTCCCCGCTTCATAGTCTTCGATGAAGTACACATGTTCAAGGGCACTTTTGGAATAAATTGCTCCTATTTTATCTCGAGATTAGAAGCTATTCTCCGAAAATACAGTGCGCAATACCACGGTGAGCCATCACCAAAATTCATTCGGATAGGGTCGACGGCGACAATTTCAAACCCTGTCGAGTTCGCTGAGGATTTCTTTGACGCTTCGCCAAACGATGTGCTATTAGTTCCGAAAGACAACCAAGAAAGAAAAAGCTTTTACTTGAGGGGGAACCGAGACGAGACCATTCGACGCTATCATGTCTACATAATGCCCTATGCTTACAACACTGACAGCACGATCGGACGGACGATCTACTATGTTCAAATGCGGTCAAAGAAAGGAACGCCCCCTACTCGTCTCGTGGACAAAGTCGAAGTCTGGGATCAATATTTACAAACGATTACCTTCGTAAACTCGATACGATCCTCTAACAATCTTATTGCTTTGACACAGCGTACGGTTGCTAATGACCTCCCAGATATCAAAATTGGTGGCCACACGACGGACTTTGATAGGAAAAGTAGAGCAAAAATAGAAAGAGCGTTCAACAGAGATGAACTACATTGCATTTTCGCAACGCAGACCTTAGAAGTAGGCGTAGATTTTAGAAGGGTCGACGTAGTCATTGTAAACGGTTTTCCCTTCTCATTCAATGACTACTTGCAAAGAATTGGAAGAGGCGGCAGAAAAAGGGATTCGCTAGTAGTCACAGTTTGTCAGAACTGGAAGCCGATTGACCACTACTATTTTTCTAACGCGAGGGAAGCCCTCCGAGATCCAACAGCTCATATCGAACCCGTACCAATTACTAGGAATAACATTGAAGCAAGCAAAAAACACGTCAGAGGAGCACTGTTTGATTACATTGTATCAGAGATCGATTTGTCTGACTATCTAGACGACTTTAGACTGTTTGCAAACATCACTACTAAACTTAAGGAGATAGAAGACCACTGTATTAAGGCCCTCGGCAAGAAAGGAGTCCTGACTCACGAAATCACCCCTTGCCTGTCAGAATTCGTTGACTATCTTGTGACCCTGTCGGAAAATGAACTGGCGCCAAATACGCTCTTCAAGAGATTCATGGAGACAATAAACGAAAAATATCAGCTAACGAGTCTGAGATCGACTGACAGGGAAGTGGTTGTGGAGGTGTTGTGGGCTCGATGACAATAACAACAAAATCGCTCTCTTACGCTCTAAGAAGCCTTTATCCTGGTGCTTTCGCATCATATCAAGGAATTATTTTTCGAGTTATAGGACCTGAGCAGACTTCCTTACGCGGAGTCTCTCCAGACATAACATTAACAATATCTGTGATGCAAAAATTGGCGGACAAGTCTGGAAAAGAATTATTGTCAAAGGCCATCCAGAAACTTCAAAAACAAATATATGAAGAAAGCGGAAGAACAGTCCCGAATTTGGAAAAAGTAACAGTCACGGTTCCAAAGAAGATCGACTTACGATTCGATGATTCCCTTGATATGGTTTATTGCTCAGACACCAACTGTGGCACTTTGGACAAGTTGTCATATTTCAGATACCCCCCAAAAGATAGAATGCCTAATTGCAGGAGATGCCAGAAAGCCCAAGTCCAGCAAGCCCCGGTTTGGATACCTCAAAGACTTCCCAGAGCCACGTCACATGTACTACTAGGCGACACGGGAACGGGAATTATCCGCAATATGGGTACGGCTCAAATATTTTGTTATTACAGCAAAACTGGAGACAGGTGTACCCATCCACAAAGCGTTGATGGCAAGTGCGTTCACGACTTCATTCCTAAGCTAGGGTCTCTCAAAATGGAGGATCCCCAGAGACCTGTGGACTCTCTGAGACGATACAACCCACATTGCCCCAAAGGCCTTAAAGTAGCTCCAATCAAACTTGAACGGCTCTTTAGAACTGGAAGCCATTGGTTCAAAATGGACTTTCCTAGGGAATCAATGAGCGTACCTTTACAAGTATCGGCTGTCGAAAGTTATGATCTGGCGAACGATCCAGAAATAGACGAAGTGAATGAAGTACTCGCAGATATGAAACCTGTGCTATTCAACTCCAAAATTGTGGATTTGGAAAAGTCAAGATTTTCACGGCTGAGAGTCCTTGAGATTACCTATGGCTTTCGAATAGGCAACAAGTTCAGTGGGGTCTCGAGTTACTATCTTGATGGCCAAGATAATAATGTACTTGGACGTCTCACCGACACACAGGGATTCTTATTAGTGTTGAAGACGGAATTCCACGATTCAATAGAGAAACTCAAAGAAGAAAGCCAAGAAAATCAAAGTGCTGAATATCTAAAAGAGGTTGCCGCGCATTCGCTTAAACATGCGCTCCTAGTCCTAGCTCCAATGTACACAGGATTTGAACCAGAGAAATTCCATGGATCATACGACGTACTCAAGCCTGAAGAGGGGGGAAGGGTCTACGTCTATGACACCGACGAAGGAGGGAATGGTGGATTTGCAGCACTCATGAATGACAAAGACAGTCTTATCAGAATGTTTAAGAACATTCGCCAGAGACTTGAATGCCGAACACGCGAGTGTTCGAACGCCTGTAAACAATGCCTCTTCATAAAGAACTGCGGAAACGTCAATAGAAAACTCAGCAGAAAATTGCTGTTGGCACTTGGGGTCTTTTGGCCTGACTAAAGGAGAGAAGTCATGGTCGCCGATCTTTCTAGAAAGTTCAGAATCTTGGCGGATGTTGTAGAGGCTGTTAACAGTGGAAAAACCACCCTTGAAGACTTAAAAGCCACCTTGGCGTCTAAAGCCGACCTAAAAAAGACTGAGGTAGAATCGATCACAAGACTAGCAAAGGAATTTGGCTTTATACATGAGGACAAAGAGCACAAATTGCACGCCACCAATGCAGGGCTTGCTTTTGAACGATACGTGACTGTAGTTGACTCGCAGGTCGTGAAGTCCATCACTGACATGCCCAAAATTGATAGAGGAACTGAACTCAAAGTCTGCATAACAGTGCCACCTATGTGGGTAGAAAAAATTAGGGAGAGCTTTGGCGACGTTACCGAGCATACATTGGCGGGGCAAAAGCTTGTTGCAGAGGATGCCGAGACTAGACTAATTATTGTAACGCCGTATCTTGACGTTGGAATAATGCAAGTTGCTTTGAAAGATATCTATGCGAAGAATGCTGAGCTAGCCATAATGACAAGTGAACCGTCATTGGCGAAAGCATATCCTGGTGGAGTTAATTTCAAAATCCAGAAGCTAGAGGCTCTTATTAGGAGTCGGTTTAAATCAGGCAAGGTTTTTTTCATAAACGAGGATACCACATTGGCGCACGCTAAGGTGTGGTGTTCTGATAGATCCCTTCTTGTCACTTCGGCTAACGTAAAACCAGACAGCACAGCAGACAACCTTGAAATTGGAATATACACCGACGACCCTGGGCTTGTGTCAACGATGCGTAGTTTGCTGGATCAGATCCTAAAGATGGAGGGAATCATATGTCTGCTAAAGATTCCTCCATAAGCAGATTTCTGTTGACGATTTATCCCTATATGCACATGAAACTCTATGATGCAACATGTGGAAATGAGCAGTTTCGTGAACGTATGCCTGACATAATAGACGACTTAATCGAAAACCAAGAAGAAGCTCGTCGAAGACTTAAATCTGAAGCTGGAAAGAGCGATTCACTGGTTGCCCATGCCTCAAGGATTCTTGCAGCTCTCTCTGAGAAAGGCAACACCACTATTCTAGCGCAAATGCGAGATGCCGCTACAAGAGTTATTATGGACGAACCCCTTGAAGCGATAGTCTTACAGATGATGGCAAGCGACCGATGGTCTAAGGAATTTGGAGAATCTACTTATGACTTAGTCCTCGCATTGCCTCAATGGTCCAAGGTCATTGCAATTAGTACTACTGAGGCGGAAATTCCTACAGACCCAATGATTCCTCGACTGGATAAAGTGAGGTTAGAAAACGTCCACCTATATAGTTTTTTTAATCGAGCCCATGCCGTAAGGGGAAGAAGAGTCAGTTCGATTGAAAAGCATAACAATGATTCAATTAATCTAAATCAATTCAAGCCGTTTATGAGGACATGCACGGACATAGAAACTATTGGGAATGGAATGTCCCTTCGCTATTTTACGCCTTTTTTTACCGCAGAAGGTCTGAGGCTCGGTTTTTTCTTCGCTTTGACATGTAGAGCTACTTCTGTGAATTGGATTCGTTCTACAACAGGCTTCGGTGTGACACCTGACCAGGTCGCCTTGACACTAAGTGACCACAGCGGGTGTTTGAAAGCCCGTATGAATACAGAGATATTTAGAGAGAGTATGGATAATCCAAAGCAGCGAACCGATGTCAAGCTGAAAGATCCTATGGATATGAACAATTTCAAGGGGAATATTTTGATAGTTGGCGTCTGGATGTTGGGGCGTGGTTATCCTGAGATTGCCTTCCTCGGCTTGCTTGGAGATGGTTTTGAACCGGCTACATGGGAAGCCTTATCATACATGAATTCACATAGAAAATTATCACTTGGCCAGACCCAAGGAATTTTGGATGAAAGCCACGTTGATAGCGCTTGCAAGGAAACCGGATGTGTTCTAAAGACTAAGGAGTGGGTATATTATAAAGAAGAATCTTGGCCCACAGAAATTTTTTTGGCAATGGAGGAAAATGGATTTCCTTATGAATTGACTTTGCCTGATGCATTAAAACGTGGTGCAAGCCATTAGGCTTGGAAAGTTTGGTCAAAACAAATCCTGCGCTTTTTTCGTATCAATCCTCACTTGTTAGGGCTTTACCGCTCAAAAGCACCACTCGACATGTTTAAGAAAATGCACGAGTTTCCAGAGAAAGAGAAGGAAGCAGCCGCAAAATTCACCGTAAAAGTCGAAGGGAAAGTCACATTAATTCCCTTTTCTAGCAGAGACAGAACTGAGATTCTAAATGTCTCTCGAAGTCTTTCAACCTTAGGATATACCGCCTGGGATTTGTTCTCTCCTGAATGGGAAAACGGAGGATACGCACTTGAAAGAAGATGGTTGCATGCACGGTCACGCCAAAAGCAAGTTTTTGTAGACGAAATGACCTCTGCACTGCTGTTTATACTCTCTATGAGAGGAGAAGTCAAAATCCCTCAAGGAGCGACAAGTAGGCTTAACTAGAATTCAATTACTCTTTCTATTATCGACAATCTGCTAGCTCAATGCTCGCCTGGATTAGTGCTTTATCTGCGTGGTAGACCCTGAGAGAAATAGTCGCATAGTCCTTTAACTGGGCATTTTCCACATCTAGGAATTCCATAAGTGCAAATTAGAGCCGCCAAGTCCAATAAAGCAAAGTTGTATGTCTGGTGCTTGTCAGGCGGCACATACATAGAGGCAATAGGCTCAATGAGACGTTTTCGTCCTCTCTTTGGCAAATGTGACAAAAAAACTCTGCCATAGATTCTTTCCACGTTCGTGTCTACCATAGCGGAAGGCTGGCCACACCCAAGTGACAAGATCGCTCCCGCAGTATAGGAGCCGACGTGGGGAATTTCCAGCAATGATTCTTTTGAACAAGGAACAGTGCCATTGAATTTCTCAATTAAGTATTTTGCGATAGCCTTCAGTATTCTTGCTCTCTGTTTATGATATCCGATCGTCGAAAGCGCTGATGCTAACTCAGTTTCTTCAACCGCTGCGATCCTTTTAGGGTCATCATATTCTCTCATGAAGGCTGGGTAGATCCGAAGCACGGCAGAAGCTGTGGTTCTTCTAAGTAGGACTTCAGTAATCAAGGTCACGTAGGGCGTTGGGTTTTTCCTCCATGGAAAATCCCTCAGATTCTGTTCAGCCCATCTCAATATAAGTTGCTGGAACTCGTCTTTTCTTATAGCCGCAATCTCGTTTAATGTCTCTGGTGAATCATGTCTAATCATCAATTAATTTCTCCATTGACTGCGGCAGACTCGATTGTTTTGCCTACAATTGAGGATAGGTGCAAAGGAACAGCGTTGCCTATCATCTCGTACTTTTCCTTTGTCGACCCGCTAAACTTCCAACACTTAGGAAATCCTTGAATCGCTGCATATTCCTTGATGCTTAGCGGACGAAGTCCGTCAGGATGGGCGAGACATGTCGCCTTTCTAATCGGAGAACTAACGAGAGTCGGCACTGGCCTGTCCCAACGGAGCCTTCTGAAAAATCCCGTGCGTCCTCCTTGAGAATGGAAAGCTCTTCCCATGGCTTCCTCTTGTATTTTTGGAGGAAGGTCTCGCCAGTCTCCTCCAGGCGGGATATACTTGAGATATTTTCCCCATGGTGGAAACGGCAGAAACTCCGGACTAAGCTCATTGAGTTTTCTCAAAGCTTGCCGCAAGGTGGTAGATCCACGCTTTTGTTCTTTAATTTGTAAATGTTGACCGTCACGGGCTCCTATGATAAATAGCCGTCGACGTTTTTGTGGAGCACCGTAGTCGGAAGCATCTAGGACTTCATCAGTTAACGTGTATTTCGTCATTCGAAACTTCCTGAGTAATATGTTGAAAGCCTGTCCCAGCCGAGATTCCTTAGGAATTTCGTGTGGTCTCTTTTCTATCCTTTCGTAAAAAGAAATGTGCCTAAGGGTAGCCGAACGGAGGCCTGGCACATTCTCGAACACGAAAAATCTAGGCTTCGCCTGCCTCACTACTCTGATAAACTCAAAGACTAACGCTCCCCTATCGTCATTTAACGAGAGACGTCGCCCGGCTGTCGAGAACGGTTGGCAGGGCGGTCCGCCTATGACCACTGTTGCTTCTCCTTTTTGCAGGCTGGCTTTTTTGAGAATGGCATGGGTTGAGACATGCCGTATGTCTTCTTTGATTATTGGTATGAGCGGACGATTTGCGCGGATAGTATCAAAAACAGCTGGATGGTTATCCACAGCAACACGTATATCGAATCCTTTCTTTTCCAAGCCAAGGTCAAGTCCCATAGCGCCTGTGAAGAGGGAGATGGCTGTTAAACTCACTGTTTATTCCTCTGAACCTAAAATGTAACTTCGATTTGTAAATAAATCTTTGGACCAATGGGAGCCTGTTGTTATGGCGAACCATATGATTGTTGCCGTTATGTTTCCTTGCGTGCGCCCATCCGCTTTCAATCATGACATCGACAAAATTGTAGTGCCTTCCCAGAGATTCTGCAAGAGTTTTCTCATGGGCATTTTTACGCTTGCTTCAATTAGCTTTATTTGTGGCATCGACATCATTCTTTTAGGGAAAGTGTTTTATGAGAATCCTAAAATTGCGTTGTAAATTTTGCGGTTATTGGAACAGAGTTCCAGTAAGTAAGGTTTTGGTTGAGCAAGATTCTCCAGAGCCTAAGGTTAAAGTTTTCATTCCCATGTATTTGCCTTTGCAGACTAAGTGTGAAAAATGTGGCGAAGTCATCGCTCAGCCAAAAGAACTTTTAAAGATTGTGAAAAACGGTTCTGTAAACTCTTTGTTTGGTTTTTTCCCTTGTAAACTTTCGTTTGGTGGCCTCTGTTACCTTGGCGGGGTGATACTTCTTCTTCCTGTTAACAGTCGGATGATGAATGTTGAAAATTCATTGTAAAATTATTTAGCCATGCGTCTCTACAATAAATAGGGGTATGTTTGGCTTCACCGTTTTGCAGTGAAGATTGCCTATTCTATAGAACCTCTTCATGCGCTCGCTGTGAAGAATGTACTTACTGTGGCAAGTATCTCTATTGGTCTGGAAAACGTAAGAACATTCATTTCGATCATGTTCTTTCGTGGGCTTCGTGGGGAAGAACAATGGTTCCGACATGTTCGGATTGTAACCTTAGTAAAGGTCGCAAAGGACTCAAGGAATGGTTAAAATGGCTTCGTGTTTATCGTCCTAAGAAATATGCCCAAATAGTAGAATACAACAAATGGAAGAGACATAAAATTGCTCAGGCAATAAGAGAGGTACGTGACGAGCAGAGACTAACTCAATGAGCTTTTTGGGTACTGTTACATCTTCGGTTAATTAGCCTTTTCTTGAACGTGTTACCTTTCGGTTGATGACTCTCTGGAAACGAGCCTTATGACTGGATTAGTCCTCTCCAGACAATCATTATGAGTGAATAGAAAATCAGCAAAACCATTCCGCCCGGAAGAACCTCCCAAATAAAATTCCTCGGCTACCTAAGAAGCTTAGGCATACAAGTCATCGAAAAACCCCTAAAAACAAGATATGACTCCGCCACAAGCTCCACTCGATACGTAGAAAAAGGCGTTGACGTGGCT
>Ga0172363_10003756_pt1 | contig 12337 bp, 18 predicted proteins | sample LakKivs2_kivu2a2_FD_114541 | JGI IMG/M metagenome (GOLD analysis project Ga0172363, IMG submission 114541) | Sediment microbial communities from Lake Kivu, Rwanda - Sediment s2_kivu2a2 | ecosystem: Environmental > Aquatic > Freshwater > Lake > Sediment | place: Rwanda: Western Province, Lake... | reverse complement strand
GAAAAATATGTTCATAAGTCATATTCTTAAAGGTCTTTTCGATTACGAAATCAAACCTCTTGAAATCCAAAATTCTATGGAAGTTATAAACAATACATTAAAAGACAAAATTCAAAAAAAAGAGATAGAGGAAACGATTTCAAAGATGGATGCTTTGAGTATGCAACTTAAAAGAGTTTCAGAATATTTACTTGTTTAGACATTTTTCATAAGCTTATCTGTAGCTTGCACATATCACATAGATATTTTGATTTTTTGTCTGTGTCACCGACTGTATTAGAAAAACTCATTACACATGCCCTCTTGTTGCAATGTCCTAAGCCTAGCATATGGCCGACTTCATGAATAGATTCTTTGATGGTTCTTTTTTCGAATAATTCTTCATCTTCTGGCTGATGAAAAAATGTTGGGGTCAATCTACATATAGATACTACAGCGACGTTCCCTCTCATCTTAGCTTGACCGAAAATGAAGTTTAATCCTTCAGTATAAAGATCTTCGTTTGTTATTCCAAGGGTTCTGCCTTCGTAATGTTTTTCAAGAAAACTCAATAATTCATCCGAGCGATATTGATTACGAAATGCATTGAATGCTGATGTTGGTAACTTTTCTATGGGTGTAATTTCTCCAATCATGCGATAAGTAACTTTTAATTCTTCGATTATTTTCTCTAAAATTTTTTTATTCACGTCACCTAGAGGAACTATTCTAATTTTTATGTTATTCACCTGAATATTATTAGGATTTTGTTGATAAAAAACAATTGATATTAAAATTTAGTCTTGAATTTCAAGTATTTTAGCCCTTTAAATAACAGAAAAATGAGGTTTTATGTTCATCACAACTTTACTCCCAGAAGTTTCATAATTCTTTTTTTTTGATAATATATTGATCGAATGAAATTAGAAATTTTACCTCAATTAAGTTGTTTTGATAGAAAGAGAGGATTAATTCTACCTAAAGAAACGAGTGAAGATTTAGCAGAATTTCTTGGAATAATTTTCGGTGATGGTTTTTCTAATCGTTATAAAAGAAAAGGAAGAAATAGTTGGGATTATGAATTTAGTATTTCTGGTGATTACAGAGATGATGTCCTCTATCATAAAAAACATGTAATTCCTTTAATTAAGAAATTATTCCATATCATGCCAAAGCATAGAAAGATTAAAGATCAAAATACAATTTGCGTCGACATCAAATCACGAGGTATATACTATTTTCTAAAAGATTTGGGATTCTCAAACCCAAAGAACAATATAAGAATACCAAAATGGATATTTGGCAAAGAAGAATATTTGATAGCTTTTATACGAGGTTTTGCTGATACTGATTTTAGTCTAAGCTTCCGTGCAAGAAAAATTAAATGCGGTTATCCCAGAATAACCACATGTATTAGGGATGAAGAATTAGCTAAAGATTTAATAATATCTCTAAAAAAACTAAATTTTCGAATAAATTACCAATTAAATATAATAAGGTACGATAAACGAGGTTTCACTAATTTGATTAATAACATCGATATAAATGGTCACAAAAATTTTATGCAGTGGATGAAATCAATTGGATTTAGAAATCCTAAACATATAACTAAATTTCTAGTATGGGATAAATATGGCTTCTGCAAACCTTACACTTCTTTAAAAGACAGAATAAAATTAATTGGATAAATGGAGCAGACGTGATTTGAACACGTGACAGCTTAACCCTGCTTTTGGCAGTACGGTCTTCAGCTTCGCCAGATAAGATCTTCGTGCGCTTTCGAGAGATCTCTCCCGGACTGAGCTACTGCTCCTTTAACTTAAATTATTCTGAAATAAACTCTTTAAATTTTACTCAATTGATATTTTATCCCTTCTATGATTATGAAAACTAATACACCAAGTCCCATTCTCAAACAACTAGGAATACCCCTTTTCTTTCTATAAGTGACTGACACTGGAACTTGTTTTATCCTGAGTTTATTCTTCAAAGCTTCGAGGAGCATCATGTTTTCTATGATATAACCACCGTGTACTCTTCGTATTTTTTTCATCGCAGTTCTGGATAAGCCCATATATCCACAGTTTGTATCTTTTAACTTCGTCCCAAAAAACAGGTTAAAAGTTCCTCTCCATATTAAGTTCCCAAAATTATGTCTCGGTGGAACAGTACTCCAATCCCTGCATCCCATCACAAAGTCTGCTTTGCCTTTCTCCAAGACTTCTAGAATTCTGGTACTGTCTTTTGGTGAGTATTGCAAATCACCGTCTAATATCACCACACTCTTCACTTCGGGGCAATTCTTCAAGATATAATTAAAACCAGTCTTGATAGCCTCACCCTTACCTCTATTGTTCTTGTGTTTAATAACTATTACATTCATCCTCTCTGCTAATTCATACGTTCTATCAGTTGAACCATCATCAACAACAACAGAACCTAAACCAATATGTTTAATTTCGGAAACTACTTTTTCTATCGTTTTCTCTTCGTTGTACGCTGGAATTAATGCTACAGCCTTCATATCATCCTTGAGAGTTATTAAAACCAATCTTTTTTAAGTTTTCCTCAATTTTCAAATACAAACTTTCTGGTATTTTTTCACACACATAATCATAATGTTTAGTTACTTTATCGCCAAGTCTAACATCCACAAAATCTGTTTTTAATTTTATAATTTTATCGAGAAACGATGACTTTACTCCCACTTCTTTTTCTGAAACTGATACCACTCTACAAGGTATTACTAAACACTCTTTTATGAGTTCATTCCCGATGTTTTTGAACTTCTTCAACTTCAGATATTTATTGTGCTCAAACCACCAATACTTCTGGCCAGAGTTCAAATCAGATATAGAACCTACAAATTCTAGAGCTCGCCAAAATATCTTTTTAATTTTATCAATGGGCAGGTATAACTTTTCTTCTTTGGCCGATCTATAGAGTAACTCATGTTCTTTTTTGTTAATCTCATCTCTTGAAAGAAGGACGAATGAGCACGGAAAAGCATACTTCAAGAAAAAAATTTCAGGCTTCATAATAAGGTATTGTTATAATAAAAAATATATTCTAACTTTTACCAGCTAGTATCTCTAACAATTTTTCAATCTTATCCAATTTTTTATAAATTCCGTCTAACCTTCCATTTGCATAACTGCGTTGTACGACTCCAGAAAGAAAGGGGCATTTACTATACTCTCTGCAAGTCTTGCATTCATCAAAAAGACACATATACTCCTATTTTATAGGTAGCAACTCTTTTAAATCTTACGGAATAAAATGTGATTTTATGAAACTCATTAAACAAGGTGCAGAGGCAAAATTATTTCTATCAACAAAAGATGGTCAAAAAATTTTGGTCAAAGATAGGATTAAGAAAAACTACAGAATTCCACAAATAGATGAAAAAATAAGAAAAAACAGAACATCACAAGAATTCAACCTTTTATCCGAAGCAAGAAGGAATAGAGTACCAACACCAAAAATACTAGACGTGGATAAGAAGAATTACAAGATTATAATGGAATTCATCGACGGAGGAAGAGTCAAAGAATTGTTGAATAAATCAGACACGAAAACTGCAGAAAGACTTTGTTTTGAAATCGGGAAATTGATAGGAAAACTACATACTGCTGATATAATACATGGAGATTTAACCACATCCAACATGATTTTGAAAGATGATAAAATATACTTCATAGATTTTGGTCTCGGATTCTTCTCGAAAAAAATTGAGGATCAAGGTACTGATCTGAGATTATTACATGAAGCGCTGAAATCCACTCATTACGAGATCCTTAATATTTGTTGGAAAAACATTATTAAAGGATACAAAAAAGAATACTCAAAGGCAGATCAGGTTTTAAACAGAGTTTCAGAGATAGAAAAACGAGCCAGATACATGGAAAGATGATTTTAAATATTTTTAATAAAATCGTTAAGTATATTTATTTGAAATCGAAAGGTGTTGAACATGAAGTTTTCAGGTTTGTTCAAGGGTAAAACCCGTTACGAAAAGATGGAAAGTTATTGTATAGTAATCTTGTTAATCGGGGCTCTCATGCTTTCCGCAGGAATAGGTTTAACTATCATCAGTACTAAAGGCATACCAGCTATAATGGCTATGTTAGGAAGTTTGATTTCTTTCCTGGCCACTGTTGCATTGATATTCGTTTGGTTGTTCAAGGAATTACAGGGTGAATGAGTGGCAAGACTACACACTAGAAAAAGAGGAAAAGCCGGATCAAAAAAGCCATCCAGAAAAACCCCACCAAAATGGGTTAAGTATAAGAAAGATGAAATAGAAAAACTAGTCATAAAATTGGCAAAAGAAGGAAATTCTACTTCTATGATTGGATTAATACTTCGTGATCAGTTCGGCATACCATCAATAAATAAAATTACGGGTAAAACTATTTCTGAGATGATGAAAGAAAACAAATTATATCCTGAATTTCCAGAAGACTTATTCAACTTATTAAAACAGGCTGTCAATTTGAGAAACCATTTGGAGAAGAATAAAAAGGATTACACATCTAAGAGAGGGCTAGAATTACTCGAATCTAAAATTAGAAGGTTGGCAAAGTATTACGTAAGAGAAAGAGTTCTACCAGAAGATTGGCGTTATTCACCTGAGAAAGCAAAACTACTCGTACAGAAGTGATGACGTATGGCTAAAAAACTAAGAGGAAAAGAATGGTATGTCTTGTTAGCACCGAAATTGTTCAAAGAAAAAGAAATAGGCGAAACTCCAGTAGGTGATGCGAAAACATTGATTGGCAGAAGAATTGATGTTTATCTCATAAATTTGATCGACGACTTGAGTAAGTATTACATCAAATTTTACTTTAAAGTTAAAGAAATAAAAGATGATAAAGCATATACTGAATTTGCTGGTTTTGAATGTCTAAGAGACTATATATCAAGGATGATTAGATACGGTATAAAGAGAATAGATATTGTCCAGAATTTAACTACTTCTGACAAAGCAAAACTCAGAATAAAAACAATAATTATAACGAGTAAGAAAATGAAAAAAAATGTCGAAGTCGATTTAAAGAAATTTGTAGAAGAAAAAATGAAAAAAAACATCGAAACAAACACATTGAATGAATTTATTGAAAAAACTATAAATGATAATTTTAAAAATTCTATACTCGATGAGGGAAGTAAAATCTATCCTATAAGGATTTTTGAAATAAGGAAAGTCGAAAGATTATCTTAAAACATTGTTTATGCTAGGCCCGAATAAAGCGATTAAAATTAACACCAGAGTAAATATAGAAACTGTTTTCACTATCCTGTTGCTCCATTTCTTTTTAAAAAATATATTCACTATTGCCTCAAACATTAAACCACCGTCTAAGGGTTTAATCGGCAATAAGTTTGCCGTCCCAATACCTACATTTAAAAATAAGACCCAAACAGAGAGTTCTGTAATACTACTAAGAACCGGGGAAAGAAATGGGTCGTTCCTATACTCTTCTTTTAAAACTTTAGAATCGGCTACAAGAACACCCATATAACCTTTTGTTTCATTTTTAGGGTCGCTCGTTAATTTTAATTCATACTCACTTTTTGTTGTTTTGATTAAGATTATCTGTTCCGGTTTTTTATCTAGCATGATTTCTCGTAAATTCTCAGAATTTTCCACGTTCTTACCATTTATCGAGATTATAGCTCCGGTCATATTTAATTTCTCAGCTGGAAATGGTTCAGTTAGATTATAACTCGTGTAATTCAGATAACTGTACACTACTGCGCCTCTAAAGAATATTGGATCTAAGCAGAGGAAAACTATAATTGCTAATAATGCTGCCAGAATAAAATTCCCAAAACTGCCTCCAGCATATATTCTCATTTTTTTAATCGTAGACAGTTTTTTAATTTGCTTTTCATCGGGTTCAACAAATGCCCCTGGTAAAACTATGAGTAAAAGTACACCGAAGGACTTGATTGTAATTTTTTCAGTTCTTGCTAGTAACCCATGCATAGGTTCATGGGCCATCAAAACTAGAAAAATACCTATAATCCAATACCAGAATGGGATCCCTATAGCAAACCGAGGATATTCTACACCAGTAACACTAGGTAAAACCATTGCAAAAGATTGTTGAATTTCTTCAGGTCTAAATATGACATTATAAGATGAAAGAAACAAGGTCGAGAATCCATAAATTGATGCCCCAATACCTATAACAATTCCAATATTGCCTAATATACATAGTGTCTTTCTATGTTTTTCTGCGAACTGATAAATCAATTTTTTTCCTTTTTTTGTTCTCCTAGTCAAAAGTCCGTACTTGAATTCTATGTGCTTTCTATCGCGATAGGCCAAGATTGCTATTATTGCAAAAAATATTACGATTGATGTTATCTCTAAATTTATCATTGAATCAACTTTCTATCTTTTGAAATACTTATTTATTATGAATCAAATTTTATTAAAGATCGAATATGGTTTTCGAATACGTTAAAACTGGTTGGCAAACATATAAATCTAATTTTATGAGTTTCATAATAGCCGAATTGATAGCCTTAATAATAGTTAGTATAATTGTCGGAATCGGAACTGGAATTATTTTTACCACGATGGGGATCTCTTCTTTTGCAGAGTTAAGGAGTCCTGAATTAACTTTATCGAGAATTGTATCAGTTTTTCCCCTATTAATGGGGTTAAGCACCTCGTTGATATTTTATTTAATATCTGCTTTAATCGGAGCGTTGTTTATTACTGGTTTGTTTTACATGGCAGCTGAATCTTTAAGAGGATCAACCGAATTCAAAACGATGTTTATTGCAACAAAAGAAATTGGCGTAACTGGTATACTAACATCAATAGTCATTTGTTTGATAGCTCTAATTTTAATATTTGTTCTTGTGGCTGCTTTTGGGGTGATATTTCCTGTAATAGGTTCTGTCATAGGAACAGTTTTATTCTTATTAATAATGGTTTTATTTTCCTTAGCCTATCCAGGAATAGTTATCGATGACATAGGACCGATTGAGGCAATTGAAAGGAGCATCATTGTTGCAAAGAAGAACTATCCAGATATTTTTGCTTTGTTAGTCTTCTATGTAGGAATTTCTTTAGCTTTAACATTTATTCCATTCATAGGTCAGATTATAATCTATTTCGTTTTAATACCGATGTTTTTCATTAGCTTAGTTTTCTTCTACAAAAGAAATAGGATTTAAGTGCAAGGGCTGTTTGGGTAATTAAAAATCGGCTTTACATTTGAGGTAACAACTGGCTTAAGAATGGCAATTCATTTTCAATTTTTATCAAATGAGGTAAAATTTTCTTAATAGACTCATATGTTCCAGATGCTTTCACTAATAATTCTTCGGTATATTTAATACCCTTTGAAGTAAGAAAATGATTCTTACCATCAGATGAAGCTAAGTCACCACATTCTACTAAATCTCTTATAGGACTTTCTTTAAAAGAAGGACCATTGGCATTCCAATAGTATGAAAAATACGTTGATGGACCACCAAACTCCCCCAAAAATAATAGATAATGTGGCACCAATTCATCAGGTAAAGAATGTTTATTCAAATCACTTGCACATCTATAAATTAACAATAATTTATGAAAATCGCCAATTGTTTCAAGCTTCTGTGCCATGTATATTTTTTATTAGAAAAAGGATTTATCTATAATGCAGGGGCTGGGATTTGAACCCAGGAACCAACTAATGGACAGGATTTCCCAAGTCATTCTTAAGTCTCGCATCTGAGTTTCGCATCGATAGATCCTGCGCCTTTGACCAGACTTGGCAACCCCTGCTTTAATAAAGATATTGTAGGAACAGTTATTTTAATTTACTTAAATCTTTCGAAAATTCATCAAGTTTGTCGTTTAAAATTTCCATCGACTTTAACACTATTTCTCTAGGTTTCAAACCACAGACCGTTTCTAATTTAAACAAGAAATTTTTTTCATCCGCCTCTACCGTTATCGCTCCTTTTGACAACTCTACGCATGTCATGCATAAATTGCAATCGAATGGTTTAACAACTTTTAATTTTCTATCTTTAAAACTGAAAACCTTCTTAGGGCATCTTTCCGCGTATTCTTTTGAGTTACCACTTTTCCCTATGTTTATCTTTGATATACTTCTATAACCAACTATAGAGGCCTGCCATTTTGCATGTTCCTTTCCTATACCAAGTTGAGCTATTGCTTCAAATTTTAATTCTTGTCCTTCTGTTAATTCAACTATCGGAATTTTATCATAAACAGGTTTTACATTTTTATCTGAAGGTAGTAAATCACCCGAGTAAACAACACATGGGCCCTTTTTAACAAGAGATAGAGTTACTTGGCAATGTGTACAACCCTTTCCGTCACATTTACAATCTTTTTTTAGTTTGTATGTTTTTGGTACATATATTAACGGAATTAAGCCAAGTCTGCTTGCAATGATTTCATCCCAAAGAACAGAATCATTCTTTACAAAATCAACCCATTCGATTGCAAGAGTGGGAACCTCTGACGTCATGATTCTTCTCAATTCACCTACAAAAGCCGAATCAATATTCTCGATTAAAAATCTTATCTCACCTTTTTTCTCTCCTAGAATTTTAACTTCCAATTCATCACCAATAACTTAACATTTTATTTCGCATACATTTTAAATTTTTTCTTATACTCTTCTTCCTCTACGACCGCCCTTTCTTTTAGTTCCGTCAGTAGGAATAGGGGTTACATCTTCTATAACTCCAATTCTCAAACCACTCCTAGCTAGAGCACGGATTGCTGGTTGTGCCCCTGCTCCTGGCGCTTTTTTATGATGGCCGCCTTTTCCCCTCACTTTTATGTTGACGCCGATTATTCCCTTTTCCAGTGCATCCTCTGCTGCATGCTTAGCAGCCTGCATTGCTGGGAATGGGCTTCCTCCCTCCCGGTCTCTATCCGTCATCATTCCACCAGAATATTTAGCTATAGTTTCTGCTCCAGTAACATCAGTTATATGAATAATAGTGCTGTTCACAGTAGAAAAAATGTGGGCAATTCCCCAAGTACCTTTTTTTATGGTTTTAATTTCGTATTTTTTTCCTTTTATAGGGGTTTTAGGTTTTTCCATGCGCTTCACTACTCTCTTTTGGTTTTTCTATTTTAATGGTAGTTTCACCGTAAAATGATATTTTTTTTTCTAAACCTTGACTAATATTGAAACCCGGATAAACAATCTTTCTACCATCAACAGCTACATGACCATGAGTTATGAGTTGTCTGGCTTGTTTGGAAGTGTTCGCTAAGTTGTTCTTAAAAACAAATGTTTGTAATCTCCTATCTAATAGTTTTTCAACATTAAGACCTAGTACATCATCCAAAGTAGCATCTTTATTCAACAATCCCAATTTTTGAAGTTTATCTAGCAATATTTTTTCTTGAGTCTTATCCTTCTTGGCGGCCAAGTCTCTTGCTCTTCTTCTGAAAGATCTCAAAGTTGACTCGGCCTTCCAGATCTCTTTTTTCCTCCTCAAACCATAAGTTTTTATTAATTGGTTTTCTCTTTCTATTCTTTCATTATCCCATGGTGCCCTGGGTTTCTTTATTTTTTTTCTTATTTTTCTCATATTAATCCTTCTTCTTTGCGGGCATCATTTTCTTCCTTACTACACCAACAGTTCTACCTTTTCTGAAAGAACTTCTTGTTCTTTGTCCTCTCACAGGAAGACCAAACATGTGCCTAACCCCCTTATAAGATTTTATTCTTATTGCCCTCTTAATGTCTTGTTCTTGCATGAATTTTAAATCTGTTCCGACCATATGCCTATCTTCACCACTTTCTAAGTCTTTTCTTCTGTTAAACATCCAAGAGGGAATACCAAATTTTACTGGGTTCTTTAATGTTTCTTCAATTTTTTTTATTTCTTCGTTGGTTAAAGTTCCAATCTTTTTATTCCTATCAAAATTATGAACTCTACAAACAGCATTAGCCAAGGTTCCACTAACACCTCTGATCCTGTTTAGAGATGTGAACAACTGGGTCTCACCTTTAACATCAACTCCAGATATTCTTACAATACCCTTTACTTGTTCTGACATTCAATCACAGTGTTGTTATTTTGAACACAAAAGTTTTTAAACGTTAAAATGGACCGGATGGGATTTGAACCCATGGCCTCCGCCATGCCAAGACGGCGATCTACCGCTGATCTACCGGCCCGAAAATTTAACTAACTCTTCGATGTTTTCACATGCAGGTCTAACATGACATCCTTTACAAACTCTTGATTTTGCGTTTTCTAACCTACTCATAGGAGGTATAATTTTTTTTGTGGAAATTCTTTCTAATTCTTTTTTCATTCTATCTGTTAAATCAATTTTGATTGCTGAACTTGCCTGGAAATAGATTAAATATGTTCTATCAGTTTTTTTTGATTTAAATGATTGTTGATTGTTCTTACGATTTTAATAATATCCTTATCATCAATTTCTATTACAGTTCTCATTCATAAGACCGATTATCTCTGTTCCCTAAAGTTTTCGGTCCACTTGATTTTTTTTGGGTCTCTTCCCATCTCCCAATTTTTTTCACATTTCTTAGAACAAAAATATCTCGTTGCTCCAGTTTTCAGTACTAACATTTTTCCGGTTCCTGGAGCTAACTTTGAATCACAAAAGGAGCATTTAACCAAATTTATCTACCTTCCATTTTTCCAACAGATTCCATCTCTGTCTCTTTAAGCATTAATACATCTCCCTTTCTGATCGGGCCAAATACATTTCTAGTCAATATTTTTCCCTTATCACTACCTTCTAAGACTCTACATCTCACTCTCATAACTCCTCTCACTCCTGTTCGACCCAATAATTGAACTATTTCTGCTGGTACTGCATCATCTACCATTCAATCAACCCTTTTTGATAGTTTTAATTTTTTTTATGATTTCTTCTAACAGGGTTTTGGCTTCTCCCGGTTCAATTATACAAGCAGATGCCGTACTGACATTTATACCTGTAGCTCTGCCCAGTTCCTCTTTAGAAGGTATGTAAACGTATTCACATTTTTTTTCTTCACACAAAACAGGCAAATGCATAACGATTTCTTTTGGTTCTATATCCTTTGCGATAACGACTAATTTTGTCTTCCCTCTTTCTATGGCTTTTGTAGTCTCATTTGTCCCTTTCTTTATTTTTCCAGTATTCTTAGCTATTTCTAAAGCTTGTAAAACTTTATCGACCAAATCTTTAGGTATTTCAAATTCAGCCATCAAATTTCACCTCCGATTACGGATCAATCTTCATTTAATGCTAAACAAAACAAGTATTTAAAATTTATAAATGTTATCTGTGTGCGAAATATAAAATTAAATCGGGTTTTGTGAGATCAACTCTACAAAAACCAAACCTAACTAATTGTAGTTTTGTATCTGGTTTAAGCTTCTTAATTTCTGGTTCTCCAATACCCTTTACTGTGTTCCCATTCCCCATAACTATCTTCATAGTAACATTTTTTTCAGAAACCCATTGGATCTTCTGCATCTCCATATTGACTTCTTTACTAGTGACCTCAGCCTTTTTGTCTAATTTAACATTAAACAAACCTATTAAACGTATTTCTTTACCTCTGAATTTGTCGAAATCCTCTCTTGAAATGAAAATTTTATCAGTATTAACAGGAATCTCTCTAAAACCTCTTCTTGGGAAATCTGGGTGAAGATGAACTCTCACTTTCTTTACTTTTGGAGCATTTACTATTTTTATCTCAACTGGATCTATTACAGCAAAATATCTGTTTACTTTTGGGTCGATTAATTTTCTATTCTCACTATATAGTATCTCAAGCGGAACAGTTATGTCATTTAAACTCAACCCAAAACTTAGTATAAAATTTCTTATTGCCTCTGGTAGAAATCCCCTTTTCTTAAAAGATTGAAGACTCCACGTTCTAGGGTCATCCCAATCAGCGTATATACCTTTTTCTATTAACATTCTGGCCTGAGTTTTGCTTAACTTTAGGCCTTCAAATCTTAGCATACCATGGTGTATAAATTCTGGATGTTTCCATCTCAAAAGATTCCATATGAATTCTTCCATCAGATCTTCCATTACTAAATCCTTTCCTCTTAGAATGTGTGTTACGCCAAGGAAATGATCGTCTATTGCCCATGAAAACTCAAGCATTGGCCAGACATGATATTTTTTTCCAACTCTTGGATGTTCCCTATCTGATATTCTCAATAAAACTCTATCCCTGAAAGCAGGATTAGGATGCTTCATATTAGTTTTTAATCTAACTGTCGCTTGTTCACTTTTATATTCACCTTTCAACATTTTTTTCCATTTTTGTAAGTTTGTTTTTGGATCTTGTTTTCTACAATTACATTCAAAACCTTTTTC
>Ga0172363_10003754_pt1 | contig 12340 bp, 10 predicted proteins | sample LakKivs2_kivu2a2_FD_114541 | JGI IMG/M metagenome (GOLD analysis project Ga0172363, IMG submission 114541) | Sediment microbial communities from Lake Kivu, Rwanda - Sediment s2_kivu2a2 | ecosystem: Environmental > Aquatic > Freshwater > Lake > Sediment | place: Rwanda: Western Province, Lake... | reverse complement strand
GCTCGCTCAGCTCGGCGCAGAAAGCTCCGATCTGGCCGTCGGCCCAGAACTTTCCCTCGCCGGTGCCGTAGGTCTTTTCGAGATTGTAAAGACCGGCGGAAACGCTGTACAGCGAGCCGTCAATGCCGCCGCCCCAGACGCTGATCAGCTCGTTCGCGCCAAGGCCGGTGCTTACGACTTCTACAGTGTCAACGGTGTAAGCGTTCGCCGCGCACGGCAGAACCACCAGTAGAAACAACGCAGAAAAAAGTATTGATGTCCTCGTTGATTTCATCATTTTCCTTCTCCCCCAAAAACGTCGTTGTTGCCGCGGACCACCCACAGCGGACGATTTGTTACTGTCATTAATCAAAATTACGCGGGTGCTCAAAAATGGAAAATCTGAGAACCCCCCACTGCAATGTTAACGCCCCCAATACTTCTTATTATGATTAGTTTACTACATTGCTCCGCAAAAGTCAAGAGTTTTTGCGTGCAACGTACTGTGATGGAGAAGAATATTTAAATATGTGCCGTCACCATGCTAAAAACAAAATGGTTTTGGGACCGAAGCAGTTACTTAAGCTTTGGCTGGCACTGAATTTTTTACGCATTAATTCAGGTTTTTTTCACAAACGAAATCATGTTGACAATCGCAGGCGGAAGGTTAAACGCTGTGCAGAACTGCTGAATGAATTATGTTGCAGTATATTTTTGGCCGAATTGCCGGCTAATTTGTTCTCGACTGTGCCATGGACACGTTTGATCCGGCTTGAAGGATGATATGAGCGCAAAAAAACTGAGGGCTGACCCTGATGACCAGCCCCCCATTGAAGAAAGGAGTATTATGATGCCAAACGCCGCCCTGCCCCTGCGGCATTTCTTCGATCCATCCGCACGATTGTAGAACACTCTTTTGGAATATTAAGACTACCGGTGGACTGTGACGGTTTTTTGCTCCCGCTGCCTTTATTCCCCCATTTGAGTTCTACTAATATTATACGTGATATTTTCTTAAATGCCAAACGCAATTTTCCGGCAACGTTCTGTTTTCATATCAATACCATTCAACGACGGCATAAATATAATCGACCGATGTTTTTTTCGGCCCTTCGGTCTCGTTATTCTGAACCTGGAACTGAAATGAGTTGATTTTTTCGGCCGTCTCCACGGCACTCGTAACGTCCCATGAATCGGTCACTTCACTTGAATGTCCCTGCCGGATCGGAGCTTCGATGGTCGCCCATACAACAGGTTTGGACGGCCAGCCCGTCCCAACGGACCATTCCAACTTACCGTTTGTAAAAGTTGGATCCTCAAAATGCTCTACAAAGACAGCGACTGAGACGATGACAGCTCCGGCTGGGATGGAAGGATTGGTAAAACAGTAGCATGTGTATGAATGCGGCACGGTCTCCAGCCTTTTGTTGTCGCTGGTCTGGACAACGGTAATCTTGTCTTTCACCGACAATTTTTCTTTGCCCGTATAGTTGAAGCAATCCGTAACAGTCAGTGTATTTTTCAAAGGCGAGTCCAGCGATGTGACTGTAATTGTAAATGATTGAGTATCCATGCCGTGAGTTTTATAGTTGTCGACGACCCTGACCGTCACATCATGCGTGCCGGCCTGGGCTCTCGAAGGCTTCCACTCAATTAATCCCGTAGCTTCATTAACGGTCATGCCTTCCGGTTTTTCGATCAGGGAATAAACCAGCTTGTCTCCCGGATCGGGATCCTTGGCTACAACGCTGTATGTATATGGCGCCCAGACTCTGGCCGTCTCGACTGGTTTTGACGTAATCGACGGGGCATCGTTGACGGCGTTGATTGTTACACTCACGGTTGCCGTATCGGTTCCGTCTTTACCGTCACTAACGGTGTAGGTGAACATATCGTTTCCGGAAAAGTTCCTGTTGGGGGAATACGTCAGCGTGCTGTCGGTGTTTATCGTGACCGAACCGCTGCGACCCTGAGTGGCATTGACGACGACCAGTCGGTCCTTATCGGGATCGGTGTCGTTCTTGAGCACATCTATTATCAATATCGGCGTATCTTCCTGTGCCGATACACTATCATCGTTTGCCGTCGGAGGATCATTGCCCGGCGTAATGGTAATAAAGACTGTTGCCGCAGCGCTGCCGACCTTACCATTGCTAACTTTGAACGTAAAACTGTCCTGCCCATTGAAATCCCGTTCGGGGAGATAGTTCAGATCGGGCGCTGTTCCAGTCAGGCGACCGTGGGCCGGCTTCGTGATAACACTGTAGGTCAGCGGGTCCCCGTCACGATCTCTGCCGGCCAGGGTAATCAAGACCGGCGTGTCCTCCTTTGTCGTTACGTTGATAGCTTCGGCTATAGGCTGTTTGTTGGCTTTGCTGACAATTATCGCAACCAGCGCAATCACCAGGAGAATTACCGGCCCCGCGATGAAGATGAGTCTTTTTTCCATTGTACTCCTCCTTAAATAATTCAAACACCATCCTATCGGACACTGCGTGATCAAACAATCGCCGGATGCTACCGAAAACCGCCACGGGGGCGTTGAAAGCCATCGCGCCACCGAGCCTCCTACATTATATCTTATTCCCTCCGGCCCGCGAGCTTTTTTTCAGCAAATTTTTAGCATGAAAAAACATGCGGAACAAGACCAATACCACACCAATACAAACTCTTGTTTCAATTGAACTTGCAACAATTAACTTCAGCTTGAAGATAACTCAATATACAGTGCGTGCTTAATTAGACATACAATATTACGTATAAATATATTGCTTTTAATATGTATTGTCGATAAATTGTCAATATGAAGAAAATTCATTTTGAATGGGATTCCGGTAAAGACAGAGAGAATCAGAATAAACACGGAATTACATTTGCTACGGCACAATATGCGTTTGCAGATCCGGTTCGCGTGATTGCAGAAGACGTTAGTCACAGCAGAACTGAAAAACGCTACTACTGCTTTGGTAAGGTTGCCGATGGTGTCCTAACAGTCCGCTTCACTTACCGCAAAGATGTAATAAGAATCATTGGGGCAGGTTATTGGCGAAAGGGAAAGAAAATTTATGAAAAGGAAAATAAGATACACAAATGAACCCTTGGGTGACGTCAGAATTGTTGATGATTTCCTGCCGTCTCCAAGTGAATTAGCGTTCAACGAAGAACAAGTCAAGGTCACAATCGGACTGAGCAAAAGCTCTGTAGACTTCTTTAAAAAACAGGCCAAAAAGCACCGTACACAGTATCAAAAGATGATACGCCGCCTAATAGACATCTACGTTGCCAGCCACCAAAAACGCTCAACCGGTTAATGTGCAAATCCTCTGCAATCTGTTTGAACTCAATTCACGCAGTTAAATCCAGCGGACCAAAGACATCGGTGGATACAACATGGTTTTAAGCAGCAGGATTAAGTAATTCCAGGCTTGCCCAGGTTCTTAAAATTATCTTCTTATAAATTGATCGAAGACCGTGATTACGGGCAGGGCATTGCCTTCGTCGTCGAACATGCCCCGGCTTCGAAGGCCGCCGGCGACGGCAGGCTCCCACCAGAAGACGCCTTTACCTCTGTTGCCAGGCGTGCTAAGAACTAACCGATGCACCTCATCGAGGAACTGCCGCTGCCCTTCGGGCGTCTCCGGGAAGGGCGCCGGTTTGTCTTTATATTCGGCGGGCCTCCAGTTGTACGCCACTTCCACGAGGATAATATCCTTCCGGTACTCGTTGGCCATGAAAATCAGGTTCTCTCGAAGCTCGAGTAGCGAGCCGTGCCACCATGGGTAATAGGACTGCCCGATGACGTCGTAATCGACGCCGTACGTGTGCCACTTGTCGAAGAAAGCCTTTGTTCGTTTTTTGTCGCCGCCCCGGTCGATATGAACCATAATCCGGGGGCGATGTGTGTTGCCCCGGCCTGCATCGACGCCGTTGATCCCGGCTTTCATCAGCTCGGCGAAATTGTCCCAATTGTCCGGCAGCTTTCCGTCCGGCCAGAGCATGCCGTTGATGATTTCGTTGCCGGGCTGGACCATGTCCGGCAGGACGCCGGCCTGCCGAAAGGCAGTAACAGTATCCCGCGTGTATTCGAACACCACCTGTACAAGCTCGGCGTGCGACTTGCCTTCCCATGCCTTAGGGATAAATTGCTTGCCCGGATCGGCCCATGTGTCGGAGTAGTGATAGTTCAGCAGGAATTTGAGCCCGAGCTTCTTCGCCTCACCGGCCAGAGCAATGGTGTAATCGAGATTGTTCGGCAAACGCGAAGGTGTATGGAATAATCGCAGGCGAATCCAGTTGTAGCCGTGGTTCCTGAAGATTTGAAGCCCCGGCTTAGTTTGGCCATTGTCCTTGAATGCAGTGCCCCGCTCCTCGGCCTGTTTCAGGAAGGAGAGGTCGGCCCCGATAGCGTAATCGTCAGCGCAAGTCGGTCGGGGAAACAATAGGCCGACAGCAAGGAAAAGTATGATAGACAGCCAAATCCTGTTTTCTCCATTCTCCTGTCTCATGGGGCAATAACTCCTTTCTTTGTTCACATAAATCTGCCTGAGCAGCCTACTTTTAGCCATTGTACTAAGGATAAATCCTGCCGCAACGGCTTTATTTCCGCACCCGCCTTGGGGAAAAATTACGATTGTATTTTTTTATTGACTTGCAGCCGGAAAATCTGTTAATACTCGCGATAATATCTTACGGGAATTTCTTATGAAAAAGGCAGGGTATGACCATGCATAAAAGACACGGATTCACATTAATAGAATTATTGGTGGTCATCGCCATAATTGCATTACTGTTGGCGATACTAATGCCGGCGCTTCAAAAGGTCAGAGAGCAGGGCAAGAAAATTGTCTGCTCTAACAACCAAAAACAAATCGGCATCAGTTTGACCATGTACGGCTCTGAAAACGACAACAAGCTTCCGCTCAACCAGGGGGGATACTGGCTGTGGGATATCGCTTACAGCACTTCCGACTATATTATGGAAACAGGCGGCGACAGACGTACGTTTTATTGCCCCGCGGACCCAACAAAAAAACCCGAAATGGCCATCCTTTGGCAATATAGCCAGAATCCTCAAATAGGAACCGATTCCGACTGGGTGGTGGAGCCGCAGACCGGACGGGGCGGGCTATACCGCGTCACCAGCTATTTCTGGATGATGGACACCGTCCAGGGAAGACCCGCCGAGCCGGAGGGTACTCCCATAAAACAATGGGTAAAAACGCTGACCTGTAAGCAACCGGCATCAACCGAACTGATTACAGATGCGACACTCAGCACAGGCCCGGACGAAGAAACGACCAGTTTCACAGAGGTCCAGGGAGGTTTATGGAGCCGTTGGCAAATCTACGATCGCACCAACCACATGGGCCGCGGCGGTAAACCGGTCGGCACTAATATTCTCTTTGTGGACGGACATCTGGAATGGCGCCGATTTAATGATATGGTTGTCCGCTACACGGTGCCGCCATATCATTGGTGGTAATACTAAAATTACTTCAATCAATTCATTCTCGACACTCAGTGTATTTTATGGCAATAATTTCTTCGATTTATTGCTTTTTCAGGCTTGGTGCTCGTGCAAATAGTCTCTAATGGATTTTAAACTTGCAAAATCGGCTTTTAGGTTTTATAATGCCCTCCTTATCAAAATGATTGATTTTCAATACTTTTTCACCAGGCATTTCGTGCCGGGAATCGGTATTTTTAAGTGATGTTTGAGTCTTTAACAGAAAAATTTAACTCGGTTTTCCGTTCGCTTTCAGGCCGGGGCAGGATCACTGAGGCGAACATCTCTGACGCCATGGGGCAGGTGCGTAAGGCCCTGCTGGAGGCGGACGTCAACTATCACGTCGTCAAAAAATTCTGCAAGGACGTAACTCAGGCCGCCCTCGGAGCCGAGGTGATAAAGAGTCTGCATCCCGGCCAGGTTATGGTTAAAATCGTCAACGATGAATTGACCAAATTGATGGGCCCGGTCGATACCCGCATCTACTACGTCTCGCCTGGTCCGACGGTCATCCTGCTGGCCGGCCTGCAGGGCGGTGGTAAAACCACGACCGCCGCCAAACTCGCCAAGCTTATTCTCGCCGGGGGTAAGAAACCACTGTTAGTGGCCGGCGACCTGCAAAGACCGGCGGCCATCGAGCAGTTGAAGGTTCTTGGTGAACAGATAGGCATCGATGTTTATAGCGAGGAAAGCAAGAACGCCGTAAAAGTCGCCGCAAACGGCGTCAGGCACGCGAAGGAGCACGGCTACGATGTTGTCGTCCTCGATACCGCCGGCCGGCTGCATATCGACCAGGAGATGATGGATGAAGTGGCCAACGTCGCAAAAGCGGTCGCGCCGCACCAGATTTACTTAATTTGCGATGCGATGACCGGCCAGGACGCCGTCAATTCGGCCAAGGAATTCAACGAGCGGCTCGAGCTGGACGGCGTCATCTTAACCAAGCTGGACGGCGACGCGAGAGGGGGAGCGGCGCTTAGCGTCAAAGCCGTCACGGGAAAGCCCATCAAGTTCATCGGTATCGGCGAAAAACTCGATAAGCTCGAAGAATTTCACCCGGACCGGATGGCAAGCCGAATACTGGGAATGGGCGACGTCGTATCACTCGTCGAGAAGGCCCAGGAGCACTTTGAAGCTGAAGAAGCCGTTAAGATGCAGAAAAAAATGGCCAAAGGCACCTTCGGCTTCGACGATTTCCTCAAGCAGATGCAAGCCGTCAAGAAGATGGGCGGCGTAAAAGACCTGCTCAAAATGATGCCGGGAATGGGCGGACAGCTCAATGACCTGGACCTTGATGGCGCCGAACTTTCGCAGATGGAAGCGATTGTGCATTCGATGACTATCCAGGAACGACGCGATCCCGACCTTATCGAATCTTCGAGACGAAGGCGTATTGCCGCCGGGGCCGGCGTCGAGGTTCAGGCTGTTTCCAGCCTGGTAAAGACGTTCAAACGCAGCAGGGATATGCTCAAAGCGCTCAGCGGTGGCAGTTTCGGCGGGCTCAGAAGCCTGCTGTCCGGCGGATTTAATATGGGCTCGCTCAGCCAGATGATGTCCAGCGGGAGAAAAATCAAGCAGCGCTCCAAACGAAAAAGAATAATAAGGCGGAGGGGAAAAATAAAGAAAATACGATAATGACAATTATGAATAAAATTTCAATCGAACAGTATCTTGAACAGGTTGCCCGTTTCTCCGGCAGCGATTATGGAAAAATGATAAGAGAGCAATTCGAGGATATTCAGGGCGGCAGCGAGCTGGCCATGCTGGTATCTCCGAGCATGGAAGAGCTTGAGCAGTTAAAAAAGGCCGTGGCGATCATGACGCCGACGGAAAAACAGAACGCTGACGCGCTGACTGACGAGCAGACCGAAAGACTTGCCGCCGATGCTCAGATAGACCCGGCCAACCTGGAAATATTCCTGAATGGTTATGCCCTGCATTGTAAACGTGTTTCTTAGTTTTACTGAAGCAGAATGTTAAAAACATATCTTAAAGAGATATATAAAACCGCCCGGACAGGCGACGCCAGAGAGGAAAGCTATTATAAGCCTCTGGCGACACTTATAGAAAGCTATGCGAACTCGATTCGTAAAACCGGCATCTCTGCTACAATCTCACCCCAAAGGACTGAAGCAGGGAATCCGGATTTTCGTATATGGGACGGCAAGCAATCAATAGTAGGGTATATTGAAGCGAAACGACCCGATGAGTCTAATCTTGACCGGATAGAAGAATCCAATCAATTACAACGCTATCTTGCAGCTTTCCCGAATGTAATTCTGACTAATTTTTTCGAATTCCGTTTATATCGCAGTGCTCAATTGATTAGTGAAGTTCAGATCGCCCGGCCCTTCATAGCGACACAGTTAAAGGTTGTTCCCCCGGCTGAGAACGAAAAGGAGTTTTATGAACTGCTGAAAGACTTTCTATCATTCTCTATTGCTCGGGACTATTCTCCAAGAACACTGGCTGAAGCACTCGCCGGACGAACGCATTACCTAAAGGATCAGGTGCTGTTAGAGCTAAATAACAATAATAGCAGATTGACTGGATTCTATCAGGCTTTTCAGCAGTACCTCATTTCGGGTTTGACAAAAGAAGATTTCGCGGATATGTATGCCCAGACTGTAACATATGGCCTTTTCGCAACCAGCACACGGCACAACGGTGGATTTTCTCGAAAAGCCGCGTTTGATAATATCCCGGCCACAATTGGAATACTCCGCGACGTATTCAGATTCATTTCACTCGAAGAGCCGAGCGAACAGTTAAGCTGGATTATCGACGATATCTCCGAGGTCCTGAGCGTCGCCGACGTTAAAAAGCTTCTTCATCGTTACTTCATCGAAGGCCGAGGCTCTGACCCCGTAGTTCATTTCTACGAGACATTTCTGGCTCGCTATGATCCCAGCGAACGTGAACAAAGAGGCGTCTATTATACGCCTGAAGATGTGGTCGGTTATATTGTACGCTCGCTCAACATCATTCTAAAAAAGTACTTTGATAAAGCGGATGGTTTCGCCTGCCAGAACGTGACCGTTCTCGACCCGGCGGCGGGTACATTGACCTTTCTTGCCGAGACGGCGAAAACCGCCGTCAGTGAATTCTCGGCAAGCTACGGCAGCGGCGGTATAGACCAGCTTATAAAAAATCATATCCTGAAGAACTTCTACGCCTTCGAGCTTATGATGGCACCGTACGCCGTCGGACACCTGAAAATGGGTTTCCTGCTGGAGGAGCTCGGGTACAAGCTGCAAAAAGACGACCGCTTCAAGCTTTACCTCACCAACACGCTCGAACTTGAGGAACTGGCACAGAGCAATCTGCCCGGCATGAGCTCTCTGTCGGAGGAATCACATTCGGCGGGAAAAGTCAAAAAAGAGCAGCCTATCCTTGTTGTGCTCGGAAATCCGCCTTATTCCGGACACTCGGCGAACAAGGGTAAATGGATAAGTAAAGAAATTCGAGAATATTACAAGGTTGATGGAAAAGACCTCGGCGAGAAAAATCCAAAATGGCTGCAGGATGATTACGTTAAGTTCATCCGCTTTGCTCAGTGGAAAATAGACTCGGCAGGCGAAGGTGTTCTCGGCTTCATAACAAACCACAGCTATCTCGATAATCCGACCTTCAGAGGGATGAGGCAGTCTTTGATGAACAGCTTCGACCATATTTATATTCTCGACCTGCACGGCAACAGCAAGAAAAAAGAGAAATGCCCCAATGGCTCGAAGGACCAGAACGTCTTCGATATACAACAGGGGGTGGCAATAATTCTCGCCGTCAAAAAATCCGGCCTCAAAAAAAAGATATGCCACTGCGACCTCTGGGGACTGCGAGAAGGCAAGTACACCTGGCTGAGAACAAATAATGTCAATGGCACAAAGTGGAGAGAGTTCTCGCCAAAATCTCCGTTCTATTTCTTTGCCCCGCTGGATGAAAAACGGCTGTTAAAATACGAACAATTCCCAAAGATAACCGACATTTTTCCTGTCAACAGCGTCGGTGTAGTAACGAGCAGAGACCAGTTTGCTATTGACGAGGATAAAGAAGAGCTCAAAAGACGAGTCAATATGTTTTGTAATGATAATCTCTCAGACGAGATTATTAAGAAAAGCTTCGACCTCAAAGACAAGACCAATTGGAAACTGAAGAGCGCCAGAAACCAAGTAAGAACAGAAGAAGAATGGGACCAATATATTCTCCCAATCCTGTATAGGCCATTTGACAAACGATGGATATTCTACCACGACTCTGTAATCGAAAGGACTCGAAAAGATATTATGCAGAATATGGTGCATAAAAATATTTCATTATGCGTTGGCAGGGCCGGTCATGTTGTAGGTCTGGAAAAACCGTGGAATATAGCATTTTGTGCCGAGACAATCACCGATCTTAATCTTTTCTATCGCGGCGGAAATGTTACTTTCCCTTTATATCTCTATCCCGACGAAGACCTTTATAACGGCGGCGAGAAATACCAGCGGGATGTTAATATAGATAAAGCGCTTTTGGACAAATTAAGCGGAGCATACGGCCGCAAGTTATCTCCTGAAAGAATACTCTTTTATATATATGCGGTGCTCTATTGCAACGTCTATCGAAATAGATATGCGGAGTTCCTCAAATCCGACTTTCCGCGTATCCCATTCGCAGCCGACGCCGGATTGTTCTCGAAAATGGCCCGTTATGGCGGGGATTTAATCGAATTGCATCTGCTCAAATCGGAAAAACTTGAAAGACCGGCGGTAAAATTTTATGGCCGTGGCGACAGGCTGATAGATAAATCCGAGTACGATTCGGAAAAAAAACTTGTAAAAATCAACTCGAAACAGTATTTTGACCACTTTTCTGATGAAATCTGGGAATACCAGATTGGCGGCTATCAGGTAATGGATAAATGGCTGAAAGACAGAAAAGGAAAATATCTCGATTTGAACGACATTAAACATTACTGTAAAATGGCTATGGCCCTTGAAGAAACGGCAGCGACGCAAAAGAAAATTGATGCGGCTTACGACCAGCTCGAGCAGAATGTTTTGATGGTATAATAGAGTAAACTTGTTCCGTGACCTGCGCTGTATGCGTCACGGGAATTAATGATAATCCTAAGAAAGGAAAAAAGAAATGGCAGTAAAATTGAGAATGACGCGGATAGGAAGGCGGCACCGGCCGTTCTTTCGCATTAACGCCGTCGAATCCCGCACACCGCGCGACGGCAGAATACTTGAAAAGCTGGGCCATTACGACCCGATTGAAAAGGACCCCGCAAAGCAGGTCGTGCTGAACCGTGAGCGGGTGCAATATTGGCTGGATAAGGGAGCAATACCAAGCGACGCCGTCTCGGAAATGCTGCTCCACCATGGGATCAAGCATAAATACGCGGAACAAAGACAAGCTCGTCGGGCAAAAGCCAGGGGCATCGCCAAGGCCAAGGGCAGGCTGTTCGACACGACTGAGAGAATAGCCGCTAAAAAACAAGCCGAAGCGGCAGAAGAAAAAGCCAAGACCGAAGCCGAAGCCAAAGTGGGCACCGAAGCGACAGCAAAAGCAGATGCCGATGCCAAAGCAAAAATAGAGACCGAAGCTAAGGCCAGAGCGGCAGAAAAGAAAGCCAAGGCTGAATCAGAAGTAAAAGCCGAGGTTGAAACCGAAGCTGACGCCGCCCAAGATAAGGCCGGGGAAAAATCTAAAGAGGAGTCAGCTCAGAGCTGATATACAGGCAAGAGCGATGAGGATAGATATACTTACGCTTTTTCCGGAGATGTTCGAATCGCCTTTGAGCTGCTCGATAATCAAAAGGGCTCGGGACAACGGTATTATTGAAATCGCAATTACCGATATAAGGGATTTTTCCACAGACAGTTATCGGAAGGTCGATGATAAGCCGTATGGCGGCGGGCCGGGGATGGTAATGATGCCCGGTCCCGTTTTCGACTGCTTCGAGCACGTCCAAAAGCTTTCGCCCGAAAAAGGCCGGGTCCTGCTGCTGACTCCGCAGGGTCAGAAGTTCGACCAGGTCAAAGCGGTGGAACTGAGCGCTGAAAAACGCCTGATTCTTATCGCCGGCAAGTATGAAGGATTCGACGAGCGGATTCGCACCGGTCTGGGCGCCGAGCAAATCTCAATCGGCGATTATGTACTCAGCGGCGGAGAATTGGCCGCAATGGTCATAATCGATACGGTTGTCAGACTACTGGGCGGGGCGCTCGGAGACGAAGATTCGGCAAAAAACGATTCATTCAGCGAAGGCCTTTTGGAATACCCGCACTATACAAGGCCTGAAGTATTTCGCGGGATGAAAGTTCCTGAAATTCTTTTAAGTGGCAATCATGCCAAAATCGCCGAGTGGCGGCGCCGACAAGCCCTCGAACGAACAGAAAAATGGCGGCCGGATCTCCTGGAAGAGACCGCAAAAAAAAGGGAGAATTAAAACATGAAAGACAAAGATCAACCTCCTGGGAAGCCCCAACAAAAATCCAAGACAACTCCGGAAGGAGTAAAGTCACTCGGGCCGGTCCCCAACCTCGAAGAGCACGTGGACCCCGAGTGGTGGCGGCAAATTTTCAATGCGACCTATCTGAAAACCGACGGCGACGTCGTCGACGATCCCCAACTAACCTCGAAGGAGGCGGACATCTTCTGTGGGATTCTCAATATGTCGCCGGATGATAAAATTCTGGACCTGTGCTGCGGCCAGGGGCGGGTGTCCCTCGAGCTGGCCAGACGCGGATTCAGCAACGTCGAAGGCGTCGATCGCTCGCACTACCTGATCCAAAGGGGCAAAGCACAGGCGAAAAAGGAAAACCTAAGCATAAAATTCAGAGAGGGCGACGCCCGCAAGCTGCGGTACGC
>Ga0172363_10003752_pt1 | contig 12347 bp, 15 predicted proteins | sample LakKivs2_kivu2a2_FD_114541 | JGI IMG/M metagenome (GOLD analysis project Ga0172363, IMG submission 114541) | Sediment microbial communities from Lake Kivu, Rwanda - Sediment s2_kivu2a2 | ecosystem: Environmental > Aquatic > Freshwater > Lake > Sediment | place: Rwanda: Western Province, Lake... | reverse complement strand
TTTCTTTTTTAATTTGCTTGTATTGTTTCTGGATATTAAGAAATTTCATTTGTTCAAAAATTTATAGAATGATCCCGATTTGTATACTTTAGAGTCTAAAACAAAGGCCCTATCTAAATAATCGACTTTCTCTTTTAAATTATAGATTAACCGCTCATTAACATTATTTCCCTTCATGCCCCACCATTCAGCATGAGTTAAAATCTGTAAATTTTTAGGAGGTAACGAAGATTTTAAAAAATTACAAACACAGCCCTCGCGCCATTGTCCCTTTGATTCAGAAAGATACTTAATTTCAGAAAAGAACTGATGCCCATAGGCATTTACAAACTTAGCAGAATCAAATCTTTTATCAAAAATAAAATTAGAGGGGCAATGAAAAGATACAATATTTTTTACGTCAAAATAATCCTTTATAATTCTAATTTGGTGGACAACCTCTTTTTCAATATTTATTTTGGTTACTTTTCGATGGTTAATACAGTTTTCGTCAAAATGAAGCCCGATTTGATGACCCAATTTAATTATTTCTTTTATCATTTTCAAATAATTTATATCAAATAAATTGTAAAAAGGAGAATTAAATCTCACAAAAAAAGTAGAAATTACGCCATTTTTATTCTCAATTTTAGCTAAACGTAACGCCCCCTCGATAGAAAAATCGACATCGTGGCGAAGATAAAGTTTTTTGTTTTTTTTATTGGGTAATTCTGAAAAAAAACAAAACTTAAAGCCCAATTTCTTTGCTAATTTCAAAATTTGCTCATAATGCTCAAAACTGAAATTACATTCTTCTTTTATTTTTTTCATAGTTTATTGGACCTGTTATTACCTAAAATTATTTTAAGGCTATCTGGCCCACAATCAAATAATAAATCAATAATAGAAAGATTTGGGATAAATTCTCCCCACAATTGTGGATATATTGGATGAATAAAATCACTATACTCTAACTTAATTCCAGACTCTTCGTATGCTTTTTCGTCTTGATATTTTTCTCCTCCCCCTCCAGATAAATAAACGTCTGCATTAAAAATTTTAGATATATTTATCAATAATTCTGTACTTTTTCCTGAAACATTATAGTTAGATGCAATTTCTAATCTAGTTTTAATCCCCAATTTATCTTTTATCAATTCAATTAAGGCTATATTTAATTCTGACAAATATTGCCAATCTTTTTTTAAAATCTCTTTTAATTCTGGAAACAAATAATCAAAATATTCGGCCCTTTTGTAATTTAATTCAATTGTTTTTATGCATTTTGGCAGGTTGGTTTTTGGGTTTTGAATTTTTGCTTCCAAAATTCTTTGCTGCACCTTGCCGGCTGTTTCGATGGGCAGAGTAAGCCACTGCCCTCCCTGCGCCGTTTTAATCTTGGTCCGGTTGCAAAATGCATTCTTTTCATATTGCGCACTGTCTAAAATAACAAAAATGTCACAATTTGCCATTTTGTGAAAATATCCTATCCATGGTATAAAATTAGGCTGGTGAATAGCAACTTTCATTTTTAAAGAATATTTAATAACTACTTATAGAAAAAAACTGTAAAATCGTGCGGCAGATAATCATGTCTTAAAATCAGTTTTGAAGTCAAGTGATTGCAAGCAAAAGTTAATATTTCACCAGGATTAACAAAATAAGAACTGCGATCTTTCTTAAAAGGGACGAAGTCGCTTAAAAAATTTGCTCCCATTCCGATTTTGCTTATTTTAAACATTCTAATCAAAATTTCGTAAGTAAGCTTTCCCCAATGCGGGATCTTAAGCCCGAACACACCCGATTCTAAAACATAATCAAATGGTTCCTTAATTGTATTCTTGAGTAAATCCCTTACCTCAAAATCTGCTTCTAGATACTTTTTTCTTGCCCTCTTAATCATTAAAGGATTAACATCAATTCCTAAATATCTTTTAATCTTAATTTTTTTCTTTTTTGTTAAAAAGCCATATAAATCTCCCGTTCCGCAGCCAACATCTAAAATTGTTTTATTGTTTAAGTCACCTATTTCACTTAGAATTTGAAATCTAATAAGCTGGGATTTCTTATTCCCCCAACCCACAGCTTTTGGTCCATTTCTATATTTTTTAATTTTTCTGTTATAATGGTTGATTATAATCTTTTTATCTTTGCTAAATTTATTCATATTATTCGTTAATTTAATAGAACATTTTTCTCCACTGATCTTTATTTTTTATTAACCATTTATATTCTTCTTTTACTTGCTGATTTTTAAATCTAAAATTCCATTTTTTAACTCCGAAATGTCTTTAATTAAAATATCTGGTTTTAACTCTTTAAGAATCTTCTTGGTTCTCATTTTATTAACCACGGCCACTGTTTTTATTCCTAAATGCTTGCCCGTCAATATTTCTATTTCCGTATCGCCTATTATAATAGAATCCTTATCAATCTTTTTGTATCTTCTTAAAATTTCTGCTTTTATTCTCCATTCAGAATCTAAAGACTTTCTGGAAGATACTAAAATTTTATCAAAAATTTTATCTATTTCTTCTTTCCTTAGCTGACTATAAAGTTCTTTTGAGTTATTTCTTAAGGTAATCAAAATTAATTGATAATCTTTCTTTAAGGATAAAAGTGCCTGCTTTCTTTGGTTCGATACTTGATCAAGTTCTAGGTAACTTGGTTTTTCTATTAATTTATCCCACTCTTTTTTATAATATGGCAAAATGTCTTCTGCTCTGGTTGCCTTCAAAATTTCCAGTAAAGGAACTTTATTCTTTTTTAACATCAAGTATCTTTTGAAACTAAGATGATTTTTGTTTTTATTTTTTAATATATCTTTATAAACTTTAAAGATTCTTTCCGAGACATCCAGGATTGTCCCGTCTAAATCAAAAAATATGGTTGGTTTATTCATATTTTTTAAAATATTCTATTTCTTTTTTTAAGCCCTGCATTAAGCTAATCTTGGGTTTAAAGTGTAATACTTTTTTTGCTTTTTCTATATCAAAAACTAAATCCTTTTTTTCTTTCATTTGTGGCTTAAAGATAATTTTTGATTTAGACCCTGTGATTTTTCTTATTAATTCGGCTAATCTTAAAATAGTAATAGCCTCTTCAGTAGAAATATCAAAAATACCATCTTTACTGTAGTCAACTGCTTTGGTTATAGCTAAAACTGCGTCTTCAATATACAAATAGCTTCTTTTTTCTCCGCCATCTCCGAAAATTGTGATATCTTCATTTTTTATTGCTGATTTTATAAAATTAGGGATTGCTCTTTGAATTTTTTCACCAGGACCATAAATACTAGCAAATCTTAAAGAAATAAATTTAATCCCTCTTTTTTTGCAAATAATTTCTAAATATTTTTCAGCTGATAATTTGCTAACAGCATAAAATGTAAGCGGACTATAAATCTCACAAGTATTGGAATATATAAAAATGCTTTTTTCTTTTAATAAATTGGCTAAATTTATTGATCCCTGTAAATTGATATTTAAACTTTTTTCCAGATTGTCAAAACTCTTTTCTTGCGGCACATAAGCTGCTAGGTGAATTATGATGTCTATTTTTTTAAATATTATTTTATGTTTTTCCAACTCATCTTTGTCGGAGATATCGGCGATTAAATATTCAACATTTTTTTTTCTTTCTTTTGGCTCTTCTTTTTCTAAAACAAATATATTACAGTTTTTTTGGTAAAACTTATTTAATAAAACAGACCCCAAATATCCGTAGGCTCCCGTTATTAAAATATTTTTTTTATCTTTTTTTGCTTTTTCTTTCATTATATTCTTTTTCATATTTTTCTATTTCGTCTATAGTGGTTAACACTGGCAAAAAGTCTATTCCCCTGATCCAAACTAAATTTTCTGGCAAAGGGTTAATTTTTTTTATTGGTTTTGGATATGGTTCATTGAAGGCTAATTTTAAAAAAATATATGGCATATTTAACCCAGCTTGAGTAAAAAATTCATGAGTAGTAAAAAATCTTCCAATATTTATTTCGGTAGGATTTGGGATATTATTTTTATCATAAGTCATATCTACGCTGAAAATTCCGTGAGGATTACTATCTATGGCAAAAATTGATTTTTGAGCTATGTTATCCACTTCAGGATCAGAAATAGTAATTGCTCCTCCGGTTGCTCCGGTAATGCCAGATGCAGATATTTTGGCTAACTCCCAGTATAATCTTTTTCTGGTTTGGGCCACAATTAATTCTCCATTATGCCATATTGACTGCCAAGTTACAGACTCCGGAGACAAATATTCAGCAGCTGTAAAATTGCCCCACCCGTCTTTAAAATCAATCCAGGATTTAGCGGTTTTAAAATTATCGGCCAGCAAAGAGCCTTTTCCCCCTGCGCCTTCCTGTTCCCTTATCCATATACTGCCGCCAAACTCTTGAAATGCTTCCTTTAAGTCATCTGCATTATTTAAAAACAATGTCTTTGGCTGGGGCAATTTATTTTGCTTCCATTTTTTGTAAGATTCAAATTTGTTCTGGCAAATTCTTATCGTTTCTTTACTTGGAAAAAAATATTTAGTTTTTAATCTCTCTCTATTTTCAGAAAGCGCTAAAATTTCAGTGTCGTTTTGGGCATGGATAAAATCTATCTTTTCTTCAGTAATAATCTCATTTAATATCCTTATATAAAAATCGTAAGTTGCTGCCGGTACTAAATATTTTTTATTGGTTTCTGCTCGTTGAAGGTAATATTTATTGCAGTCTGTACCAATTAAATAAAATTTTTCAGGTGCTTTCCGTAATGACCTAACAAAATTGGTTGCTGGAGACCCACCGGCACCTACAATTAGAACTCTCTTCATAATTTTATAACTTTATTATTTTTTAAACTTTTTAGGACTTTCTCTATTACTATCAGGGCTTTTAACCCGTCTTCGCCTGTCACCAAAGGTTTTTTATTTTCTCTTATGCATTTTATAAAAGATTCCAGCTCGCAAAATAAAGGTTCTCTTTTCCTTATCTTAACTTCTTTTTTTACTGGCTGCCCATATTTCATAAACTCTTTGAAACTGGCTATTTTTCTTTTACAATTAGCTTTATAAATTTCTAACTCCTGCGTAAGGCAATTTAATTCAGCGTAACCTTCCAATCCAGTGACTGATATCTTCCGAAACTTTCCAGGAGTAATCCAATTTACTTGGATAAAACTGCTTATCCCATCATACGACAAAAACACTTCAGCTGAATCTTCTCCTTGGGCTGTTAAAATTTTTCTTCCCTTGGCAAAAACCTCTATGGGTTGCTGACTGTTTAGCAAATAATCCAAAATATCAAGATCGTGTATTACAAGACCCATAATTACATTTGGATCTCCGACTGGATGAGGAGGAAAAATACCCACCCTTCTTATAATAATAGAAGTAATTTTCCCAAGTTTTTTGTCTCCCAATATTTCTTTTAATTTCTGAATCGCCGGATTAAAACGCTCAACATGGCTAACGGCTAATTTTACCTCGGCTTTTTCTGCCGCTTTGATAATCTCTTTAGCTTCTCTGCTGTTTGAGGCAAACGGCTTTTCAACTATTAAATGCTTTTTATTTTTTATAACATCCAAACACACTTTTTTGTGCAATTTGGTCGGCACAGATATTAAAACAATATCTATGTTTTCTTTCTTCAACATCTGATTATAATCCTTAAAAAACTTACAATTAAACTCTAAGGCTACATTTTTGCCTTTTTTTTCATCAATATCTGAAATGGCTATCAAGTCAACATTTTTAAAAGACGAATACACCCGAGCGCGACACTTTCCCATATTGCCAGCTCCTATTATTGCCACTCTTGTAGATTTGCTTTTATTAGAATTAGAAAATTTTCTCATATAAATAACTCTCTAAAAACATCTTTAATTAGGAAATAGTCAAAATTTTACGAAGGACAACTCTCAAAATATTTTTGTTAATCGCAAATATATAATGTAAAATGTTTGTTTTGAAATTCATTTCTGGATATTCTTTAATTTCTGAAGCAAATTTAAAATTAACGTCTTTATGTTTTGATATAAACCCTAAAAATTTATCCATAGCTGAAATAAAATATGGTTCTGTCATAGAAGGTGAATGCAGACAGATATGAAACAAAGGAACATCTTGTTTATAATATTCTAAAAAACAAGCTTTTAGCCAAGAAAGCCCGTAAAAAGGGACATTCTCTATATTAACGCTGCCAATCGGAAAAAATTGAGAAATAGGAACAATCAACAAAGGCAAATCCCCTTTTTCTTGATAATCATCCTTATTTGGATGATATGGCAGGCATATTCTCGGAAGCCTTGACCAATCATGATGGCAAGGCCTTGAATGAGCCGGAGCTGAGCAATCATGAGTAAATCCTGTTTCTATTAGAGCTGTTATTGTATTGTTATCCAAAGACCATCTGCCAGCAACAAATACTTTCGGTTCCCAATTTAATTCTTTTTTTAAATATTCTTTACCAGTTTCTATTATCTCTAACTGTTCTTTGTAAGAATAATCTATCAAAATTGTAGAGTTTATCGATTGTTTACAATGTTCTTTTAAATAAGCATCGCCCACATACCATTGGAAGTTTTTGTATTTATGTTTCTTCCAGCCTGGATGAAGGTGTAAGCCTATTTCCTGATTTATATTTTTTGGAAAAAAATCTGCTACTTCCGGACAGACAGCGAAAGTAATTTTTGCCCCATATTTATCTGCTAACTTAATTAAATTTAAAACACCATCTTTTACACCCGTGGTAATGTTTTTATCGAAAACCAATTCTTTATTATGAACAAATCCAAATTCTGTATGACAAACAATGATTATATCCACATTTTGTTTTATCTTTTAAGTGATGATATAAATATATGGGTAAACCATTCTTTTGTTTTCTTAATTCCTTGCTCAAAATCGATTTTTGGTTCCCAATTAAGAAAATCTTTAACTAAAGTAATATCCACTAAATGGGAACTAATAAAACTGGCTCCCCCAGTAACTAAAATTTTCATAAAAAATTACCACTTTTCAATGGCTTTTTTGGCTTTTTGTTTGAGGTGCTGATAAAGATTTACTGCTTTAACTTCAGCCTCTGGGGAAACTAACTTTAAAATCTCTATGCCAAAAATTCGATATCTTCCACCGACTTTATTAGCTTTAAGAATGCCTTTCTTTAAAAAGCGCTTGATGGTGCTATCACTTACTTTCAAAAAACTCTGAGTTTCTTTGGTTGTATAAACTTGATTTGGTTTTATTTCTTTATCCATTATACTATCTATATTCCATACTAAAACACAAAAAAAAGGTGTCAATAGGGATCAATAAGGTTCACTTACTTCTCAAAATATTTGTATGGAGGGGGGCCGAAAATTAAGGTTCTTAACTTAAATACTATCGGCCATAATCTTTGCTTAAAAGGCAAAAAAGAGTAAAAGTAACTGGCCCAACAAAGCAAAAGGGCTTTTCTATAACCTGGATAATCATTGCGATATTTTCTTCTTAATTTAATATTAAGTCTTACCTCTCTTCTCATTCTATAACTTCGCGAGGTATAAATAGAACTACTGTATTCATGATCTAAAGAGTAAACAAAAAATTCTTGAAAGTTATAAAACTTACCCAATTTCCCTATTCTCAGCCATAACTCCATATCTTCCCCAAAAATAAATTGTTCGTCATAGTCCCCAACTTTTTCAAAAACATTCCTTCTGAAAAGAACCGTGCTATGAACAAATACATTATTAATCAAAATTACTTTCCTAATATCTTTATCATTTTCGGGAGATAAATATCTTATAATTTCTTTTCCCTCTTTATCTACTTTAATTATTCCCCCGCCAACCAAATTATATTCTGGATTCCTTTCGAGAAAACTAACTTGCTTTTCCAGTTTTTTAAAGTCACACCAGAAATCGTCATCATCCAACCTGGCAATATATTTTCCTTTAGCTTTTCTAATTCCCCTGTTTGCGCTTTTCACGGCGCCAAGATTGGTTTTATTTGTAAGAATAACTATTTTTGGCTCTCTTTTACTTAACTCAGATAAAATCCTCGGCGTTTTATCAATTGAACCATCATCCACTATTATTACTTCTATATTTTTATAGGTCTGCGCCAAAACGCTTTCAACCGCTCTTTTAATATACCCTGCCCTATTGTATGTGGTAATTACCACCGAAACTAATAGCTGGTTGTTCATTTTTTTATACCGATACTTTTAAATATTTCATTAAATCTCTTTTCATAACTATGGTCCCTTATTGCGCGCTCGTATCCAGCCCCGGCAATGGCTTCTCTTTCTTTATCGCGCTCCAGGTAATACTTAATTTTAGCGACAAGATCTTCAATGTCTTTGTAACAAATAATTTCTTTCCCAATTTCGTAATATTCTTCTAAATCTTCCATATAATCGGTCAAAAGGAAACTGCCGCATGCCGGAACTGCAAAATTTCTATCCTTGATTTGCTTCTTTCTTCCAGCCAAAAGAGATTTTATATTATCAATCCAGTTTTTAGGATTATCTGCTTTTATTAACTTATCAATTCTTTTTTCAAAAAATAGCCCTGCTATATGCTTAGGGTCTATCTTAACTGAAGAGTTAGCGAAATTGAGATTAATCTTGGTTTGGGAAAATATCTTAGTCGCATCTTCTAAAAAAACTTTCCCTCTTGGCCAGCCATTGCCAAAACATTCTACTTTTATACCAGCCTTCCCCAGTTTTTTGATAATCTGTTTCCTATTCCCGTGGGGCTGCCCTACAAAACTAACATCATAAATTTTGGGTAAATTTAGAGGCTTACATAAAAAATGATTGAATCCCCATTGACTTTTGATAATATTTTTATAACCTATTTTTTTATATCTTGAGAAACTATTAAGATCGGTAGTTACAGCCCAATTAAAAAAAGGTGCCCAGTGCCTTGAAAAATTATCAAATGCCCAGTGGTCATCAGTGAACCAATTAAGGGTTGTAATCTCATCCTTTTCAGTAATTTTTCTGACAATTTCTTTTTCTAAAAACCCTTTTAAAAGAACAAAAAAACAAATATCTGGTTTTTCCTCTTCAACCGTCTCTAAAAGCTTCTGATTCATTTTATTGTATCCGATCCTTCCCGTAATCTCATCTATAGGAAAATAGATGACTTCATTTTCTCCATTGTTCATTTTTACTAAAGTATCGTAAAAATTATAATATTCAAAACTTAAACCTAATTCTGGTTTTCCATAACTGTATTTATATGCAATAAATAAAATTTTAGGCATGTTTTATCCATAACCAGGGCTTTTTGGCCCTGTATAATCCTAATGAATTTAAATATTCTTCTGCATCAAATTTCATCTGGAAATGCATTGGATGTCTTTCTAAAACTGGAGCATTTAAGTTAGTGATAATTAATCTTCCGTTATTTCTTAAGTGAGCAGTTAAATTTTTCAAAACCTGCTTTGGTTTTATGGTATGTTCTATCACATCTATACAAAAAATTGTATCGTATTTTTTAAAGAGTTTATCCCTGCTCAAATTAATCATCTCAATTTTACAACCTTTCTTTTTAAATAACCATTTGGCAAACTCAAAAGTTCTTCCATAAATGTCAGCGTAATCACAATCAAACCCTCTCCTTGTAAGTTCAATACATAAATCACCTATCCCTCCACCAAAATCCAAAACCCTGCCTTTTGTAAATTTAATAATTTCGGCCCGAAATCGCCGCTGATATCGCTTCATATGCCAGAAAGCCAACTCAAAGACATATAGAGGGTTAATCTTATAAAATTCTTCTACCTCTTTTTTAGTTCTTGGATTTAAAATGTGCCAAAAATCAGCACCTAATCTATCCTCCGATTTTAATAACCAGATAACCTCTTCCTGGTTCAAATTAAAATATTCTGTTAAATCATTTATTATTTCTTTGTCTATTTTAAAACTTAATTTGTGGTATATCCAACAAAGGAATTTCTCAATCGGCTTTGGCAACTTTTTGCTTATTTTTGAAATTATCTCCATAGTGCTTTATTTTGATAACAAACTAAATTTATAAAAGAAGAATAAAATAAAAGAGTAGATTAATATTCCAATAATAATAGTGAGAATAGTATTAAGATTATAAATCAAAGATTGGCGAATCCCGATAAACATCATCAGGCTAGAAAAAATAGTTATAATCAGAATTTTGAGTAATCTTAAATTAAGTGGAGAAATAGGGGTAAAACGTTTTGAAAACTTTACTGCTAAAAAAAATATAATAATAGAAGTAATTATGGTGGCTATGGCCGCCCCATAAAGACTATGGACAGGGATTAAAATAAGATTCAAAATAATATTTATTACTGCTCCGATTAATATTAAGCCAAAATTCCTTTTTTGGTGATTAGAAACAACCAGGGCTAGACCATAGGGATAGTAGAGAAAACTAATTCCGGCTACAAATATTAAAAGCTGGAAAGCCGGAATTGAAGGAACAAATTCTGTTCCATAGAAAAAATTAATAATTTTAGGAGCCAGAACTAATCCCCCCGCCATTACAGGTAGAGCTAAAGTAATCATCAATTCCATCTGGTAATTCCAGACTTGCTGAAATTTTTCTTTTGATTCTTTGAAAAACTTACTTAACATGGGATAAAAACTTCTACTAATCAAGGTAGCCGGGATAATTGTGGCAATAACAATTTTAGAGGCAGCATTATACCAACCAGTCTCAGTCACTCGGCCAAAACATCCAAGCATTATTGAATCTATAGATACGTAAATCCAACCGAGGACAAGTCCTAAACTTAAAGGCCAGGAAATTCTTAAAAATCTCTTCCAGACAGTTTTGTTCCAATTTAATTTTAGAGATTGAATCCGAAAATGAAAGAGCAATAGAACAAAAATTAAAACTATTAAATTGGCAAATAAATAACCGTAACTTAAATTTTCAACTGAGGGAAGGTGGAAAAGAACAAAAAATCCTATTCCAGTTATCATTAGGCACTGAAAGATTTTCACTCCAGCTTCATATTCCATTTTCTGACGAGCCCGTAAAAAAGAATAGATAATTGCAAAAAAACTACTAATTAGAATAAAAACTGCTAAAATCCAAATTGCTTTTTGGATAATTGGGTCAGAGGTAATGAAAAGGGAACCAATTAGCATTAGAATTAATACTCCCGTACACAAAAAAATTTTTAAGGAGAGGATAGCTGGGTATTCTTTTTCTCCTTCTTTCTCTCGAGAAAGCTCTCGAGTAGTAATATCAGAAAGGCCCAAATCAGCCAGAATAACAAATACTGAAACGAAAGATAGGGCAAAAGCAAACTTTCCGTATTCGGTGGCTCCTAAAATCCTGGCAATATAAACAGTCAAAATTAATCCTAATAAACTGGTTATTGCTTCGGCTACGGCTAACCAAAAAGCGTTTTTAAAAATAGTTTGTCTAACTCCAATGTTTTCTAAAAGAAAAGTTTTAATATCCAACTTCATTTTAAGGTTTAATCATTAGAAATTCTTATTTCTTCCGGGGCTTGTATTTTAGAATTAAATCAAGGGCCTGGCTTTTAAAATACTTTTCGAGAATTTCCGCATTTTGGCAAACACAGTGTCCACCTATCCCTCTTTCTGGTGGAGAAAGAACCGGACGAACCACATTTGGTTTTCCTAATTTCGGGTATGTTACATTATAGGTTTTATTAAAATTAGTTACCGCCTTTTCAAAATCTATTCCATATTTGTCGCATATTTTTTTCATTTCTCCATGCCAGGCAATACAAAGTCCGTAGTATGACGTATCCAAAAGTTTCCCAATCTCGGTAGTAACCGATGGATAAAATACCTTTGTCTTAATACCCAAACTTTCTAGATGTTTTTTGGCTAATTCTCCAGCTTTTTTGTTATCGACACCAATATACTTTACAAAGGTTTTAATTCCTTTATAAAGATGGGGGTGATCTCCTCTAATTGGGCTATGGACAACCATTCTCCCTATCCTTCTCGGTAAACTTAAGGCGAGTTTTTTTGTTGTACCCGGTGCAACGGTAGAGTGAATAATTGTTAACCTCGGCTTGATCTCTTTTATCTCTTTCCTTACTATTTTAATGAAATTTTCATTCCAAGGAATACAAATATGCAAAATTTCCACCCCCTCTAATCCATCGTCTCTATTTAAATCTTTTATTTTTGCTTGCCCGCCGAAGCGTTTACGAAAGCGGGGACTTTTGTAAAACTTCGCGATTGCTCGCCCTACTTCTCCATATCCCAAAATCCCAATTTTTTGATTACTTTTTTTCATATATCTATTTTAATATAAATTTACCATTGGTTAATAGCCTCAGAATACCTCTCCCAAGTACCACAATCTGCCCATTTACCATTGAATTTAAAACCAGCCAGCTTTTTTTCTTTGACTAATTTTGGA
>Ga0172363_10003751_pt1 | contig 12349 bp, 10 predicted proteins | sample LakKivs2_kivu2a2_FD_114541 | JGI IMG/M metagenome (GOLD analysis project Ga0172363, IMG submission 114541) | Sediment microbial communities from Lake Kivu, Rwanda - Sediment s2_kivu2a2 | ecosystem: Environmental > Aquatic > Freshwater > Lake > Sediment | place: Rwanda: Western Province, Lake... | reverse complement strand
TGAAATACGGTATGGGCGTTTCGGTAAGAGGGCCGAGGGGGTAGCCCAGCGTAGGGTCGATTGAGAGGATGGCGCCGCGGCGGTGGGCCTTGGATTCGGCGATGAGTTTGCGTGCGTGGTCGCCTGAGAACGGTTCGTTGGGGAAGATGCCGCCTTCGACGATGAAGCGGGCGCGGCGGGGGAGCCTGGTGAGCGTGGAGTACGTTTCGTCGGGGCTGAAGTGAACGGGGATGATGAGGGCCTCGATGTCTTTGCCAGCGTCGGCGGCGCCGGCGAGGACGGCCTCGAGCCACCTGCGGATTCGCCTGGCGAAGGGGATTTTCCTGCAGAAGTCGGGGCCGTTCTTGCCGGGGTAGAGGCCGGAGCACCAGCAGATACCGCCGCCGGAGTCGTTTGTCCAGATGTAGTAGTAGCCGATTTCGGGGGCCATTTTGAGCAGTTTACGGAGACCCTCGCGGTAGTGGGCGAGGATTTCGGGGCGGTCGAGGCATGGGGCATAGTAGCGGCTTCGGGCGACGCCGGGGTGGTCGCAGCGGGCGCCGCGGAGGTCCGGGTATTTCGCGTAGAAGGACTCCGGCAGCCACTGGGGCTCGAGGGCGTGGAAGACGCCTTTGAGGCCGTGGCGGGCGAGGATCTTGGACTTTTCGGTGATGAGGGCGGCGTTTTTCTCGATGTGGGATTTGGAAATGACGTCGTGAACGACCGAGGTCTCGACGAATTTCGTTATGCCGGTGTTCATGGCGGTGAAGCGGACCCAGGAATCCTCGGGGTCGGCCATCTGGTCCTGGGTGAGTTCGGCGAGGCTGCCGCAACCCATAGCGTGGAAACCTGCGCGCTTCACGACGGCGGCGAGTCTGTCGTACTCGGCGAGGTCATTCGTGTCGGCGCTGGTGAGTCGGATTCTGAACCTGGGCATGAGTGTTTCCTTTCTGCGGGTTACCGCCCCTCGTATGCGCCTTTTGTGCCTTTGGCATCCTCTCGCCAGAGACCCTCGGTGAGGGAGAGGCCGTGTCCGCGGTACATCTCGGGGTGCTGGAGGCGGTGGCGGATCTCGTTTACGGCGATGTCGGCCGCGGCGTGAAGCGTCTCCCAACCGAAATCGGCGGAGGAATCCTGTGGGGCCATTTTTCCGCCGGCGCCGATCAGTTTCTCGCCCTTGGGCGGCAACAGCGAGAGGTCAACGGTTTCGGGATGCAGGGCCATCACATGCGAGGTCTCCCAGCCGCCAGCGTGGTCGCCTGCGCAGTCGTACTTATCCGAGACGAGGAGGTAATCGACGAACGCCCACGCGAGCATGCCGTGGTACTTCGACTGCTCGCGCTGGTTGAACATGAGAACGGCGGAGCGGCAGTGGTCGACCAAGGGATAATGCCCCGCGACGAGGACGCCAATCTGGAAGCCGAGGGATTCGACCTCGGCCAGGATGTGTACGAGGAGTTTGTGGTAGTTCATGACCTGCTCGGCAGGCGAATAGGGGTGCCGGGCGGCGGTGAAGTTATCGGGGGGGAGTTCCATTTTGGCGGCGATGTCCTGGCGGTCTCGCGCGACGGCCTCCATGAGTGCTTCGAGGCGGCTTTCGCCGTAGTAGAGGGGCGGGAAGACGAGGCCGCCCAACTTTTCGGCGCAGAGAATCGAGACGCCTTCGGCTTGAAGGGTGTCGGCGCCGGTGGGGTTGTGGACGCCGTGCCATTCGATGGTACCGATGGGGATGAAGGCCACCGGGCACTTCTTGCGGCGTTCGACGATCTGGGCGGGGCGGAGCATGTGATAGCGGACTTCTTCGGGCATACTTTTCTCCCTGCAAATCCGAGTGATTGTCAACCCTTCAGATTACAGTATTCAACCCCGGAAGGCGCAAGAGAAAACCGGGAAGCCGCGGACGGACGGGGATTTGAGAAAACCCAAAGTACCGGGAACAAAATGGGGTTTGGGACGTAAAGGGTATTGCACCGGGGGTGGGGGCCAAGGGGGTGTCGAATGAAGACGGGTATTCCCGCAAGATCGGCCAAGCGCGTCCTGGTGCGGGTCCTCGCAGCGGCAGCGGTCACGCTTGTTGCCGCGGCGTGCAGCAAACCTCCAGCGGCGAGCGCGAATCCAATCCTTCCGAAGGTACCGCGCGAGGCATTTTCCAAGACCTGGAATGAGGGCAAGGTGGTCCTCGTCGGCATCGGGGACAGCATTACGGACGGGTACGGGGCGCTCGTATTTCGAGATGCTTGCTGCAAATCCGGAAGGCGACGCGGAAGAGATGAAGGGCGTGTGCCTGACGGCAGTCTTTCCGAAGCTCAAGAGCCACGACTTGGCGTCATCGGCGTCGACGTCGGCCGAGCACCTCGAGTTACAGGTCGGAAGGATGCCGAAGTTCCCGGAGGACGTTTTCGGCGTGGTCGTCGTCACGACGGGGGGCAACGACGTCATCCACAACTACGGCACGAAGCCCGCCGAGGACGGCGCGATGTACGGGGCGACGATGGACGAGGCGCGCCCCTGGATAGAGGCGCTCGGGAGGCGGATCGACGCGATACTTGACGGCGTTACCGCCAATTTCCCGGGCGGTTCGGAGATCTTCCTCGCCAACATCTACGATCCGACGGACGGCGTCGGCGACGTCGAGAACGCTGGTCTGGGGCTGCCGCGATGGAAGGACGGGCTCGCGATACTGGCTGCGGTCAACGAGACAGTCGCCCGAAAAGCCGAGGAAAGAAAGAACGTGCACCTCGTGGACATACGGGCCGCTTTCCTCGGGCACGGGATACACTGCGGAAACCGTTGGAATCGCTACCATCACAAGGACGACGCATCGTACTGGTATTTCGAGAATCTCGAGGACCCGAACGAAACGGGCTATGACGCGATAAGAAGGCTGTTTCTTATAGAGATGGCGAAGGTATTCGAGAACGCGCCCGCCGGCTTACCCCCGACAAACCCCACTGACACCGAGACTTCACCAGCGCAGTGACGCCGGCGGGCGCTCGTATCAGTCGGGGAGGCCCGCCTTCCGTCTCAAATCCCGTAGGCGCTTTGCGGGATATGCTTCGATGAGTCGGGCTATGTCCTCGTGGTTTCTCGACCTGGCGGTTTCGGCGGCGGTTCTGGAGAGGTAATCGCGCAGGTTGGGGTTGGCGCCGGCGGCGAGGAGCCTTTCGACGGCGTCCTTTTGGCCGCAGTCCGCGGCCTTTTGGAGAGGTGTCATGCAATCTTCGGCGCGCGCGTTCACGTCAGCTCCCGCCGCCAGAAGGATGTCCACGGCGGCAAGGCGCCCCCGCAATGCGGCCCAGTGGAGCGGGGTCCAGCCCCTGTCGTGTTCTGAGTTGACGAGAGCGCCGTTGGAGGCGAGGAATCTGTCGACGCATGCCGAGTCTCCCCTGTTGACGGCTTCGAAGATATTGTCGGGAGGCTCGGTGGGTGCGGCCTGCTGGCCTTCGGAGGGGAAAGCGGCCACCGAGGCAAAAAGGAAAAGTGCGCAGACCAAGAGTCGTGAAAGGGAACGCCTTTTCATTTCGACCCCCTTGCCAACAAGGTCAACCCAAACGCCGAGGGTTCTGGCTGCGTCGGCGTTTTTGGAGTATTTTACGCGAAGAGCGCGGGCAGTTATGTAACTGGTCCGTAACAACTGCGGAATCGTACCGCCTCTCGGCAAGCAGGGTGGAGCCTCGGCTGAGAACGCTGCGGAAGGACAGCGGGCCGAGCGGAGGAGCGCGCGAGGCCAGTGCGCAAAGCCCCCGGTCCGCCTCCGTGCCCCATTGGACAAAGAACGCGCCACGGAAGACCGCTTTCTTTCGGGCTACTCTCGAGGGGCGCCCGCGCGGATTGCGTAGATGAAGCCATCCCAACTACTGCAGTAGACTACTCCGTCGACGATGACGGGGGCGGCGTGGATTTGGCCGCCCGTGGTGAAACGCCAGAGTTCCTCTTTCTTCTTGCAGTCAACTGCGTAGAGGTTGCCGTCCTCGCAGCCGAAGTAGACGATTGCATCGGCAACCGCCGGCCGTCCAAGGGGAGAATCGGCGGCCTCGAGGCGCCATTTTTGAGCGCCGGTGCCGGCATCGAGGGCGAGGAGCGAACCGTCTTTGACGCCAACGTAGAGGACGCCGTCGGCGATTGCCGGCGAGGCGGACGCGGGGGATTCGAGATCGACGCGCCATTTTTCGGAACCCTTTGCTGCATCGAGGGCATAGAGCATCCGAAAGCCGCAGTAGACGACACCGCCGGAAACGATGGGGGCGGATTCGAGGCGGTTTTTCAATTCGATGCGCCAGATCTCGTCTCCCGTCTGGGCATTGAGGGCGACAATGCCGCCGTCGGCAGTGCCCACATAGACGCTGGAGCCGGCAATCACAGGGACACAGTTTATGCCGCCGGAGACTTCTTTGCTCCACCAGGCCGTACCCCTTTCGGCTTCGAAGGCGGAGACGGCACCGTCGGGCTCGGCGAAACAGACGATGCCTGCGTCCATGGCGAAGAAATTGGCGGCGCCGCCGACCTTGTTCCGCCAGACTGCGATACCCGAGAACGTCCCCACCACATTGGCGAAACCTCCGGAGTCACTCAGGGCCGTGACTTCCTCGCCCACCTGCGGGCTCGACCCGGGCTTGAGCTCCAACTGGGCACGCCACTTCCTTTGGCGCGTCGCGAGGTCCACAGCATAGAGACAGTATCCGTGGCTCCAGAGGCGAAAGGGCGCGAACTCCTCGCGCGCGTAATAGAGAACGCCGTCGGCGAACGTCGGCTCGCTTTCGGGGTCGGAGCCGATCTGGAGTTTCCACAGGAGCGCGCCGGGGTCGACCTCGAGGGAGTCGGAGTCCGAGGCGGCGGCGCCGATGCAGAAAAGCAGAGCCGGCAGGAACAGCGCCACTCTTGACAACGCAGTGCGGTTCATGGTCGAACCTCCTCTTGTCTACGAAAACCGCGGCGCCCCTGCGGGGCGAACCGAGAAAATGCCCCTGCGGATTTTTCATGGCAACCGAGGGGCGGCTGTTGATATGATTGCAAAAAAGGCGCCGGATTGCAAGGGGAACTCATGGGCGAAGGCTGGCCGTCAAGGCGCAAGTACATTTCGATGAACGTGACGTTTTTCGCGGCGCTTGCGGCGTTTGCGATAGTTTTGATCGCGGTGCTTTTGTACAAACCGGGCGAGGCGACGGCAGCGGACGTGAAACGGCTCGCGGTCGGCATGACGCCGGAAGAGGTCACGGCGATCCTCGGGGAGCCCAACATAAGCGTCCAGAGCCGGGTTGTTCCCGGGAACCCCGAGGAGACGTGGACGTATTACCTGGCCGGCAGCCGCTGGAGCGTAAAGAGGCAGACCTGGCAACTCAAGTTCTACCACGGGCAGCTTGACTCGTGGTGGATGATGAAGTAGCGCGGGAAGTCACCTGAGCGGGGGCCGCGACCAGATGCTGAGGCGAACCCGGCCGCCCCTGGCGAAATTGAGACCCTCCACCGAACCCACGTAGTTGAAGTCCGACATCTGCAGGAATTCCATTACGGAACGCTCTCGGGCCGAGACGACGAGGATATCGGGGAAACCGGGGGCGTCGAAATCCTCGAGGGCGGCGGGCGCGGGGGGGAACCTCGCGCCGTCGAGGTAGAAGACAAGGCTCGGTTCCTTGAAGCCGATGAGGCCGACGGCGGGCCTGGAGGGGAATTCGCGGGCGGCCTTTGCGACGATCGACGCGGCCTCTTTCGACGGGCTGTAGGCGGCAAGCACCGGCAGGGCCCAGGCGGAGAGTACAAGAAGCCAGGCGAAGACGGTGATTATCCCGGCGGCGACAGCGAAGGGCCTGAAGCGCCGTTGGAGGATTACGCACCAGGTCATTCCGGCCAAGAGGACGAGGCCGGCCGCGGCGAGAGGCTCAACGGCGTTGTGGAGACCGTAGAGGAAGGCGGCCACCGGCATGCCGACGGCGATGACGACGGCCATGACGAGGGCGCAGGCCATGCCCCAGATGAGGCGCGGGTCGCGACGAGCCTCTGCGGTTACGAGGAAGGCCGCGACGAGGATGGAAAGCGCCGGGAAGGTCGGCAGCGCGTAGTGGACCATCTTGGTCCTGACGAGTTCCAGGACGATCCACAGGCCCCCCGCCCAGGAAAGAAGGAAGATCTCCCGCGGCCAGTTGCGCAGGCCCCTGACGGCGTCCCAGACCGCGCCGGGCGCGAAGAAGGCCCAGGGGAAGAACGTCACGAAAAGCGTCGCAACGTAGAAGCCGGGGAAGCCCTCGTGGCCCTCAAACGCGTGCTCGGAACGGGCGATGACGTGTCTTGCGAGGGCGACGCGGAGGAATTCTCCGCCGGTTTTCTCCTGCACGGCAAGGACCCAGGGGGTAAGGATGAGGATGAAGAGCGGGATGCCCCAGGGCCAGGCCATTCGGCCGAGAAACGAGCGGTCGCGGGAGATGGCCGTCATGAGGAAGACCGCGGCGAAGACGGCGGCGAGTGCCACGGGGCCCTTGGTAAGCACGGCCAAGGACAGGGAGGCCCAGAAAAGCACTTTCCACTTGTTGTGGCAGGGGCCCTCGTAGATGCGCCACAAGCCGGTGAACGAGAGGAGCAGCAACAGCAACAGGAGGGCGTCTACGGTGCACTGTTTCGATTCGGCGACCATGACGGGCGCGCCGGCGAGTATGGCCGCGGCGATGAGGGCCTTTCGTTCATCAGAGAGCATGCGCCGCGCGAGGAGAAAGCAGGCGACGACCGAGAGCGCGCCGAACACAGCGCTCGGGAAGCGGGCGCCGAATTCGTCGGGGCCGAAGACGGCCATTGCGGCGGCCATGAAGTAGTACGCAAGGACCGGCTTATCGTAGCGGACCTCGCCGTTGAGGCGCGGGACGACGAAGTCGCGGGTGGACAGCATTTCACGCGCGGCCTGGGCAAAGCGCGGTTCGTCACGGTCGAAAAGGGGCGACTGGGAATTACCCACGAGGTAGAACGCAAACGACAGGGCCGCGAGGGCCCAGAGGGCGCGCTGGGCGCGCGGCGCGGCGTCGGTCTGGCAATTTGCTTGCGTCACGGCACGGGCAACCTTAGTATGTTCGCTCGTTGGAGAAAAGAATATCGCATCACGCCCAAAAGTCCAACTATTAAGCGGGAGGGGCCGTGACTCTGGGGACGGGGCAATTGCGCGCGAACACATCCGGCGGGGGCCGGCGCGACGGGCTGGCTGCGGTTGCCGTGCTCGGATTGGCGCTGGCGCTGCTTTACCTTTTCGTGGACGTGCCTCTTGCGCGCGCGTGCGCGTGGATACCCGCCGAGCGGCCGAGGGCCCTCTATTCGTTTATCGTACTGCCGGCCAACCAATACGGACAGGGTTTTTCGATAGCGCTCGTCATCGCGCTCATGCTCACGATGAGCCCGTCGAAGCGCAAGGAGACAATTCAGCTCGTCATCGGGGTGGCCCTGGCCGCGGGCGCCGTGCATTTCCTGAAGATGACGACGGGGAGGGCGCGACCGGAGACGCTCTTTGCGGGCGGGGAGAGTTGGAGGGTTTTGGAGGGATGGCGCAACGTAGCGTACACGTCGTTCCCATCGGCGCACACGACGACGGCGTTCGCCCTGACGGCGGCGCTCTCGTCGGCGCACCCGAAGGGGCGCTGGGTGTTCTACGTGTTGGGGTGCCTGTGCGGGATAACGCGGGTGGTGACGATGCAGCATTTCGCGTCGGACGTCGTCGCGGGGGCGGCGCTCGGGATGTGGCTGGGATACGGGGCGTGTCGGTGGAAATGGGCCGAAACCGTCGCGGGTGACATCGCTTTCCTGCGAAGGGATGCTCGAGCGTTGAAGGGCGAGGGACGAGGCGACATCCAGATCGAAGGGCCGGGACCGGCCGAAAGCGCGGAGTGCGAGGATATACTGCGGGCGCTTCCCGGGTGGTTCGGAGTTGAAACGGCCCTGGTTCAGTACGCGCGGGACGTCCGGCACATGCCGACCTTCGTGGCGCGGCACAACGGGCGGGCCGTGGGTTTCGTCACCATCGAGCAGCACAACGAGTATTCGGCCGAGATACACGTAATCGCCGTGCGGCCGGAATCGAGGAGGCAGGGTACGGGCAAGGCACTGCTCGGTCGAGCGGAACAACACCTTGTCGAGAACGGCACGGAATACCTGCAAGTGAAGACGCTTGCCCCTTCGCATCCCGATGAGGGCTACGGGGAAACGCGGGCGTTCTACGAGGCGATGGGCTTTCGGCCGCTCGAAGAGATCAAGGGGATCTGGAACAGCAACAACCCGTGCCTCGTGATGGTCAAGAGACTGCCCGCGCGATAGCTAACGCCCGGCAAGCGGACTCACAAGGGGCTCTTCGGCGCGCGCGAGACGAGGACGACGCAAGTACGAGCACTGGGGAAAGGGAGGCACGAGATGGAAAGAGAGGTTTTCCACATCATACCGGCCGGGGCGGGGCCGATATGGCTTTTCGGGGTTGTGGCGCTCGTGGTGGCGGCGATGGCAGGTATGCTCGGGTTCATGGTCTACTCCTCGAGGCACGCGACGTTCGAGGTGACACAGAAGGGACTGCGCATCAGGGGGGACATATACGGGCGGATGATTCCCATCGAATCGATCGTGCTCGACAAGGCGAGGAAGACGGACCTCCTCGTGGAGCATCACCTGCAGCCGATCGTGCGAACAAACGGCGCGGGACTGCCGGGCTACAGCGCGGGCTGGTTCAGGCTGCGCGACGGCGAGAAGGCGCTCATATTCGTGACGGACAGGACGAGGGTTGCGTACGTGCCGACGAAAAACGGTTATTCGGTCATGATGAGCGTCGAGGATCCGGGCGGGCTCGCGGCGGCCATTCGCAAGGCCGCGACGCAGCAGTAAGGCGGCCCTGGTCAAGCCGTGCGCGTTGAGTGTTAGGCGCTTTCGCATCGGGATGTTACGCGCATTGCGCGTGGATATCCCAAATGGCAGGAACCGCTCTACCGGTGGGGGGTCTATACTGATGGGACGGCGCCGCAGAACGGCGTTTTATTGCGCGGAGAATCAGGAGGACACAGATGTTCGGCAAGTCATATAAGCTGTTCAAGATGTTCGGATTCGAAGTCAAGATAGACCTAAGCTGGCTGATCATCCTGGTGCTGGTGGTGTGGTCGCTGGCCGGGGCGGTGTTCCCGGAAGAATACAAGGGGTACACGCGGCAGGTGTATTTCGTCATGGGGCTCGTGGGGGCGTTCGGGCTGTTCTTCTCGATAGTCTTTCACGAACTGTGTCACAGCCTCGTGGCGCGGCGGTACGGGTTGCCGATGAAGGGGATAACGCTTTTCCTCTTCGGCGGGGTGGCGGAGATGTCGGACGAACCGCCGAACCCGAAGGCGGAGTTCATGATGGCGGCGGCGGGGCCGCTCTCGAGCATCGTGCTGGCGGTGGCGCTTTCGGCGGTGTCGCTGGTCGGGGGGAGACTCGGGTGGGCACCGGTCGTGTCGGGGATGTTCAAGTGGCTCGGGATACTGAACGGGTATCTCGCGGCGTTCAACCTGATACCCGGATTTCCGCTCGACGGAGGGAGGGTGTTGAGGTCCATACTGTGGCACACGAGACACAACTTGAGGAGCGCAACGCAGACGGCATCGAGGGTGGGGCTTGTCTTCGGGGGACTCCTGATAGCGCTGGGCTTTCTGTACCTCCTTTTGCTGCGCAGTCTGGGCGGGATGTGGTGGATACTCATCGGGATGTTTCTGCGGGGTGCGGCGCGGCAGGGGTACCAGAGCGTTCTGATCAGGCAGGCGCTTTCCGGTGAGAAGGTGAGGCGGTTCATGAGCTCGGACCCCATGGCGGTGCCCGGGTCATTGCCGCTGAGGCAACTTGTCGACGACTACATTTACAGGTACCACTTCAAGATGTTTCCGGTACTCGAGGGAGACCGTCTTTCGGGCTGCATCAGCACGCGGGAAGTAAGGGATGTGCCGCAGGACCAGTGGCAGACGCGGACGGTGGGGGAGGTCGTAAGGCCCTGTTCGATGGAGAACACTATTTCCGCCGATGAGGACACGATGAAGGCGCTCGTGCGGATGAACAGCACGGGGACGAGCAGGCTGATGGTCGTGGATGACGGGCGGCTCGTGGGGATATTGTCACTCAAAGACCTGCTGAGGTTTCTGGCGCTCAAGATGGAACTCGAGGGAGAAGACGCGAGCAAAGCGGCCCGAAGCCGGTCAGTATTGGAGCAGTAACGAAGCGGTGTTACCTTTACGGGGGGAATTGAGTTGGTGGCGGGGGCGGGACTTGAACCCGCGACCCGCGGCTTATGAGTCCGCTGCTCTACCAACTGAGCTACCCCGCCACGGAAGGGAGAATTATAGCGGGAGCAAGGTAGGTGTCAACTGCGAACGGCGAGCAGCGCGTTTCAGGGGGTTTGTCGCTCGCCGGGCGGGGCATTCGAGCCGGGCAGGCGTCGCACCTGCATGCCTCGATAGACAAGCAGAACAACGAGTCCGACGATGAAGAGGACAATCGCGAGGTTTACCGCCCAGCGCGGCGTGTCGTACGTCAAGCGAAGGAAGGAGGATTCGGCCGACCAGGCGCGCCAGCGAAGGTTAACGACGGCAAGATTTACGGCGCCTATTGCCGCGACGGCGCCGACGCCCGCATGGTAGATGAGACTCCGGTTCTTCAGCGTTACGCACACGCACGCAACGAAGGCCACCGCCGCGGCGCCGCAGGCAGCGAGCGGCGTTACCCAGTCGTGCATCTTCAGAGACACGGGCACAATCCAGACGATAGGGCCGAATATCGACCCTCCGAACATCCACAAGACCTGTGGTGGGGTCATGCGCTGAAGATTGTCAGCACGGCGGTCGGACGACTGCGACAGGGAGGGCGGCGATTCAGTGCCGTCCTCGCACCGGATCCGGCGCTGGCGGGAGTTCACCCAGAAAATGAGGGTCAACAGGCCCGCGACATAGCAGGCCCAGATTGTGACCTGCCAGGCGAATGACGCGAACGCTTTCCGGGAGAAAAGGACGAGCAGGAATTCAAGAGCAATCAACACCAGGACATAGATCCAGACGATGAAGGACACCTTTATCATGAAACTGCGCTCACGAGGGGAGCGCGTGCTTTTTATGCTCGCACGCGTACCGATGATGCCGCCGGCAAGCCCCACGAGGGAACCGACCATTGCGCCGGCAAGACCGCCGGCGAGAAGACCCTTGGACGCAGACGCCCCCTTTGCGGTTACCGCGGCCGCCGAGGCCGTCTGGGGGCCAGCGGCCGGCAGAGCGGCGATGACACCGGCGGCAAAGAACACCGTTGGCCCCGTGCGGGAGAGGGCGCTTTCGACGAAGGCGGCGACTTCGCGTTTGAGGAGGCGCCGGCCGCGGGAGAGGCGCTGCTTGACGGCGTCTTCGGTGAGGTCCAGGGCCCCTGCGACTGCGGCAACCGAGTGGCCTTCACGATAGTAGAGTATGAGAGGTTCCCTATAGGTTTCGGGAACGGCGTCGAGTGCCTGCCGGAGAATGCGCTCCTCTTCTCTGGTGATCGCGCGGTCGGCGCCGGCAGGTTCGATGCTTTCGCGAGCGAGGGCGCTCTCGTTGGGGGCCGCACGACTGAGGACATCGCGGTCCCTCTCTCGCCTGTGAGAATATGTGAGGTTACGCGCGATGCCGCAGAGCCACTGCTTGAGCTTCGCCGAGTCGCGGAGTTGGGCGAGTCTTGTCCACGCCGTGACGAACGTCTCCTGGGCGAGGTCCTCGCTGGAGGAGAGGTCGCCGACGCCGCTGTAACATATCGCCGACACGAGTGCTTGATAGCGTTCCACTATCCGGCTGAACGCTTGTCTATCGCCGCCGAGAGCGAGTTTACAGAGTTCGGCATCATCTAACATGAGCACCCCTTCCTGGATACGTCGACAAAGTCCCAGTTTATAACACAAGTGTCATCCCGACGCCAGCGAGTGACAGAGTTTTCGGCTTCGGCGCCGCGCCTTATGACATTGCTTGACGCGGATGAGCAACTTGGGAACAATCTGGCGCGGAGGTGAGGATGCCGGACGAGATAGTACACGTTGAGGCGACGAGAGTCGAAGAGGCGCCGAGTAGGCCGAGACTTCTGTGGCGGGCGGCGCTCGTGGTTGTGCTTTTGGGCGCAATCGGACTTGCGGTCTGGCTCTTCAAGTCGCTAGTGCTGCCCCTCGTGGTCGCGGCGCTTTTTGCCGCTGCGTCCACCGCCAAGGCGCAGAGGCGGCGTTCGGCATGGCGCGCCAGAGGTGGCAGGGTAGAGTCCGTAGGCGTGACGACCTACGTGCGATTTCTCGCGGCATGGTTTTTCGGGATACTCGCCTTGTTGCCCTTTGCGGTTCTCTTAGGTATAGCGGCCGTCATCGGGATAGCAATTATCGTTGTGGTTGCGATACTCG
>Ga0172363_10003748_pt1 | contig 12357 bp, 10 predicted proteins | sample LakKivs2_kivu2a2_FD_114541 | JGI IMG/M metagenome (GOLD analysis project Ga0172363, IMG submission 114541) | Sediment microbial communities from Lake Kivu, Rwanda - Sediment s2_kivu2a2 | ecosystem: Environmental > Aquatic > Freshwater > Lake > Sediment | place: Rwanda: Western Province, Lake... | reverse complement strand
GGTGCCGTCCTGGTTGAAGTCTGCGACATCGAGGATGTCCTGGTGCGGGCTAACACCCGCAGAGACGGCAGCTATTATATCTTGCATCACGTCTACGTCATCCTGTAGTATGTTCCCGTTGCCGTCTGCGATATCCCCCGGCAGCGCGACGCCCGTCTCTATATCAAAGCAGAAGCCGCCGCGCATTGGCTCGAGGCATGTGCCGTTCGAATCGATAGGCGAAGAGATATCGCCATACCACTTTGTTGAGACTATATAGTTCATGCAAATCACATCGTCGTTGTCCACGTCACCGTCGTTGTCAAGATCCAGACAGCCGGCCATCTGGAGACGGTCTGCAGGCACGGTCACAGTCTGTATATAAGACTGGAAAAGGCTTATGTCGTTGCTGCCCATGACGCAATCGCCGTCAAGGTCGCCCTTGTTCAAGGACTGGCAGGTAGGCAGCGAGGTCAGGGTGCATCCGGACGCTAGGCAAGTTGAAAGTTGCGCGCTGGTGTAGGGAACGCCCGAAGCGTAGTTAGTAAAGCATTTGCGCACGCTTTCGATATTGGAGCATGACATGCCGCTGTCCAGCGGGCAGACGCCAGACTGGCTTCTCGATAAGTCTAGCACATGTATCCTCTCGGGGTCGGAGGTGATGTCTTCGCCTTGTATCATGAACCGCAGGGCGGCAGTACAAACTTCCTCAGACGGGGCAACAAGCTGGAGATTGTAGGTCTGTTGGCCACCATCCCAGAGGATGGTGTAAAAGATTTCATCCATATAGAGCTGGAAGATGTCCAAGCCGTAGGCAACCTTGCCCTTAAAAGTCAAGATGACCGAGACTGTGAAACTCTCTGAGACTGTCAGCAGGTCTTTAGACAACATTATGTCCGCGCCGAGGTCCTCGGAGTTGGAGAGGCTGGTGAAGGTGGCCGAGTAGGAACCGTTGTAAATTTGGTTGTTGCTGAGTATTTCCAGATACATGCGCAGTTTATACTCGCCCTTGTAGGGCACGTCAGCGGTGACCTTCCACAGCTCCTGCTCTGAGTCGTAGACGAGATCTTCGGTCTCGCCGGGATAAGCTGCCGGCGAGTCCAAATACTCGAGCGAGAGGTTGTACTCGTTCAGCGAAGTGACCTTCTGGCCATTGAAGGTTATGTCGTAGTAGAGCGTCAGCGGCGGGTCGCCGTGCGTTGAGAAGACCGGCGTTACTGAGATCATGCCGGCTCCGGAGAACATCTCGTAGGAGACCTCTATCAGAGCATCGTAGCTGTCATATTGGCCGGCGTAGCGGGCGGTTATTACCAGATCATACCCGTCAGGCTCATCGGGAGCGGTGCAATTGAAGTTCCAGATGGTGGTGTATCGAGTAGCACATGGAGCCCCAGCTAGCGAAGCAGTCACGTTGGCCTCACTTCCTAACGGTTCGTCGTCAAAGGTTATAGCTGCGAGGGTCGCTGTAAAGTTCTGGCCGACATGGACTGGATCCGGGTAAGCAAGGCCGGTGAATTCAAAGTCGCCGGGCTCTGCAGCTTCCTCGACCTCTGTGTAGTTCAGTAAAAGGTCTATTGAACGGTGCTGGCCTGTTGAGACGTTGAAGTTAGGGGATCTATAATCCAGATAGCCCAGCGGCAAGCCGCGGATCCATGCATACAAAGAGGTGTTAGCAGGGACTGTCATCTCTTCGGTGTAGCCGCTAGTCCCGGAGGCCAGCGAGCCTGCGGTACCAGTGCCGGGTATTAGGTTGCCCGTAGAAGTCCACAAGGTTATCGTAGCATTGTCAGTCAGGAGCATGCCCTCATTGCCGACGACTTTTATCTTCACATAGCCTACTTCAGCCATGGGGCAGTCCATCTCTATGTAGATGATCTCTCTCTGGCCGCCGCTCACTGTGACTGATGGCGCAGATGCGGCAGCAGGGACGCAGCCTGCTGGCGCGTTCTGTACCATCGCTGAGACTAAAGAACCTGCATCCAAGTTTGTGAAGACATAACAACCGGACATTGTCGGTTCGGCGGTAGGTTGCGTGTCAGACACGTCGGCCTCAGCTATAGTGCTACCTGCAGAATCCAATATCCTCACAACGCCGCTCGCGGCTGGCTGAGTACCATTCATAAGGCAGACCTCCACGTCCCCTTTAATTGGTTCAGACGGCGACAGAGGCGACAATGAAACCACCTTTGAGAAGGGAATGTTGTTGGCAAGATAAACATCAGTGGTGGCCGCCGCGTAGTTAGACTTCTCAACGTAGACGGTAAAGCTCTTGCCCATTGGGAGCGTAAAGTCTGCATGGCCGTTTATAACCCTGTTCTGGTATTGATATGCTAGGACTCGGCCGGCCTGCGTCTCTGCTATAGAAACAGTGACGCCATTGATCTCCTGGTTTGTTGATGAATCCCTCACGATGAGTGTTAATGTCCCTGTATTCGCAATCGGCTCTACACAGATGTTGCTGTTGAGTGTTAGCTGCGAGAGAGTCTCGTCGTCAGTGAGCGACGCGGAAGGCCACTCCTGAATCTGCTCATATTCGTCCCTTATTTTGACAGAGACTGGGCCATCGGGTATCCCATCAAATACAAACTCCCTTTCGCTGCCGTCCTGCTTGCCTAAGAGGGTTCCTGACTGACTATACAGACTTACTGAAAGTATGCACGGGGGCTTGGCTTTCAGGCTCACTGTAACGCGATTGCCAGTCGGTTGCGAGATGCAATCACGTGGGCATGAATCTGCCTCTCCGGGGCTGCAGAAAAGGTCCCCGCAGACAGCTGGTTCGGCAGCTTTCCCGCCAGAAAGAAGGATTAAGAGGACGATAACCAGCGCTATTATAGCTATTGGGAATATTATCGGGGGCAGCCCAGTCCGCTCGAAGATGCCGTCTATTCGGAGGAGCTCTAGGAGTGGCCAGCACTTGTCGTTCAGTGAGTCCCAAATACCGGTTAGGTCCATAGCTTAGTGTTAACGCCGGTTCGAATAAAAATGTCTTGCTGTCTCCGGTTTTCGGTCGCGGGTCTTGTCTAAGTTTAGACGAGACCGAAGACTTGCTCAGATCGCTTAGACAAGACTGGAGACAGCTTAAAAAAGTTAAGCTATGGGACTATCGAGATTTGAACTCGAGTCACACGCTCCCGAAGCGTGTAGGATGTTCCTGGCTACCCCATAGTCCCGAGTCTGTGCGAATCTGAGCTGTTTTCAGTCTTCAGTCTACAGTCTTGTAGGAAGGGTGATTTGAAACTAAGCGAAGAAAAAGTCTAAGGGATCATCGGTGTTGAGGTGGACACATCTGCACTGCAAATGACCTCAATATGATGGTCCCATTGAGGCTATCTGCAGTATAATGAAGAGGGGACCATCGAGTGTCAAGGTGGACGCATTCCCCGAGCAAATGACCTTGACACAGATGGGCCCATAGCGAGTATGCTAGGAAAGAGTTAGATGGGACCATCGAGATTTGAACTCGAGTCACACGCTCCCAAAGCGTGTAGGATAAACCAGGCTACCCCATGGTCCCAAGATGAGTGAATCTGAGCTGTCTCCGGTCTTCGGTCTGCAGTCTTGCTCGGAGGATACTAACGCGGGTTATTTTGTTTAAGCAAGGATAAAAGCCGGGCATGCTTTACCCTTTTATGAACACCACGTCCTTCAGGCCTCTGAAGTGCTCGTCGCCGGTGACGACTTTTGCGCCGAGGCTTCGTGCAGTGGCTAGAATTATCGCATCCGCGAGTCCCATTCCCTTCCGCTCTTGGCTTAGTTCATCCGCAACCTCTGCGGCCATTTCTGCAGTGTCTGCATCGAGGTCGACTATGAATGAATTGAGCCTTATGAAGTGGAGCTTTTGGCCCATGCCTGCGCCAGTTTCCTCCTTCAATCGGATTTTCTTAAGGAGCATCCGTTTCACTTCTGAGAGCACCAGTGCAGGGGTGTAAATGTTTGGTCCTAGCTCGATTAGTCTGCTAAGATCTTCGTTCTTCTTTGTGCTGGAGAAATAATCCAGCCAGGAATAGGTGTCTATCACATACATCTTAGAACTCCCTGTCTTCCATCCGGTATTCTTGCCTAACGGGCTTAAGGCTCGGGTTCGACCCGAACATGCTCTTTGGCACCTTCATCGGCGACAGCTTTAGTATAACTTCGTCATAGCTGCGCGCGCCCATGTCCTCCTTAAGCATCTTCAGCATTTGTGCGGTCCTCTTGTCCACCTGAATCGTCGTCTCCATAGCTATAGTTATATGCTATAGCTATAAAAATAGAAAACCGGGTGAGCTCGAGAAAAATCTCGCTCTATTGGTTTGTCACCTATTTCTTCTCCTTTGCTTTTTTCTCTTTCACCCTCTCGTACACGATGAAGTCCGGCTGCTTCTCCGCCGACTTGTAGCCGTTCGGGAAGACGACCAGCTTCTCGTCTCGCACTGACAGGTTGAAGTAGGGTTTGCCGTCCGCAGATGTGTTTTGCCAGAGGGCACCCACTTTTTCCAGGTTGCTGTCTGCCATTTTTAGACCTCCCTTTAGTCTTTAATGTAGGAGGTCTGGACAAGAGCGAGAGTTTTGTATCTAGTGGGCGGACGAGGGTAATACATAGGAGAACTGGTGGTATATTAGGTATATACGGAACTAATAGTTGGGGGCAGAGAAGATTATGCTCGGGCTATAAACACTGGGCTGGCGCAGGGGGTTTACTTAGAGAAGACCTTTTCGACTTCGTCGATTTCTTCCTTGTCAGTCAGGACAAGGACCCTATCGCCACTATTTACAACCGTTTCAGGAAGAGCGAGTTCCTTGCTCTTGTCCGGCCGCACGACCGACAAGATGCGCGAGTTCTTCGGTAGCTTTATCTTAGAGAGCTTTGAGCCCGCCAGTTTGGAGCTGTCAGGGATCTTTAGCTCTATTAACTCTGTTTCGCCCTCGTCGAGCATCGCAAAGCCTTTGAGGTCTGGGTCGCGTACTATCTCTTCTATCTGTGTGGCTATTGTCAACTCTGGGTAGACGACCGCGTCTATGCCAAGCCTTTTGAACAGCTCGCCGCTGTACTCTATGTTGGTTATCCTGCACAACGAGCGCTTTGCGCCGAGCTGCTCGGCGAGTATTGATATGAGGATGTTAGTGTCATCACTGCCAGTCAGTGCAAGAATGATATCGGCCTGCTCGACGCCCGCTTCTTGGAGCGTCTTTATCTCCTTGGCGTCGCCGCGGATTACCGTGGCATCCAGCTTGTCAGCGATTTCATCGGCTCGGTCCTTGTTCTCCTCTATGACAACGACGTCGTTGCCCTTCTTCGACAAGAACTGGGTAGTATAGAAGCCCAGCACGCCACCGCCGACAACTATTATGTACATTTTTAGCGAGCTATTGGTTTTGACTGAGTTTAGTTATTGTTCTGGGGATAAAAGAGTACGGGTGGCCTGGGCTAGGTCTTCTTCAGCGAATATGCGATCAGGGCGAAGAAGGGTATGAACTCCAGCCTACCAAAGAGCATTGTGAATACCAGGGCGAGTCTCGCGGGAGCGGCAAGGTCGTAAGCCTGGATGGGTGATATGCCACCGCTCTGCGCGCCAGTGACGGTGAACACGGCAGTCACTGGCTCGGAGCCCAGGGCTATCAAAAAGGAAGCCACGAGGATTATCGCAGATAGGTAGATAAAACAGTAAACGGCCATGTCAGTCAGCTGGTCCGTATCAACCACTTCGCCCTCGTCTGTGAAGTGCCTGACAGAGTCCTTGGGGGATATCTCACGGCCGACGCGCCATTTGACGAACTTGAACAACATATAGACCCGTCTTACTTTAAGCCCGCCGGCCGGGCTGTTGGTCGAACCGCCTATGAGCGTGAGGATAATAAGGATTGCAATCGTGAAGCCTGTTGCGCCAAGCATGGGCAGTGGGGCCAGCTCGGATCCGGTCGTGGATGCTGCGAGAGCCTCGTAAGCAGTTGGCACAAAATCCTGGTTCTTGAGTATAAGTGGTATGGAGACCAACAGCATGCCAAGGATTATTATTATGAAAAGCCACCTCGTTTCGGAGTCTTTGAGATAGATGGAGAGCTTCCTGTTCTTCAACACTCTGTAATGAGCGACGAAGCTTATGGAGCCCATGAGCATGAGAAATGCAACTATGACGGGCATTACTGAATAAGCCTGCGGATAATATTGTTGATAATACATCCAGGCGCCCGAGTGCAACTCGTTGCCAGTAGTGGAAAGAGCGCTAACGGATAGATTCAATGAGTCAAAGAGGGGAAGGCCAGTAGCCAACAGCATCACCAAACCGACCACACTCCAAAACCCATATATTTTGAATATCTGCTTGCCGGAGTTGACGAGGCTGGGCTTGAGGCGGTCGTATCCCTCGCCCAGGACTATCTTTGCGATTGATTCGGATTGCAAGACTGAGTAGAATGCAAACGCGGTTATCCCTATGCCACCCAACCAGCAGAGCATAGTGCGCCAGAAGAGGACGCTTGTGGGAACCGACTCGGGGATTGCTATGGCGGATATCCCTACGGTGGAGATGGAAGAGACGGATTCGAACAGACCGTCCAGCGGGTTCATCCCCGCCACGGCGATGAAGGGATATGCGCCCACTATTGAGAAGACTATCCACATGACAGCGACTGTCACAATGGTAGTTTGCGTGAATGGGGCCTCGCCCCGCCTTATGTTTCTCATAAAGAGATAGGGCGGGCCAGAGGTTATCAGTATCAGCGGCAGGTAGACATACCAGTAGGGCTCGCCACCCGCTATGGCAACGATCATGGGTATGAACATGAATATGCCCAACCAGAAGGTTATTATCGAAACGTCCCTGGTTATCAGCTTCATCTCCAATATCTTCTTTGGGTAGTAGATGACCATGGCAGAATGTATTATGGCTGGCCTTAGAAAAACAAGGTGCTAAGGTGGGACTATCGTAATACACAACTGGGACAGCGGCCGGAGAGGATTATACCGAGCCAGACTGCAAAAAGTATGGCTGCAATGGTGAAGAGAATAAATGTCAGACGCCTGTGGGGGATTTTGAGTTTCATAGTAAGGTTGAACGCAGGGCAAACGCTTGCATATTCCTTTGATTAATAGCAAGCTTGCCTCAGCGCATTTACCTATGATTATAAGCGCCGAGGTTGGGACACGAGGATCGCGTAGCGATCCTGTGCACAGGTTTGCCGTAGGCAAACCTTGTGTTTGAGGTCTCCTGTCTTGAGTCCCGAGTCTCGTCGGAAGGAAGCTGAAGGGTCTTCTGTCTTGAGTCCTCAGTCCTGTTCTAAGTAAGATAACGATTTTTCGAAGAAAAACTCGTTTTAATACTCTTATATGCAAATATATAAGACATGGAATACAAGTATTTGACACACAATCCAACGTTGGAGTCCGTCCTGATGGTGGAAAAAGTGGTGAAAGACCACAGCCAGGAATATGGAAAATACCAGCTGTGGAAAAAGCTTCCAAGGAAGATGATGTACCAGACCTACCAGACCATTCTCGACTACTTGCAAGAGTCTGGGAAGATAATGATAGACAAGGACGGAATCGTATTCTGGACCTATGACCCCGAGGGAATAAAGAAGCTGATAAACGCTAGATTGATACTCAGATGAAACCCGTCTACGTAACCTTTAGGGACAAGAAGCTAGAGAAGATGTTTGAGGAATTAAAAGAGGGCAGGTACGAAAGCAAGCAGCTTTATGTTTTCATAGAGAGAGCGATAGCAGATCTGAAGAAAGAGCCCGGTTGCGGCATAAAGCTACCGAAGAGGCTTTGGCCCAAAGAGTATATCACAAAGTTCAACATCAATAACCTTATAAAGTATGATTTGCCGAATGGCTGGAGGTTGATCTACACTGTGAAGACCAACGAAATCATGATATTGAATGTTATCCTAGAGTGGTTTGACCACAAAGGGTACAACAGAAGGTTTGGTTACTAAGTCTGCAGCCCGAACTTCACTTGTTGTGAAGTTGGACACAGGGTCGGCAAGGCCGACCCTCGTGTCCCCAGTTCCGTCCTGAGGTAGCTCCGTTGTGAACTCGACTCAGGAGACTCAAGACACTTAACAGTAGACTGGTTTTGAACGCCGAGGTTGGGATTTGAGGTCTCCTGTCCTCGGTTTTCGGTCTTGTCCAGAGGAAGATTTGAAGTCTACTGTCTTCTGTCTTCGGTCCTGTTCTGAGTAAGCTAGAAATTCTCGAAAGAAAAACCTAGAACTTGAATAATCTTTCATAATCCTTGTGGTCCATCCAGTCCAAGACCAGTGCGAGGACTTCTATCTTGTTTGGGTTGACCACAGAGTAAATGAGTCTCCAGCCGCGCGGAAGGTTATAAATCCAAAGGTTGTTGATCCCGTACTTTTGAACCAGTATTTTTGGGATGAGTTTCTTCTTCACGTTCCTGCTGCAGAAGACATCCTTGGTTATCTCTGTCAAAGCGTGCTCTACCTGCTTGTAAAGTTCTTTGTCAGACTTCTCTAGTTCCTCGAACGCTGCCTTGAGCTTGGCATCGACAAACCTTATTTCGCCTTCCATGCTAGATCAGTCCTGTTTTTGTATTTCTGCCCAAGCTCAGGGCTCCAGATATAAACGACATAACCCTCCTTATCGTAGGCTATCTTGTTTATGCTCTCGAGGTAGGCCATTATCACCTGGAAAGTGGGCCACATCACTTTCCTCGGCAGGTTCTTGAACAGCTCAGTCTTTCTGTATTCACCGCTCTCTGCTTCTATGAAGCTTTCTACCATTAAGACTGTTTGAAGAGTGGGTGACCGTGCGGTCTTGCTTTCGAATGCTTGTGGAGCATTTAGGTATTGCATTTGCATTTTGATGTAATATTATCAGTTGATACTATAAAAACTTAAGGTCCACCGTCTCCAGTCTTGTCTAGAGGCTGCTTAGAAGGTCTTCAGTCTTTGGCAGAGGCAGCTCCGTTATGAACTCGGCTTCTTTAGACTCAAGACTCTTGACAGTAGACTGATTTGGAACGCCGAGGTTGGGATTTGAGGTCCTCAGTCTCGAGTCTTGTGTCTTGTCGAGAGGTGACTTTGAGGTCCACTGTCTTCTGTCCCGAGTTTCGCTGTTGGCGAAACTGGGCGCGAAGGTCTAACAGACCTTGCGCGCAACTTGCTAGTGGCAAGTTTGCGCACAGAGTCACTTCGTGACTCTCGTGCTCCAGTCCGCATGGCGGACCGAACGAAGACAGCAACCTGAAGCAGAATCTTGCGTTTGCTCTGTTGGTATTATGCGAAGCGAGGATAAAAAGAGCGGTTACGCTACAGCTTCTCGATCTCTTTCTTCCTCTGCGTCTTAAGGAAGAACGCTGCTCCCGCGATCCCGATGACGGTGGCAAGAAGCAATGTAAACCTCACAGGGTCGTTTACAACAGACTCTACGAAGTCTGTGACCGCCTCGCTGACCTGCGAGGCGATGTCGGATGCGGGCTTCGGCCTTTCTGCCACCACGGTCTCCTTCTCCGCTTCCCGATAACCTTCCTTCTTGACTACTATCTTCCAGATTCCTGCCTGGTCGACGATGAACTCGCTGCCCGTAACGGTGACGTTCGTGCCGTCCGGGCGGATTAAGATTACGTCTCCGGTCATGGGTCTCCCGTCTTCGTCGGTAAGGGTTATCCTTAAGATGTCGCCGACTTTGAGGCCTTCGTTCGTCTCGATGCCTATTGCGGCGAGCGTCAAGATAGGGTGCTGGCCAGACTCGCACGCGCGCTGCGTCATGTTGTCGCCCTCGCAGTCCTCGGGGTCGTCGCATTCGCACTCGCAGACCCGGGACTGAAGACCCAAGACGCAAGACGACCAATCTTCACACTCCCAGTCTTTCCTGCACGTCCGCGGGATCCGCTGACCCGGGACGCATTTTCCTCCGGAGCAGTAGTCGCCTTCAGTTCGTTTATCACCGTCGTCGCATGCGCCGGATGCGTCAGAGTAGACACAGGACCCAAGACTGCAGACCTCGCTTGTGCACGGGTTCGAGTCGTCGCAGTCTGAGTCCTCCGCGCACGGGCAGGTGTACTCTCCGCTCGTGCAGATGCCATTCATGCAGTAGTCGCTCTCTGTGCAGGCATTTGCATCGTCGCAGCCTGCAACGTTGTTTGTGAATACGCAGCCTGATTCAGCATCGCATGAGTCGTCGGTGCAGATGTTTGAGTCGTCGCACGCGATTTCCGCGCCGACACAGGACCCGAGACTGCAGACGTCATTTTCCGTGCATGCGTTTCCGTCGTCGCACGGGCCGGCTGCATCAGCGTACTGGCAGGAGCCTGCAACGCATGATGCCGACTTGCACTGGATTGCCGGGCAGTCGCCGCTTTGGGCGCAACCACACCCGGAAGCGTCGTGGACACAGGACCCTTCAACGCAGGAGTCTGTTGTGCAAGCGATGCCGTCTGAACAGTCTTTTTGCGCGCCTGCGCACGAGCCGCCCGAGCAGACATCGTTGATTGTGCACAGGTTGTTATCGTTGCAAGTTGCCGTGTTTGGCGTGAATACACAGTTGCCGTTGGAGCAGCTGTCAGTCGTGCATAGGTTGTTGTCGTTGCATGCTTTGGGGGTGCCCGAGCACGAGCCGCCCGAGCAGCGGTCGTTGAGGGTGCAAGCGTCGCCGTCGTTGCAGCTGTTGCTGTTGGGCGTGAAGACGCATCCGCTCGAGCGACTGCAGGAATCGGTTGTGCAGAGGTTGTCGTCGTTGCAGGTTATGCTTGAGTGGCGGCAGTTGCCGCCTGAGCATGTGTCTGTCGTGCATGCATTGTCATCGTCGCAGTCGCTGTTTCTCGAGCACTCGCTGCCGCCCCCGCAGGAGCCGCAGTCGCTTGGGCAGGACGAGCATGTCTCGCCCGCGTTGCACGACCCGTCGCCGCAGTACTGGGCGTTCACCCTGAGCCATGCGTTCGAGGAGTTCGCACCGTTGCCGGCGAGGTCGTCGCACGCTGCGCTCACCGAGTAGTTGCCGTTGGTCAGTGAGGTCCGCGTCCAGCAGGCCCGCAACCCAGCTGTGGAGTTTGCTATGTAGGAGCCAGCCCAATTCAGCGTGCAGTTGCCCGTTTCGCTCAAATTGACGCAGACTGTCGTGTAGCGCACGGTTATCGTCGAGTTGATGTCATTCCAGTCCCAGGTGATCGCCGGGGCGATGCTGTCGACGTTGAGCCAGTAGGTGCCGCTTGTGGCGGAGTTGTTGTACAAATCGTCGCACGTGAAGTTTATCCTTGAGTAGTTGCCCTGTCCGAGGGTGGCGGCCCACCACAGCGAAGTTGACTGCGCGGGGTTCGCGTAGTCGGTGCCGTTGAGGTGGAGCGTGCAGTTGGCTGTCTCGTCAAGAGTTATAGTGAACGTGTGGCTTGTCGTGGTTATCGTAGTGTTTTTGGCGCTGGTTATGTTTATCGCCGGCGGGATTATGTCCTGCGTCTGCTCTAGAGTGCCAGACGAGTTGTCGGGCCGCTCGGCGCTCGCGCCGATGGTGTACGGCCCGACGCTATAGCTGAGTAGGTATCTTGTGACGTTGTCGTCGAGGTAGTTGACGACGCCGCGGATGGTGACGGGAGCCATCATTATGCTAAAGTTGCCGTCCTGGGTCCCAAGTCCTGAGTCCTGGGTGCCGTTGCTGCCGGGTGCCGAAGGCTCGTATTGGCCAGATGTCTGGTTGTAGAAGTACTCGTAGACCGCTGTCGCTCCGAAGACCGAAGACCCGAGACACAAGACGGCTATGATGACCAAAGCCGCCGGTGCTATTTTCCTTTCCATTCTACGCATAGGTTATGTTGTAAAGAGCCCTGATGTGATTGAAAATATTCGAAATTTCTCCAACAACTGCGGCGAGGCTAAATTTTAGTCTGGCGAAGCCCGCCGAGAAGTCGAAGCTGGTTTTCAGCCAGGGGTGCTTTTCCAGCAGGGAGGCGAATGCTTTCCGCGAGTCCGCGTGGCTCAAATGGCCCATGTAGGAGTTCAAGGAGGCCTGCAGGCGCAGGAGATTGTCTTGCTGGGACATGCAGCCTGCGAGGCTGCCCAGTATGCGCCTCCTCGGCAGGGTGTATCCCGGCCGGGTGACGTAGCCGAGGAAATCGACGCCGTTCGTCACTGTGCGCAGCTTGTATTCCTGCCTTAGGTTCAATAGCAGGTTGCCGCCGAGGAAATCCGAGATTTGTTCTCTCCAGTTTTCAAGTTCGGCTTTTGAACCGGACAAAAGGACCAGATCGTCGACATATCTCAGGTAGAACCTGCATTTCAATTCGTGCTTGACGAACCGGTCCAGCTCGTTGAGGTAGACGTTCGCCATGAACTGGCTCGAGTAGTTGCCGATGGGAAGGCCTTTTCCTTGCGGGGCGTTTATCAAAGACTTATGTGCGGGGACCAAAGAGGCTATCTCTTTTGGCGAGCGCTGGATGTAGTT
>Ga0172363_10003745_pt1 | contig 12361 bp, 18 predicted proteins | sample LakKivs2_kivu2a2_FD_114541 | JGI IMG/M metagenome (GOLD analysis project Ga0172363, IMG submission 114541) | Sediment microbial communities from Lake Kivu, Rwanda - Sediment s2_kivu2a2 | ecosystem: Environmental > Aquatic > Freshwater > Lake > Sediment | place: Rwanda: Western Province, Lake... | reverse complement strand
GGAATTGCTGGAGCAGCAGCGGGAGGAATTGCTACTGAAATAGGGAAGCCGAAAACTGGAAAAGTTCCTACTACTAAAAAGTCCGATGAACCTACTGATGTAGAAAAAGGTGAGGCCCCTCCGTCTGATTGGATGGAGAATTGCAAAGCGGCTTTAGAACGAGAAGGTAAAGACGTTGACAACCCCTTTGCTATTTGTACGGCAGCATATCAAAAGAAAAAATTTATGAAAGCCGAAGACGGCAATATTATTAAGGTTTCTCCTGAAGACCTTGACGAGACTTGCCCGAATTGTGCTAAAAAAATGCGTGAACAAGGTATCAAATTCCTGAAATTTACAATCGAATAAATATATGAAATTACCAAAAATAGAGTTAGGCTCAATTTTACTAAAATTGATTAATATTGTTCCTGATGGAATCTTGATCAAAGCTTTTGGATTAATAGCCCAAAAGTTGATCGGCAAACTACCTAAAGAACAAAGAGAAGCTGCTTGGACTGCTGCTACGGATTTGCTAGTTAAACTTGTGGGAGTCGCTGCGGAAGGATTCGCTAGAGGTACAATGGAAGGAATTAAAAATAACAACGGAGGGGCTAATGTACCGTTATAAAGCTATAGTAGTGGATATTATTGATAACGACACCATTAAAGTTGCTATTGATTTAGGATTTGGCGTAGTTATTAATCAAAAAGTAAAACTTGCGGGCATTGATACATCTGATTTAAAAAATAAATTGGATAAATCAAATGCTTTAAAACAGCATTTAACTGACAATATTCTTAATAAGGAATTGACTCTTAAATCATTGAAGGCAGAAAAGTCGGGAAAATATTTAGTATTTCTATACTTTGACGGGCAGCAGAAGTCATTTAATGACCAGCTAATCGAGGCAGGATTAGTCAAAGCTTTTGTTAAGAGAGAAAAATAATGCTGATTGCAGTTGAACTAGACGGGATTGTTTGTACTTCTGTAACTAATTTTGTTGCACTTGCCGATGTAGAAAAATGTGATGTACTACCTGGGGCAAAAGAGGCACTAGAGCAAATTAAAGCTCAGGGCCATACAATTTTAATTTATAGTAGACGAGATTCTAGTCTTGGTCCCGCTACTGAAGTTTGGTTACAGAAGAAAAAAATTCCATATGACAGAGTAATGTTCAACAAACCCGAATATCATATTTTTATAGATACAAAAAATTATAAATTTGATAGTTGGGAAAATTTCTTACAGTCTCAAAAATATAGACTACAGAATGGTTAATCGAGTGTTTTATGGATTATGATGCTCTAGAAAAACAATTAGATGACGTAAAACTACAAGTTAACGACTTAAAAATCGAAACTTCAGAAATGCAAAAAGATATTGCAATTATTAAAGTGCAATTAACAAACCACATTCCAACGGCACTGAAAGAGATCGGTGTGACTTTAAATTCGTTAGAAGCCAGGATTAAGCCTATGGAAATAAAAAATACCAAGTTGACGGGCGTATCTGAGTTTCTTACACTGATTCTTAAAGCTTTCGCTATCCTTATTGCAACTGGCTGGTCTACAATTCAAATTATAAAATTTTTCGTACATTAATATGAATATTAAACTTCGTATAGAACTTATAAATAAATTACGTGATTTTAGTGGTCGTTTGGCAATCTTAAATAAAGAGATTGCTTCTATAGACGTACCAGGATTAATGCTGGTACGACAAGATTTAGAAGGTCCAAAACGAAGAAAGAAAAACATTGCTTATGGACAAAAACATCAGCAACCACTTTCTTCTAATAGAGTTACCCCGCCGTCAGGGATGGGAATACATAGTGATAGTCCAATAGTAGGACCCTTTTACCAAGAGTGCAATACCTAACAGTGAAGTTTAGGGCATTTGTAAAAAATTTATTAGTTTGTTTTTTAAGGTGGGTTTGGAGAATGTACGCATGGAATGACGGACGCAAATATCCCAAGGAGATTAACGAAATAGCGGAAAAAATAGCCTCAAAAAAGCCGCCTATCGGATGGGATGATATTTTGGATTTTTTTCTAAGTCTTGAAAAACTGGAGCAGAGAGCTAAACGCAATGCCGACCGCAAAAAGAAGCCACAAAAGAAAGAGCGCAAAGTCCCGAAGAAAAGAATTGCCCTTACAAAAAGTACTAAGAAGTAAAGTTAAAAAATTTGCTAAATTACTTGGGGTAAGCGATTATTCTTGTGGGATGACACTTTTTGATGCTAAAAAAGCATCGGAAGCCTATACAACTTATGGATTCGTAATAATTGACGAAGAATCCCATGAGGCGGTAGTAAATTTAAATAAGCGTTTAATAGAAAAGCAACCAGACGAAACAGATAGTACAATCATTCACGAATTATTGCACATTCGATTAAGTGAATTATTAAATTTGGTTTCATCAATTCTAAATGCTCACGTAAAAGAAAAGAAAGTCAAAAAAGTCTATATTAAACAACTGGATCGTTTAGAACACAAAATTATAGTGGCGTTAACGAACGCTCTTGTGAAAAGGTAAAAAATGAATAATATATTCAAATCCATAACTAACAATATTTCTAAAGCCTTTCATGTGGCTCCTGGGCGACCACAGCCGATGCCAAGAAAGGGTGTATTTAGTTTTGTAAATACAACGATTAATAAAAAACAGCAGCGGCAGTTTGTTCTAAATAGTGCGACGTTAGGTAAACTCGCCAATACTGATCCTATTACTTGGTCTATCCGTAGAACTATTAAGGGTTATATCAGTGGGATTCCTTGGGATATTGTTCCTGATACAGCCCGTATGGAAACTGAATTAGACCGATGGGAAGATTCTTCTGTGGATGGAATCAATCCGTATGGTTTTGATGTTCCTGAATTTGAAAGTGATATTCTTAATCCAGAATTAAAAAAATCTGTACAAACAAAACTTGACATTATTTTAGATGACTCATCTATAGATGATAAAGAAAAACGGGATAGAATACGTTGGCTTTTTCGAGCCACTGCAAAGAAATTGCGTCAGGATGCCGAAGCACATACCCATGCTGTTAAAGCAATTTTTGAACATCCAAATAATACAGAAACCTCTTTTAGAGTACTATTAGAATTACTATTAGATGATATTTTAGTTTATGATTCAGGAGCACTAGTAAAAAATTATAATTATTACGGAGAATTGGCAGAGTTATATTGCATACCTGGTCAAGAAATTAAAATTTACCGCAATGAAGACGGCACAATGCCAGAAGACCCTGAACCCGCATATGCATGGGAAGAAAAAGGAATTTTACGATGCGAGTTTAAGAACGATGAAATGCTATATATAATGCAGAATCCGCAACATTCAGGATACGGGTTATCCCCTCTGGAGGTTGCGGCTTATATTATTACGGCTAGTTTATATGCTGATGAATATAATATTGATTATTTTAAACATTCTAATGTTCCTCCAGGTATTGTGAATCTTGGGGAAAGTGTGCAAGAAGATCAAAGACAAGTATTTCAAAAATTGTGGGAAGAGGAAGTGCAAGGTCGTGGTGGACTTCATAAGTTAGTATTCACATCGGGATCAGACAAAATTCAGTTTGTTCCAATGCGTGTTCAAACTAATAGAGATATGCAGATGATGGAGTATTTGAAATGGACAACGGCTATTAAATGTGCTTGTTACGGGATTAGCCCGCAGGATATTGGTTTTGTATTGAACTTTCAATATCAAGCCGAAGTACAAGAGAAGCTGTCTAAAGCACGTGGCGTTAAAACATTATTGAATCTTTTACAATCATATTTTAATGAAGAGATTGTTAAAGCTGAATTTTCATTTGATGACGTTAAATTTGAATGGCAAGACGCCGACGACAAAGAGGATATTAAACAAGTACAAATTGACAAAATTGATTTGGACTCTGGTGTTATTAATATTAATGAGCGTAGGAAAATTCGGGGATTAAAACCTATTGATGGTGGTGATGAGTATATGATTAAAGGTGCTGCGGGAATGGTGCCCGTTAGTGATTTGGAAAAATTAAATGATCCAGCATCACCTGAGCAGAATCTTACTCCGCTAGGACAGGAACCTCCGACTGATCAATTGGAACCTGGCAATCTTGAAGGCAACCCTACCAATATTCCTAATGAACCTGGTCGCCCAAGTAAAACACAAGAAAAAACAAGTGCTGAAAAAATGCCTATGATGGACAATAATAATTTAAATATTAAAGTCAATAAAAAGGGCACTGAAAAAGAGCAGCATGAATTGTTAAATAAAACTATTGATGTTTTAAAGCAACAAGGAATTAATGCGACGTTAAGGATTGGTTTTACTGATGAGGATAAATAAATCACATGTTGCAACCTTTCTGGCAATTGCATGTATTTATTGGGGCCTCTATACTTGGAATCCTGGTTGTGCTTATAGAATTGATCTTAATAAATTTGAATTTAAAAGCACACAAAAAACAGAAAGTGCCCACATAATCGCATACGGAGTTCCTGCTTCCGAAATTGAGCCTTATTATTTAGCTTTAAGAAGTTTTTTTGAAGCATACTATGTTAATAAAAAAGTAAAAGTTTATAAAGCGATACCTGATCATAATGGAATTATCGGAAGTATGGGTGGTATGTCATTTCTTGGTATTTATAGAAAAAGTAAGTTTTTTGGAACTGACGTAATTGTTTATAATGGTGAAGAACTAGTTTTAATCCATGAGTTAACGCACTTTTTTTACTATAGAATGAAAACCGATGATGCAGTTGAAATGCCACCAAGATTGACTACAGCACTTTTAGTTACTTTGCGAAATCAGGCAAAAACGTTAGAATTACTGCACGTACTACAAAATAAATCCATAGAAAATTAAGGTGAACTAAATGCCCACTGATCCAAAAGATTATATTGGAAAACAAATCAAAGCGATTCCTTATGATGAAAATTCAAAAGGATCATATGTTTTAATGTTAGCGATTGTTGATTCGATCACTCATGACATCAAAGGATACTTGCCCATACAGGCAATTGATAATGGTGACGGAACCGCTACAATACAAGTTACTTTTTAAAGGAGCAATACAAAAATGCCTACTGATCCAAAAGACTATGTTGGGAAGCAAATAAAAGCCCAACCCTACGATGAAAATAAAAAACCTGCACCCTGTTTAATGGTGCCTATTGTTGATCCCGTTACACATGAGATTAAAGGCTATCTTCCTGCCGCTGGTGCGGACGCTGGAGATGGAACTGCTAAATTAAAAATTGTGGGGGCGGCGGGTCCTACGGGGCCGACAGGTCCGACTGGACCAATTGGAGCTACAGGACCGACTGGTGCTACGGGTCCAGAATTTTTGCCGCAGGTTGTTAGTACATTACATGTTAATAAAAATAGAACAGATACCTATACTGAAGATGGGTCTATAGATAGACCCTTTAAAACGGCACAGGCTGCTGTCAATCATGCTGAAACACTGGTTCCTTCCTATGCGAGTCCAGTTGCTATTATTTTAGCTCCTGGTACGTATACAGAGCAAGTAACTATTAAATACCAAGGTATTCATTTGTACGGATACGGTCAATATGTCACTAAATTTGAAAGAGCAGGTACTTGTTTAATAATTCAAGATAACGGGACTGACCCTGAACCTTGGGATATGAAGGTAGTTGGTATTTCATTTAGAAGTACTACATCTGATTATTCTGTGGTTGTCCAAGGCATTGCTGGAACTAGCTTGGCAGGGAATGAACTACAATTTCGGGATAGTAATATCGGAGGATCAAACGGGATTCATGTAAATTTGGCAAATTATATTGATTTCCAAAATACCTACATTACTGGTGCCCAATTGTACGAGCAAACTTCTGGTATTTGGTGTGAAGATAGTGAGTCATCTGGATCAGTTACTGTAGACTGGAATAATGCTGGAAGTAAACCTGCTGATACTAGTCACTATGGTATTAATTTTGTTCGGCATTTACCTCGTGGAATAATTACACTATTGAACGCTGGAACTATCGGAGAGGATTTGCGTCCTGTAGAAAATAAAGCTTCTACTCATATTAATGATTCGTCGGTTACTGGTGTAACAGTAAAAGAGGCTTTGGAGCATTTGGATAGTGTTAAATTAGAAGATGCTCCTTCTGATGGTAAGACCTACGGCAGGAAGGATGCGGGTTGGTCAGAGGTTACTGGAGGCGGGGGTGGAGCTATTTCAACTATTTCCACACCAGTTTCATTTAGTGCAGAGCAAACAAAGGATTTTGATGTTACAATCGGAGCCAATGCTTTTGATTTAATTTTCGGAAGACTTTACATTAGTGCAAATCCAGGTGCAGGATTTTTTGATAATCCTACTGTTTATTTTTATAGTCACTCTGACAGAAAAGACGACCAAATTCTTTTTATGGCAACGGTTCCCTTGGTTTTTACTACATTTGCAAGTGGGTCTGGTCCAGGAGGAACTAATGTTCCTGCCACTGATGCTAGTCATTTGGTTATGACAGATTTACTCTATTTGTTTAATACTTCGAGTGAATTTCGTAGGGCGCAGACAATTGCGGGAAATACAATTACAACTATGTCTACATTAGTTAATGCCTATTTAGCGGGAGATGGAATCTCTAATGCTGCGGAATTTGGGAATCAGTTACTTTATGATGTACTAGCAGCAGGAAAGCTATATGCAAGAATTAGTTTCACGGCAGCGAAAACTGTTAATGTAAAACTTGATTTGACTGTGAGGTCGTAACAATGACAAAAGATGAATTGATAGCCGAAATTGATATACACACTCTTGCTATTTTTAATCTGCGAGAGACTTTGCCGAGTGAATTAGCTCAGTATAGTCGTTTGCTATCCGAAATAATTATAACACACGAAGACGTAAGAAAAAGTATACACGAAGATTTACTCTAAAGGGTGGTATCACATGGCTGATTGGGTAATAAATCCAGGTACTAGTATTCAAACAACAATTAATAGTGCTGCGCCTACCGATAGAATTTTACTAAATCCTGGGGTCTATTCTGTTGACGATACACTAAATATTAATAAGACCCTTACACTTATGGCTAATGTTCCTGGTAGTTATCCGAATGTCCGTTTAAACTTTACAACGTATGTGTATGGCCTTGTATTCGGGGCTAGTGATATTATTGTTGATGGTCTAGATATTGACAATACACGGGCAGGTGTATCTTTGGGATATTTACGAGCTTCTAATGGAGTTACGTTTTCTAATCTTACTGTTCAAAATTGTAAGATTCATAATTTTCGACGTTGGTTTGTTGGAGACATGGGATTAGTTAACGGATTTAATTTGCTAAATAACCAAATTTATAATTTTTATTATACTAGTCTTGAGATTAGCAATGCTCAGAATCTTCAGATTAAATATAATTGGTTTAATCAACAGACTAATACAAGTAGGGGAGAGGCAGCAATTACATTTTATATTCCAGCTACAGTAGGCACTTGTGAAATTTCTTATAATTATATTACTGGTGCTAGATATGGCATTGAGCTTGCTCCTGCTACGGTTAATTCTCCCTCGTCTGGTACTATTTTGGTTTGTCATAATACTGTAGATACAAACATGATTGCCACACATGCTGCAAACATTAATTCTCCTTATTGTGGACGCTATGGCACGTCGTTTTGGACATCGGGTACAAATAAACTTAATTCTGTAAACATTACATTTCGAGACAACTTGTTTTCTCGTCTGTTAGTATACGGAATGTTCTTAACAGGAAATGCGGGGTTAATCGGGACTTTTACTATTAAAAATTGCTTGTATTTTGATAATTACTGGTACTATTGGCCCCTGACTGGACGATACCAGTATGAATACTTTGGACATTTGAATGGTCGTCAGAAACAGCAGGTTCCTGGGTTTGATTCTCGTTTTATTAGGCGATCTATAGGAAAGCCTACCTGCCGTGTCCAAATTCCAATAGTGGGTGGAGCAAATATTACGGATCAGTACTTGTTTCAATTTGAAAATTGTATTCAAGCTGATCCATTTTTTAATTTAGTTGGATCAACGCCCCAGGAGTTCTATTCACTTAGAAATGGCTCTCCTGCCATTGGTACGGCATCAGATGGAACAAATATTGGTGCATGGCAGGGTTAAACAATGATTTTAAAATTTGATAAACCCATTTCTCTAGAGGACGCTAGAAATAAGTTTAATGATAACGTTAAATTTATTACGTCTTCCGAAGACTACCCAAATATAGGGGCTATCGAGTTTAATGTGGATTCAAGTAATATTTTTAAGAGAAAAGCCATTGACCCAAAAATAACGAAACAATCGAAAAAGATTGAAAATCGCTACGCAAGACGGGTAATAAGACTTTGGAATAGTACTTTTAGACAGATCATTGATATAGTAACAAATCCAAAAAAGCAAGAAGAAATTAAAGTTGATGACGAGCAAAAAACTTTAGTATATAATTTGCTTGCCGATTTTAAAACGCAAATGTCTGATACGGCTGAAAAGCCATTTATGGATGCTTTTAAATTGGGAAAAATACGGGGTCAAGTTATTAGTGGTCAAGAAATGGATGATGATTTGACTTCGGAAGATGAGCAAATTATACAAGATGAGTTAGATGCAAATAATAATTATCTTGATGGATTTGAAGGTGATCTTAAATCCGATTTAAATATCATTATGGGTGAATCATATACCAGCTACGATGAACTAAAAGATAAAATAAATAGTAAATTAAAAGACCCAAAGAAAACAAGAGCATTGCTGTATACCGCAGCAATCGGTGGATTAGCGGTAGCTGGTATGGTTCATGCCTTAAAACAGGCGAAAGTAGAAGAAGGGCATTTTAAACCTAAATTTGGTTACTGGAGGATTCATCCGACCGAAGGTAAAGGTGGTGAAGTTTGTCCAGGTTGCCTTGAGAATGAAGGAAAATTATTTAGTTTGGACGAATTTCAAAAAGAATTTGGTCATAACGACTGTTTATCTAATTGTCGCTGTGACTTGGAGTTCAATGAATGAAAATCATTTATATTTATGGATTGGTTGATTCAGTTACTAAACAGATCAGATATATCGGAAAAACATTGCATCTTAGACAAAGGTTGCGAGAACACTTAAATAAATATAGTTTAAAAAAAGAAACATATAAAAATCATTGGATTAAACAAGTTTTGTCTAAAAATGCTAATCTCGAAATTATAGTACTTGAAGAGTGTAACGAAAATAATTGGGCTGCGCGAGAATCTTATTGGATTGAGCACTATAATTCATTAGGCAATAAATTAACGAATGGCACTAGCGGCGGTGACGGGCAATATTTTATATATAAATTTGTAAAAGAAAAAGTTAGTAAGGCCCTAAAAGGAAGACATCTATCTTTTAAAACTGAATTTAAAAAAGGCCATGTTCATTCTAATGAAGTTATAACTAAAATTAAATTGGCAAATAAAGGTAAACATTATTCTCCAAGTACCGAAATTACAAAAGATAGCATAGAATTTTTAGAGTTAGGAAAACCATTTAGATTTAAAAAAGGTATGACTCCTTGGTGTAAAGGTAAAAAAATTGGTCCGATCTCAAAAGAGCAAAAGCAAAAACAGAGTATAAGTGCTAAAAAGACATGGAAAATATTTAAAGAAAATGGTATTAACCCAAATGAAGTACATAGAGGGATAAAAAGGTTTAATGCCACTTCTCCATATATCGGGGTTTCTTGGGACAAATTTAAGAAAAAATGGCGTGTTACAATTACATTGAACAGCAAACTGGTATTTCAAAAAAGATTTGATACTGAACTAGAAGCAGCATTAGCGTATAATAAAAAAGCTATAGAATTATTTGGAATAAACGCGAAAGTTAACAATATATGAGCAATAAAGAATCTAAACCTACAAAGATAGAACGCACAGGAGACAAAGAATTTATTGTGCGGCACGACGATGGTTCTATATTTGAATGTTCGTCAACTCACAAGGAATCATTAGATAGAGTTCCTGGCTGTAAGCCAAAATTATTCTTTTCTGGTGGATTCGGGGAAAAGAAACCGCTTGTATGTAATAAATGTAATAAAGTAGTTCACAAAGTAACTTTTAAAGACAATTCATATTTTTGTAGGGATTGTCTTTAATCTAGCTAGATAAAAATAAAGGAGATTGATTACAATGGGTGACAGAGTTATTGAGTTTGATAAGGTTAATATTAACCAAATTCGTTTGGTTCCACTTACTGCTGACCCGTTAGACGTAAAAGAAGGTGACGTGTGGTATCGAGGTGATACTCACGCTCTTAGATTGCGTCTGGTAGCTTCTACGGTAACAGTTACAGTTTCTTAATAGTTAGTCAAGTTGGGGGGATATTAATATCCCCCTAATGTCAAAACAAAAAAAAATTGCTGAGAAAGCAACTAGGAGGACTAGGGTTATGACACATGATTTTACATTGTATGCACCGATTAGCAAAATTAATGAAGAAAAAAGAACTGTCGGTGGTTGGGCTACAACTGAAGATATTGATAAACAAAGTGAAGTTGTAGATTATCTTGGTAGTAAAGAAGCATTTGCGAATTGGCAAGGCAATATTCGTGAGATGCATGAACCAAAAGCAGTTGGAAAAGCCGTTGAAGTTATTCCCAATGACGGTGAAAAGAAAATTTGGGTAGAAGCTTATGTTTCAAAAGGTGCTGAGGATACTTGGCAAAAAATTAAAGAGGGAATTTTGACAGGATTCTCCATTGGTGGGCAGACCATAAAAAAGACCCAGCAATTCCTAAAAGATATGAGTTCTGGTGATCAGAAAATGATCAATCGTATTTTAAAATACCGATTAAATGAACTATCTTTAGTAGACAATCCTGCGAATCCTTTGTGTTCTTTTGCATTGGTAAAATCAGTTGACGGGGTTCCCTATCAAACCGAAATTGTAGAAGACGTTAAAAAGTTTATTATAACGGAAGTTGAAGACCCGCTTAAAACTGAAGTTACTGAACACAGAGAAAAAGCTGACGCTCTAGTTAAAAAAGTTTTAGATCAACCGCAATTAGAGCATTTGAGTGACGACGATTTTGGTATTATACGTAAGCATGAGGCAAACGGCATTATAACTAAAGAAAGACTTCTTCCTATGCCAGATAAAGTTCATGCTGTCCGAGCATTGGAAGTCATGACTAAATATAATGTAACAGATTCAGAAAAAGAAGTAATTCATAAGAAAGCAAAAGAAATTTTGGGAAGTGCTTATGATACTTATAAATCTAATTCAGGAGGTACTGAAGAAGTGTCTAACGAAACTTTAAATAAGTTAGTCGAGCTTATTGATGGCTTGGCAAAGAAAGTAGAAACATTGGAAAAGGCATTTGAGGGTGCTCATAAACCCGTTCCAGGTGCCAAGGAAACACCGAAGGATGCCCCTACTACACCGAGTTTGGGTGAGAGTGGTGCTGCAAGTGCACCCACTGTAGTGGCATCAAAAGAAACACCAAAAGATGCTCCAACTACTCCCGCTGTGGGCGAAAGTGCTCCTACGGAAGCTGGTGCTGCTGATAGTGTGCGTACTGAAGACAAAGCCCCTAAAGTAGAAGCGGCTCCAAAAGTGGCAGAAGCCGCAGTTGCGGAATCTGCACCTGCTGAAGCTGGTGCTGCTGATGGAGTGCAAACGCAACCCCCTGCTGGTGATTATCCTAAAAAAGTTGTAAAAGTGGAAGCAGAAATTGAAACTGCTGATGTTGAAAAGAAAGATGATAAGAAAGACGAAGACTCTAAAGAAGAAGCTAAAGAAACTAAAGCAGAAGAAAAAGTTGAAGAGGAAGAAAAGAAAAAAGAAACAAAAAAATCTACGGATGGATCAGAGAATGATCTGTCTAAGGTTTTAAATGTAGTGGAATCGCTGAGTAAGCGACTCGATGGAATTGACGAAAGGCTCAAAAAGCCAATGCCTAGAAAATCTAAGATCGAGAAGAACTTAGACGAAACTGAAACGTCAGCCGATGCTGAACTCCAGAAACGGATTGACACAGTTTTGGAATGGAATCGCACCAATAAAGCACTAACCTCTGATGAAATGAAGTTTAAAGAGGTTACGCTTGACCTGATGCTTGCCAAGAAAAATATTTCTAGATAAAGTCAGGATTTACAAAATTTCATCGAAAGGAGTAAAAGAATTTAATGTATAACGCTCAAGTAGTGGAACAGGCAATTAATGATATTCAGAAGACGATCTCTTCAGTGGATGTCAGTGGTTTGTTGCTTGTTCGTGAAGACCTTAATAAACAGCTTGAGGGCCTTCAATAAAAAATTCTACTAAATGCTGGAAACTCCTAAAACCTTTTTTACTACTTATGTAAAAATAGAAAGGATAAATATAATGGACAATCAGCAGATAAGATTGGATC
>Ga0172363_10003744_pt1 | contig 12361 bp, 5 predicted proteins | sample LakKivs2_kivu2a2_FD_114541 | JGI IMG/M metagenome (GOLD analysis project Ga0172363, IMG submission 114541) | Sediment microbial communities from Lake Kivu, Rwanda - Sediment s2_kivu2a2 | ecosystem: Environmental > Aquatic > Freshwater > Lake > Sediment | place: Rwanda: Western Province, Lake... | reverse complement strand
CTGTCCGGGTTGCGTTTCCAAGCGAAAGACTGCCACCATAGTAGTCCCGTATGTCTGCTTCAGTATAGCTGATGGTGCAGTTTGTGGAGTACAGCATTTTTATGACAGTGCCTGCTACAGGAACCGAAGCTGCCCGAATTGTGACGTTCCCAACTCCCGTTGAGGAGTTAACGGACAACTCGTAGGGCTCGCTTGCTGACAGAGAGCTGCTCGTTGGAACCCACACTGACCGTGCGGGATGTTTAAATGCTCCACCCCACTCCACGCATTCGCTGAAGTAGCAGTATGAATCCCAATTTGCAACATATTTAACTGGCTTGTTGGACAGCGCGATGCTCAGGTTTGTTCCTGTCAATGCTGCCTCTTTCTCTGCCGCTGTCACAGTGTGGAACTCCACCCACCTTCTAGTGTCTTGGTGGTTTGCCGCATAAAGATAACACGGGTTGAAGATCTCTTCAAGCTGGTATCTTACCTCGCGGTCAATCACGTTGCTGCCTCCTGTTCTTCCATGGTCGTCGCCGATCCAGTTGTCAGTCAAGCCGTATACTGTCACTCCTCTGAATTGTCTGTCGAAATGGCGTGTTGCAGCACCATCTGTAGCGTTTACCGGAGTTTTTGTCAAGACGAAATCCCATTCACCAATAAGGTAAGGAGACATGAACGGTTCGAGCCCTGAGTCAACGGCATCTTCACCTTGCATCAGAGACTTCCACCATTTGTCTTGGTAGCCAGCGTCAACATGCCAGTTTGAGAGTGAAGGCCAGAATGCAGCCCATCCAGCATATGCTCTGTCGCTCGCCACTATTTGAGCAACATCATACGTTCCAACAGTTGTCGGTTCGTATCCATAGGTTGAGATTCCGAGCCATGCGGCTGGGTGAAGTGTTGGGTTCAAGTGATAGTCCACATCGTAGACTGTGCTCTGTCCTTCTGATGGATTGCCTCCTGCAACATAGAAATGAACGTAGCTGTCGTAGGTGTTTGCTGGCCCGATGTCCCATTCGCCTCTGTTGCTGAACTGGATTATGGCACCGTTGACTGTTGCGTTGTGAGTTGATTGTCCTTCAACGTCAGCGGCGATAGGCACGACTAGTTGGCCGAAAACGAACTTGGTTGTGCATTCTTTGATGTCCTTGAGAACGATGACTTCTTTCTGGACTTTGTCGAAGATTAAAGTGAAAACTACGTCAACTAATTCTTCATCTTCGCTCCATGAGGCGTCCCAGTCGTAGATGTGGGTTACTGTTCGTGCGATGAACATTCTTGGACCGTCGTACAGGACAAGAATGTCCTCAGTTACTGCTGTTCCGTTGGTTTTTCGTCCGCCATTAACCGGTCCGACACCTGTTCCAATGAACCTGCCTACGTCTCTTGGATCTTCCTCAGCTTCCGTCAATGCGCCGCTGTAGTTGTAGTTACTGTTAACTCTTATCCAGTCTTTTCCATAGTCAATGAGATCAGCGTGTTGGGCAACGGCCCAGACGTTTCTGCGACCAGAAGTCCCTTGATAGGTGATGTTTATGAGCCATCCGCTCATCCATTTCTTCTTTGCTATTTCTGTTGGCACAGTTGCGCCTGCTGGGGGTGCGAAGGAGTCTCTGTTGCGATATTCCAAGCCTACGTTGTCTATGCTGTCAATTAGTTCACCGAATTTTGAGAACCCGAAATTGATGCTTTCGTTGTCACTAAACGGGTAGAGCGAGTAGTAGTCGCTATCAAGTACTCCGCTGACGTTCATGTACCAGTCAGAAGGGTCTGTTGCGGTCACGGGTCTGATTAGGAATATTGGTGTGATGATTGCTGCTGAAACTAGTGTTATTGTTAGTATTGCGAGTAATTCTTTTCTTCTTTCCATTTTCATTCCTCTTTTAGGGTCATTTATGAGAGCGTGGCACGTTTATTAAAAATTTTTTAGTGGTTCTGATTCGGAGTTCGAACAGAAGCAAGAAAAATACTCAAACAAAAACACAAACTACTTGGGCTGTTTTAAACCATTCAAATATCTATGTCTAGAAAGCAGAACCAGATACTTCACAATTGTTGAGAACAGGCGCATCTTGCTGCAACTGCCCTTCTTTCCGTAATCAAGAAGAATCGGAACCTCAGCAACAACTCCTCCGCTGCCTACGGCCTTAAGCAGCAGTTCCACAGAAGCAACAAAACCCTCTGATTCGATGATGCTGCCTTTGAAGTTGGTGCAGAGACGCTTAAGCAAGTCAGCCCTGAAACATCTGAAGCCGCTAGTAGCGTCTCTCACAGGTAAGAGAAAGACTTTCCCAACCAGGATGTTTATGAATTTGCTTAAAATTACTCTGTGAGGGGGAACGTTCAACTGCTTTCCACCCTTCACGTAGCGAGAACCAACCACGATGTTTGCGCTTCGTGCAGCAATCAGCATATCTAAAACATGTTTAGGATCATGTGTGTTGTCAGAATCCATCGTAACGATAAAATCATCATCAAACGCCTCTTCATTTGCTGCAAGCAAGCCAGTTTTCAGCGCCACACCCAAGCCCATGTTGGTGGAATGTTCAACGATCTTGAGGGGGAAATCCGTGGAAAGGTCTTTTAGGAATTCTGCTGTTCGGTCACGGCTTCCGTCATTGACTGCTATGATTTTGTACGGGATTTGAGGTCTTAGAACGTTGTCCAAGGAAAATACGACAGGTTTGATGCTTTTCTCTTCGTTAAAACATGGAAGAACTATCAAGCATTTCATTTAACATTCACTTTTCACGTTGTCACTGAAACTTTGCCTGAAAAAGAAAAGAAGTTTAAGGAGACTTCAGCTTCAGACTTCGAACAGATTAACTATCTGGTTTTTTGAAACACCATTATCCTCCCTGCAGAAAGAAAACTCAGAGGCGTCTCAGCCAACCGATAATCAATGAAACCAGCTAAAATCGCGGCTGCCCACGACAAAAACGAAAGTAAACTGGCGGGAAGCAGTTTCTGCCCTGACATGAAATAGTAGACTCTCCTGTTGAAAGATGCAGCGTATTTTCTCAATCCAAGAAAAGTCACGGGGAGAGAAAGATCAGCTGCACGCCAATAAACAAAATCTGCCCCCGCCATCTTGAATTCGCTGACGTATTGGCGCATGGTCCGTATTGAAAGATGTCTTGTACGTCTTCTTATAGCAAGGTCTGGAGCTGTCTCAAAAAGCAGAACATATCCGCCGACTCTTGTAACTCTCGATATTTCCTGAATTGCGCATCTCCAGTCGCCATCGTCAAAAATGTGTTGCAGAACCGTCACACAGTTAACTATGTCATAAGTGTTTTCAGAAAGATCAAGTTTCGAAACGTCCATTACGCGAAAGTCTATATCATGCAGATTGTCTTTTCGAGCGTTTTCTTTAGCCAGCAAAATCATGTTCGGACTTATGTCAATCGCTGTCGTTGAACCAAAATTCCTAGCAAAAAGCATTGCCCATTTCCCAGGACCACAACCTATGTCAAGAATCTTTACAGGCTTGCCAATTTTAATGACTTCGTTCATGACTTTTAGGACAAAGTCGTATGCGCGCCTATCCGCGTAGTCGGCAAGCCAGTTTTTTGCAACATTTTTCCACTTTTCCAGACGCTTTCTTCTCTTCTGAACGCCTTTGGCTTCTGAAGCCACATAATTCCAGTATTTTTCCAGTTCGCTTTCTTCCAATCAGGCAGGCTCTCCTTCAACGTTGCTAGGTGGTATCTTCTTGCGGAAGACTATGGAAAGAACGATTGCGGATACGGATATTGACGTGAAGCTGACAAGAGAGATTATTAGACCTATGTCAGCGTAGGTTTGACCAGTGAAGCGGATGGTTATGGTTAGATCGCCTGTCTTGTCTATGTAGAAACTGTTGACGATCGAATAGGCTAGGGTTGAAGGGATTTCTTCTCCATCAATGTAGGCTTTCCAGAATGGACTGTAAGTCTCTGAAAAAATCAGCGTGAACGGCTTGTCTGTGCTGACATTGACTCGGTAGGTGCACGGATCAACCTTCTGATACTGTATCGAGGCATCACAAGGAGAGGAATTGAACAGTTCAGGCAGAGAAAGCGCAGTTTCGTCGTTATCAAGCGAGTATACTAGAACCTCGTCCAACTCGACAAGTCCGATTCCGCCAACACTCACGGTGTGCTCTCCAACGTCAAGATTAAAGGGTGTTGTCCAGAGCCACTCAACTTTGTCTGATGTGCTGTTGCATGGAAGATAATAGACATCATCGTTTACTTTGAAATAGGCTGTCCCGTAGTCTGGATCTGTCGCCATTCTTGCAGCCAGCACGTAGTTGCCTTTTCGCGGGATGGTAATCTTTGCAGGTGCAGAGGTCGTTTCAGTGGAGAACGCTTCGAGCTGCCATATGATGACGCGGTCAAAAGGTGATAATGCTGTGAAACATATTCGAATCTTGCTTGTTTCTACAGTTTCGTTGAAAGCGTGGGTTTTCTCAAGCATGTTGTTTCCAGTGACCGACGTCTGGTTGATCCAGTCGGTTCCGTTCCAAGTCTGTATTGTGTAGTTCGTGGCGTAAGCATTTTCAAACATTATCTTGGCGCCTCGGATTTTCTGCGTTTGGTTCCAAGACATTTCCAGCCATTGTGGAAGCAAATCTTTTTCAGAAGCCCATCTCGTGCCGATGTCACCGTCATTCACGTAGTATGTTTCCAGGCAATCGCTGGAGGAGCTTGCATTCACCGAAGCGAGTGGAGCAATGTTTAGTCCCAGATTTTCGGATCGAATCATTCTACCAATTAGAGGCTTTGTTATCCATGACCAACTAGTGCTATAAGGCTCCAGAAACGCGTTTTCTGCCTCCAGCAGATACATGAATCTGCCGGGAAAACTCTGTAGGGAGGTGATTGTCTCGTTTATTTTTGATTCAAGATAGGAAGGCTTGACTACTGCTATTGCGTCTACGTCGTTGTAGCCTGTTCCGTCGTTTTCAAGAGTGACTGAGTGTTTTCCTTTGGCTAGGCTTAGTTGTGTCACGTTTATCCATGCAAGTTTGGACCACACTGAAGTTTCAGGATGAATCTCTTGAACAGGCTCACCGTCAACCATGATGCTTAGTTTTCCACGATATGAGGCTAGCCCGACTCTCAGCCAGACATCATAGACGCCTTCTGAGCCTAGCTCAAAAGGAATACTTATTCGGTTCTTTCCGCAAGTTGTCAATGTGTCTCCGCTTAGAACCAAGGAGCCGAGTCTTCTCCAAGAGGGCATTTTAACCCAATAGCCTGTCGCGTTTATGCTTGAGGCTCCGTAGTCTCCTGCATAGACGATGTCCACGTCCTTTTCAAGCGACATCATTGCCAAATCAAGAATGTCTGAGTCAACGAAGCTGAATGCTTGAGTTTTGTTGAACATCTCAAGGCTGGCAACGCCTTGTTCAAGGGGCGCAGGCGTGAAGAACATGGATGTCTTGTTAGGATTGAAATTTTCAATTTTACACAGGCTGTTGAATGATTCTAAGCCTCCCAAGACCATGATGGAGCTATTTGACGAGAAAACCTGAGGTGTAGCATATTCGTTCTGCAGAATTATTGCCGTCTGGTTGTAAATGACCTGATAGCCTGTTTGGTTGAGCAGAAATTCGCGAGTGTCGTTGGTTGCGTAAGAGGGGATGACCACGTATTTGTAGGCGAAAGGACCTAGCATCTTCAGAAGGTTATCAGTCATGTGCTCTCTGACCAGTTTGAACCGCAAGTGATCAACGAATTGGCGCGTCTTAAAGTCCCATCCGCCGTCCTGCAATACAGGTTTATCATGGATGAATGAGCTGTCGAAGCCTATGTCGTGGCTCCAGCCTAGAGCGGTTTGCACGGCGCTGAAAGCAAAATCAGAAGACTCGTCAGATGTTGTCAGCCATTCTGAGGGACCTCTGCTGATGGAAACCACTTTGTAGTCGCCACCTTGAGATGCAAGCCACTCGTAAGGAGACAGGTAAGTTTTTGGCGGAGTGTAGACTTGCAAGCCTTGAGAGAAGAAGTAGAAGCAGGATAAAAAGCCGCTTAGAAATATGAATATCAGCAGAATTATGCTGAGGAAGTAAAGCACTCTACGAATCTCCTTAAAGAAGAAGTCAGAGACGTCAATAGAAACCATGAAATTTCTGATTTTGGACAAACCGTTTCCCTTGACCTTCACTCTGAAGTGTTTTGCGCTGTTTTCCATGTGCTTTCTGTTCTTGACGTATTCTGTTAAACCAGTCACTAAGAGTGAAATGAAAAAAGCGTGAGAGAATGTAGCCATCATTGCCCAACGATTTGCCGCTCTGAAAATCGCAAAATGGGGAATGTTGAACCATGCCCAAACGAAAATCTGCCCAAACGGAGCCTGCGGACCCTTTGCGATGAAAACAGATATCAGCATGGAAGTTGCGAAGAACACTGTGTAGCGGTCTCTTCGAAATAGAAGCACAAAATACGACATGCTAAATATCACAAGGAGAAGCGTGTAAACTGGGAAGTCAGGTAATCCTAGCCCAGAATACACGTCGACAATGTTGTTGTATCCCCATTTCTCCACCGCCCGCAACGTGAAGGCGTCAGTTAGGTTCTGATAGCTGGAGGACACGGCATCTTCTAATGGGTATTCGTAAGAAGGGTGAACATATGGCGATCTGACGTTCATGAAGAACGGGAGTAAGAAGAAGGCTGAGAAAAGAAAAACTATCAACGCTGACGGTAAGGAGACTTTTAGAAGTCTAAAAAAACGAGTTTTCAACGTTTCTGTTTTCACAGGGAAAAACACGAAGAAGACTGCGAAAATGATTAGAAAGAATCCGTAAATCACTATGCATTCAGGATGGAAGCTTGTGGCAAAAAGACTTAGACCTGCGGAGAAAAGCAGAATGTCTTTAGGCTTTCCAGTCTGCAAAGCTTTGTCGGCTAGTAGGAAAATTAGCGGTGCCAGGGCGTAGCTGTAAACTATGTCAACGTGAGCTTCAGTCAACTGCGAGAAGAGCCACTGATTCAGTATGTAGACAAGAGAAGCTGACAAGGAAGCAAAATGATGCTTTGTATGTCTGTATGCGAACAAATACATGAAAAACCCTGCGGCCAAGTAGGATAGAAACATGAAAATCTTGGTCGTCCACGAAGAATCACTGAAGACCCTGTAAAGCAGCATCATAAAGAAATCCATGATGTTTATCCCTTCAACAAACCCGAATGAGTATGGACGCCACATGTAGAGCCACTTCATGTCTCCAGAGTACAAGTAAGTTCTAGAGACGAATCCCATCACGTCGCCTCCTCCAGGCCATTCATTCGTGAATAGAAAATTTCTGAATATGACTATGGCAACTGCAAGTATTGATCCAAGACTTATCAAAGCGGCTTTGTTTTCAGAGACTTTGCTTGCCAGCTTGTTGAGCCTGAGCTTCTCGGGAACGCCGCAAACCAGTTGGCTGAAAATCCCAAGAAAATAGGCGCTATATTCAAGCAGCTTGACTGCGAAAAAACCGAGAAGCGACCTTATTTCTCTGAAGCTTGTTCCCAAGTTACCCATTAAGACTAAGCGCATACCAGCGTATCTTTCAAGTGAAACCAAAGGACTTTTCTTAATCAGAGCTGGAAGGGTTCTGCCGTAATAGTAAGCTTTAGATAGAACGCTACGCAGGGAAGGGTTTCCTTCGAAATGAAGAATATTCGAGAATATCTTGTCTGTCTTGAAACCTCTTTTTTTGAATCTTTGAAAAAAATCAAAGTCTTCTCCACAGACCAGCTCTTCGTCGTATCCTCCGACTGCTAGAAAAGCTGATTTCTTGAAGAAACGGGGGATTTCCACGAATCTCTCTGAAGTTGAGAGCGCGTTTTTCTCAGTTTTTCGCCATTCACCAATCAAGCCTTGGCTTACACATTTTTCTGGGATGGTGATTGCGTCGACGTCTTGCTGAAGACATCTGTCTACGCAGTTTTCAACTACGTTCTGGCTTAATATCATGTCAGAGTCTATGAATAAGAGAAAGCTGCCATTTGCCTTTGCTGCTGCAAAATTCTTGGCTTCACTTCTTTCAGCGTCTAGGGACAGTGTTTTTGCCTTGAATTTTCTGGACATCTGAACTGTATTGTCGGTGCTGTGGCGATCAACCACTAGGATTTCAGTGTTTTCGTAGGTTTGTTTTTTTATGGAGCTCAGGCATTGTGCGATGTTTTTCTGTGAATTGAATGTTGGTATTATCACTGAGACAAGCGGCTGATTCGCTGGCTGCTCCACTGAGACTCCTCGTTAGCGCATGTGGAAAGTTTGTTTATGAAGTTTCTTTCGAAAATTGAATAGTATTCCGTTTCAGAATTAGAACAACTTTCACCTTCTACTGGACAGCTTCTTCAGACAGTACACGACCTTCACTAAGCTCAAACATTGATCCACAACTCTCACACTGAAAATACGCTAATCTTGCCAGACGTCTTGTTGACAGCGTAAACAAAACACTTTATTAGCCAAAAACGAAGTGTCCAATAGTTGAATCCTATGCGAGTGCAGATGTTTACAGTTGGCACATTTTTCACGAACTGCTACATTGTCAACTGCGAAAAAACAATGGAAGCAATAATCATCGATCCAGGCTTTGATGACCGAAACGAAGCTGAAAGAATCCTCAAATTCATAGAAGAAAAAACCCTGAAGTTAAAAGCAATCGTTGACACGCACGGGCATCCAGATCACACTTGTGGAAACGGGATAGTGAAGGAAAAGTTCCACACGCCTATTCTTATTCATGAAGATGACGCATACTTGCTTGGAAAATTGGCCAAGATAATGGCTGAACCTTTCAGTATCAGAAATTTCTCGCCTCCAGCAAATATTTTGCTACATGAAGGAGACAAAGTACAGTTTGGAATAACATCGCTTGAAGTGATGCACACGCCAGGTCACAGCGCCGGCAGCATCTCACTCGTAGGTGACAAAGAGGTTTTTACAGGCGACACGTTGTTTGCGGGCTCAATTGGAAGAACCGATTTTCCTGAAAGTTCCGAGTACGACATGACACGTTCCCTTGAGAAGTTGGCAAGCTTGCCTGACGACTTTGCAGTCTATCCGGGGCATGGGTCAACAACGAAGATGGGTGATGAGAAGAGCACTAATCCATTTCTGCAATCCTTAAAGTCATAGAGCGTTCTTGAAGAGGTCTTCCTCAGCGGAAATATGCAGGTTTTCGCCATTACATTTCTCGCAAAACGTGACTGCACCGTCTAAGCCCTTGAAAACGATGACGGGAGCAGCTTCAGTCGCTTGCCCCATCAGCAACTCTGCAGCCGCAGCAAGCTCGTCTGCTACTGCAACATTCTTGACTTTCAGAACCTGTCCGAACAAGTCTCTTTTCCCTCTGTAGTCTCTGAAAGGATTGATTCCAGACAAGCCTATCGCGAAATTAACCTGTCCACGTCTAAACGGGCGACTGTAAGTGTCGCATACGATCACGGCAACGTTTTTGCCAGTCAGCCTTCGTAATTGATTGCGACATTTTTCGGCGGACACATCTGGATCTTCAGGCAGCAATGCAAGGTTTCCTTTGCCCGCTATGTTTGACTTGTCGATTCCCGCGTTGATGCACACTATTCCCCGATTATCTTTCACAAGCAGAGTCTCACGGGTTGCTTTCAGTATTTCTTTTGTCTCTCTCAACACTAACTCAACGAATCTTGGGCTCTTCCCAATCTTTTTCGCGATCTCCCGAGCCTTTTTTGAGGGAACTATGTCTTTGAGGTTCACCACCCTGTTTTCAGCTTTTGAAAAAATCTTTTGTGCCGCAAGTACTATGTCGCCGTTCTCGAATTTCAACCCGTTTTTCTCTGCCGTCTCAACGATTATTTGTGCTATGTCGTCTCCAGATTTTATGAAGGGAAAACCTTCTAGAGCACATGCAGTGAAGTTTTTCAAATCAGTCCATCCCTTGTTCGCGTTTTAGGTTGTGGTCTTGCTCTGTTAAATCTCTTGCCTCAGGCATATGTACTGCTAAGGATTTTGAAGTTTTATTTCGAATTCATAATGCTTTAAGCCACCATAATCAGAGGAATACTGCAAATTGATGACCAAGGTGGATGCGCAACCATGAAGAAACAATTGATAGTATTCGTTATCTTACTTACCTTAGTGTCTAGTTTCTTGAACTTCTCAAACATAATGTCGTTGCCCACTGTAGGGGCGACTTACGTTGAAGGTGCAGTCACAAAGAATACTGTTTGGACGCTTGTAGACAGCCCATTCATGTTGTCAGGCGATGTTACAGTCAGCTCAAACGCCACTTTGACCATAGAGCCGGGTGTTGAGGTGAAGTTCGGCGAAGGTTTTTCGTTGGTCATTGATGGAAGGCTTGTTGCGAATGGCACAGAAAGCAAGATGATACGTTTTACGTCGAACAAGGATGAAGCTGAAGTTGGAGATTGGAAAACAATTCAGTTTCTCGGAACAGGTTACTCCTCACTAGAGTACTGCATAGTTGAGTATGGAACAAACGGAACGACTGTGGAAAATGGCTACTTAACGATTCACAACAGTCTGATAACCCACAATTCTGAGAACGGAATTGTTGCGATCGGCGGAAATGTTGTGATCAGCAACAACACGATATCCGACAACACGTTGGACGGCATCTACATTGCTGACAGCAGCGTAGTCACAATGCGCAACAACATAATAAGATCAAACCAAGATGGCTTGTCCTTCACTGGCAGTTTAACTGGAGCAATAGACGTAGAGCAAAACGAGATCTTGTCAAATAGCCATGGAGGAGTACTCCTTGCAGCAACCGCCTATGCCAGCACCAACATCGTTAACAACGTGCTCTCGTCAAACATCTATGGATTCTACATTTCAACGAGCACCAGCACCTACATCACAGGCAACTACGTTTTGAACAACAGCATTGGAATTCTCTACGAACAGGGAGGTAATCACGCAGCAAACTTCAACGACGTCTGCGACAACACCGTCGGCATGGATGTTTCAGGATCAGCCACTGTAAACGCAACACGCAACTACTGGGGCGAAAAAAGTGGTCCATATCACGAATCTCTGAACCCACGTGGAAAAGGAAATCCCGTTGGCGGTGATGGGATAAATCTTGATTTCATTTTCTTCTTGACAGCACCGATTGACTACGAAAACACGCCTCCAACAGCAGTTCTTTTCACAGACAAGATACTGGTTGCGCCAAATCAGAACGTCACTTTCATAGGCACAGACTCATATGATGATGGTCGTGTTGACAAGTATCTCTTCGATTTTGGAGATGGATACACAAGTGATTGGACAACACTGACGCTTTTAACTCACAACTACTCTTCAACTGGAACCTACAATGCGAGATTGAAAGTAGTTGATGACTTTGGCGTTCAAAGTGATTATGATGTTGAAACAGTGGAAGTGCAGAATCTTTCACCTCTAGACGTGTCTGTTGTTCTCAGCAGCTACTCCGTTGACTGCAACACGAACGTAACAGTCACGGTCTACGTTTCAGATGGAGCAAACCCGGTAGAAAACGCGACGGTCACACTGTTCTCCCTAAGAGGAGGAAGCTCATCACCGTCATCTGGTCTAACAGATGCGACTGGCTACTTCACCACGACATTCACTGCTCCAAGCGTCGTGGAAATAGTTAACAGTCGACTAATAGCAAGAGCCTCAAAAACAGGATATGCAGATGGATCTGACTACAAGTACCTGAAGGTTTTTCCACCTCTAACGGTGGAAGTGACGGCTGACCCGCCAACAGTCAAATCGGAAGCGACGGCAACGGTCGCAGTCCACGTGACAAGCGGCCTTGAAGAAGATGTTGAAGACGCTCTGCTGACATTGTCATCTGATGTTGGCAGTCTTTCAGTTGACATCGGAACCACAAACACTGATGGGTTGGCTTCGTTTGTCTTCACGGCTCCTCAGACAACAGAACCACTCAACGCCACGATCACGGTGACTGCGACAAAAATCGGGTTCGTAAGCGCACAAGGACAAACGATCATAGTTTTGATGCCGAAAATACTAGATGTTCAAGTCACAGCTGGCAACAACGTCACGATTTCCGAGGGCAGAGTAGATGTAGTCGTCCATGTGACATACGAGACCGTTCCAATTTCAGGAGCAAACGTTACGATCATCTCAGAAGGTGGCGGAAACTTGTCAGCAACCACGCAGCTGAGTGACAGCTATGGCGATTGCAACTTTGTCTTCACTGCACCGCAAGTCAACGCACCGTTCATGGTCGTTCTGAGGGCACAAGCCTCAAAAGCCAGCTACGCTGCTGGAGAAGGGTCGCTGAGCATAGACGTTTACCCGGGAACACTTGAGGTAGAAATAGCGCCTGTCGTGTCGAGCGTCAAGTCAGGAGAGACAGCGGTTGTAGCCGTCCTCGTTAAGTGCAACG
>Ga0172363_10003743_pt1 | contig 12366 bp, 10 predicted proteins | sample LakKivs2_kivu2a2_FD_114541 | JGI IMG/M metagenome (GOLD analysis project Ga0172363, IMG submission 114541) | Sediment microbial communities from Lake Kivu, Rwanda - Sediment s2_kivu2a2 | ecosystem: Environmental > Aquatic > Freshwater > Lake > Sediment | place: Rwanda: Western Province, Lake... | reverse complement strand
TGAAATATGACTGGCACATCCTCCAGCTACTTCCAGAAGCAGGACATCCCGGTTATGCAGGAAAACGGGTTGAGATACAGGAGCGACTGGACGGGAATCTGATAGTATGCTACCAAATATTTGTAGAAGTAATCAGCACTGAGGGGAGTAAGAAAAGATAATAGGTACGATGGACGCGCAAGACCTCTGGTGGATGAGTGCAAGCGATTTGGCTACCGCCATTAAGACTAAGAAAATATCACCAGTAGAAGTCGTAAGGATCCTGCTGGAGCGTATCGAGAGTGTTAATCCCAAGATAAACGCCTATGTGACCGTAGCTGTGGACTCCGCGTTAGCCCACGCCAAAAAAGCAGAAGATGCTGTGATGCGCCGTCGAAGACTAGGCCCCCTTCATGGGGTGCCGGTCGCCGTTAAGGATACTGATCTAACTAAGGGTATCCGCACTACGATGGGAAGCCGATTGATGGAGAACATGGTGCCTGATGAAGATTCTGTGAATGTTGCCCGGCTGAAGCAGGCCGGTGCCATCATTCTTGGTAAGACTAACACCCCGGAGTTCGCCTGCAAGGGCATCACTGATAATCTGGTTTTCGGTGCTACCGGCAACCCGTGGGATATCAGCAGGACATCCGGAGGTTCAAGCGGGGGTTCGGCGGCTGCCGTCGCCGCCGGTTTGGGGCCAATCGCTACGGGCAGCGATGCTGGGGGTTCCATCCGTATTCCTTCAAGCTGCTGCGGCGTGGTTGGTTTCAAGCCCCAGTTCGGGCGCATACCTAACTACCCGCCCTTCCATCTCTATTGGAGCCTGCTTCATCAGGGGACGATAGCACGTACAGTCAAGGATACGGCCATCATGTTGGACGTTATGGCTGGCTGGCATTGGGGTGATCGCTGTTCTTTGCCCAACCAGACGGTCAAGTTTGCCAAATCATTGGATAGCGGCGTGAAGGGTCTGAGGGCGTCCTGGAGCCATGATCTGGGCTATGGAATTGTTAGCCGCGAGGTACGAATGGTCTGTGAGAAGGCAGTGAAGAGATTCTCCGAAATGGGAGCTGAAGTTGACGAAGTTCACCCTGACTTGGGAGACTCAGAGAGCTTGTATTCGACTCTCATGACGACTGAGTTGGGTGCCAGGGTGGCACTATTCGGGCCGCTGAATGAAACGAAGCATAAACTGCATCCTCTACTGTTGCAGAGAATAGTGCCTATTCAGAATGTGTCCGCCTTCGAGTATTTGAAAGCCATGTTTGGCAGGCAGGAGTTAGCAGCCAGAGTGGGCAAGTTCTTCGATAAATACGACCTGCTGCTATCTCCTACCATCGGTGTGGCAGCGTGGCCGCTTGGGCTCCCCACCGGCTACATGGAGGAAATTGATGGTAGGCGGGTAACAGGTATGGGCTGGCTACTGTGCTACCCATTTAATCTGACTGGGCACCCGGCAATAACAGTCCCCGCTGGCTGGAGCAAGGAGGGTTTGCCAATTGGCCTTCAAATTGTTGGCCGTGCCTATGACGAAGCTGCAGTGTTGAGAGCAGCCGCTGCTTTCGAACAGGCACAGCCTTGGATAAACAGGAGGCCATCGTTATAAGAGGCAAGAATATTCGGGAAATAATTTGACTTTAAGGAGGACATATATGCAGAACGGCAATAGTCTCAAGGGTAGGGTAGCCATCGTGACTGGTGGCGCTGGTGGAGTAGGTCGGTCAGTTTCGCTACTCTTTACACAAGCTGGTGCTAGTGTAGTCCCCTGTGACTTGCCAGCCATGGACAGCAAACTCTCGGTGATAACCAAAGAGATAAGCCAGCTTGGTGGGCATGCCTTGCCAATTATCTGCGATGTTTTGCGCAAGAGCGATGTGGACAATATGGCAAAAAAGGTGCTAAGCGAGTTTGGCAAAATTGATATTCTCGTCAATAGCCATGGAGTTGCATCTTGGGGAAAGAGCATCATGGAGACAGATGAGGCCGATTGGAATAGGGACATTGATATTAATCTCAAAGGTAGTTATTTATGCTGTAAAGCCGTGGTTAAGAGTATGGTAGCAAGGAAAACGGGGACAATAATCAACTTCGCCTCGTGGTGTGGTATCAACCCCAGGCCAAACCTCGGTGCTTATTGTATAGCCAAAGCAGGCGTAATCATGCTCACCAGAGTGATGGCCATGGAACTAGGGTGCTATAACATACGGGTTAATGCTGTTGCGCCCGGATTTATCAAGACAGGTATGAACATTAGCCTCCGCCCTGACCGGCAAACCGAAGAGAGGCTTGGTAGGCAGTTCATACTTGGTCGGCTTGGCGAGCCCGAAGATGTCAGCAAGGTAGTTCTCTTCCTCGCCTCAGGGCATTCTGCTTATGTGACGGGACAGACCATTTTGGTTGATGGCGGCGGCATGACCGTAACGCCTTATAGCACTTGAATAAGTTAAGCAGGAAGAAGAGTATGGAACTTACTAAGTACGAGGAAAGTTTACTCCGGGGTGATTATGGCAGAATAGCCCAGCAAATCATGGAGATTTCGATCAAGGTGGCGAAATTTAACGGCGCTCCGCGGTTTATCCCCATTAGGAGTGTACATGCAGGCGGCATCGGTGGTTACCGGGAGGGCGTGGGGGGATTCGGTACCGTGGGTATTGAGATCCTGGAAGGATTAGCCGAGGGCGGCGTTAAATTCAAGGTGCCCTTCACCACCAACATGTTAGGCATGGACCTGCGCGAGTGGCGGAACATGGGCGTGCCAGAAAGTTTCGTTGATACGCAGATGAGAGTCATTCATGCCTATAAAAAGTTGGAAGTTATACCTACCTTTAGTTGCCTACCATATATGGAGGAGAATATACCCAAATTTGGTGACCACCTTGCCTGGGTGGAGACGGGTGTGGTTACAATGGCCAATACCTACATTGGTGCCAGGACTAATCGGGAGTCAGAGTTGACTGGCTTGGCCGCTGCTATTACCGGTAGAACTGGTGAATATGGTTATCACCTGAAAAAGAATCGTTACGGTGATTACCTGGTCAAGGTGGATTGTGAACTGGACTATGCTGACCTGGGAGCCCTGGGATTCTGTGCGGCTAAGAGCGGCGCCATTGTTCCGGTCTTTGATGGCCTACGGCTGAATCTCAATATAGATGAGATTCAGCAATTAGTTGGTAGTTTGCTGTGTGCACCTATTGCCTTGGCCCATATTGTTGGCGTGACTCCTGAAGCACCAACCCTATCAGCAGCATTCGGGTACAGAAAGCCGAAGGAAAGTGTCGTCTTTTCCAGAAAAGACCTAAATGAGGCCTATGAAACGCTGAGCACAGCCAAGACCAGAGATGTAGACTTTGTCGTCATTGGCTGTCATTTCTGTACTTTCGATAAGGTGAAGCAAGTAGCCAGAATGCTCGAAAACAGGAGGGTTCACGGGAATGTGACCCTGTGGATCCAGACCTCAAGCCTCATCAGACATCTGGCAGAACGGGATGGGGCTGCCAGGATAATTGAAAAGGCCGGCGGCAGGCTGTACTGCGATTCTTGTGTGCTGGTCACGAGTATAAGGAAGTACTACGGCTTTAAGATAATGGCCACTGATTCTGCCAAGATGGCTTTTGTAGTTCAGGGAACGCCATATCTGGGCATGGATACTCTATATGGGTCAACGGAGAGATGCGTGGAAGCAGCCGTTACCGGAAAGTGGGATTAAAATGAGCGTAGCTAAAATAAAGGGTAGAGTCGTAATGAAAGGGAATGTCGAGGCAGAAGCTCTAGTAAGTCAGGAGCCTCTGTCTCTGGGTTATATTGACGAAAATGGGGCTATTGCTGACCGGATGCACTATCTAAGTGGTGAAGTAATCAAAGATAGAATTCTCGTTTTGCCAGGACTTAAAGGCTCGGCGATGCAGGAATTAAATTTGGTTGACCTGCTAAGAAATCGTCGAGCGCCTAAGGGCATCATCGCTCTCGAGGCAGATACACGCCTTTTGACCGCCGCTCTCTTCTCCGAAATCCCGACAATGGATAAATTGGAGACCAATCCACTAGAAGTAATCAAAACCGGAGACATCGTTCATATGAATGCAGACAAGGGTTTTGTCGAAATCAAGAAGAGTGCTAGCTAGGTTAGCGGACACTATGAAATAGGCATGTGCCATTTGTACAAAGAAGGAAAGGAGGCAGAAATGGCGCAAGAAGAGTACAAAACCTATCCAATAAGAATTAGGGTCATCTCGCAGAAGGGGTACTGTGCGATGCTGCACAAAGTGGGCGATGAATGGGTATACAAATACGAGCCGGGAAAGCTACCAGAGACTCCCAATATTTGCGAAGCAGCTCTCCATAGCATGGCCCTTTATTTCAAGCCACTATGGTGGGGTGCTCTCTTCCCATTCCCAACTGTAGATCCTGATACGTTCCTGGTAGCCTGTCCCGATGCTGCGAACCCGGTATTTTTTGAGTTAAAGCGATTAAGAGACCAACCTATTTACCTCCATTACGGCGGGAAATACGACCCTGACCTTAAGGACTAATACAAATACGACGCTGTTTGGAGAAGACTGAAAACCATTGGGGCAAAGGAGCGCAAGCTTCAGTATGTATTGGATGAAAGGCTTGCGTGGGAGTCTCCTGCCTAAACGAACATGATTAACTAAATCAATAGGAGGACACAAGATTGGCAATAGTCGAGGAATTGAAGCAAACGATAAAAGCCTTAGAGACGAAAGTACAGGTTTTGGAAGACGTGATTGCTATAGACAAATTGAAGAGTCGGTATGCCCAGATTGCTGATTCCAGGCAATTTGCTAAAGGTGATGCCGATAGAGAAGCTATTGCTACCGCTATGGCCGACCTCTTTACTGAAGACGGTATCTGGGACGGGGGTGAACTGTTCGGCACTCACCGAGGTCGCCAGGCTATACATGATTATTTCTACAAGCCGGGCTGGAAATTGGCTCTGCACTATGTTATGAATTCACATATTGACATTGAAGGTAATAAGGCTCGTGGACAATGGTACTTCTTATTGGCTGGTACTACCAAGGACAATATCGCCGTCTGGATGGGCGGCTCCTATGATGACCAGTACGAAAAAATAAATGGTCGGTGGTTCATAAAGGTCGTGAAGCCTACCTTCCTGTTTCTGACACCTTATGAAGACGGATGGGTCAAAGCCAGGTTCATAAGTATGAAACGCTAAGGCCCAACTGTCCCACTTTTGCTGATGACGTACAATGATACTTGGGTTTTGCAGTGAAAAAAACTTGCCAAAGCTAAACTGGCAACCTCTCACGTTCAATTTTGTTAGCCTGTGGCAGATGGAATACGCATTCCGCGAACTCAAGAGTGGGCTGGAGGTAAGACAGGTGTTTCTACGTACTGAAGACCGTGCGCGTGGCCCCCTCGTGGTCTGCTTCCTAGCCCTCGTAATGGAGATATCTCTCGCTCGCCTGCTCAAGGCTCATGCTAGCCCCGGGAGCTATCGAGAGGTCCTGTCAGATCTGGAACAGATGTACGCAGTGTGTTTCGAAAATCGGGGAAAACTCTGGCTCTGGCGTACTGAACTCACCGGTCAGGCCTTTGACGCCTTTCTAGCGGTAGGTATGAGACCGCCGGCACGCGTCCAGCCACTCAATTGATCCTCAACCCCTGTCGCATTACCACCCAATGTAGTGACACGTCATTTCCCCCACGCACAACTTAGCTTCGGACACTGTCAAATTTGAGTCTGGTTCAACGAAAAAACAATCAGGGGCCGGTGCTCTCACACCAGGGGTTCAAGATAGTGTTCCAGCCGGACGAAACGCTGGTGAGAAGAATCGAGGTAGAGAGTATCCCGAAGTAGACTGTCTCAAATAGCCTCCGAAATTTTGGAACCCCTTTCATCTTTCTATTTGTCCCCCTTTTGCCGACAAAATAATTGTCTCTCCTGAAGAGCAGGGATTTCTTTCCTAAATTACGGCGCTCTCCCTCTCCAAGACTTCAATTACGTCTTCTAACCCCATCTCCTTCAGTTTCTCCCGTCTCTGTAAGCCAGTAGCTTTATCCCAGCCATGGTAGTCGTAGTACTCGTCCTTAGCTGACTCTAACCAGTCTCCTGCCTTCATTCCCATACCAACACCATCAGGCATAGGCTCGTTCAGGACTCTCTCACAAAGGGAGTCATCCACTCTCCGCAAGCCAAGGCGGGAGTTAAATGCTTTCTCCAAGTTGACAATGCGCTTCCCAGCCATCCAGATTTCCTCAGAAGTCATTTTCATACCAGTGAGGGCATATAGAGGACCGACAAACAACTCAGCGGGAAAAGAGACGAAATCTCGATAGCCACCACCGCCAAACGCACAACCCCCCAAAGAATTTCTCCAGGCAGATCGAAATTCAGCCAGTGCGTGCGCTGCGCCCTTCAACTTGGGTGTTAAAGGGTTGGCTGCATCTGGCGTTCCGAAGTACAAATTAGAGGTTTCCTGATCCATACTATGCCCTTTAAGATGGTGCGCACCAATAGCTGCCACCGCACAAGCCATGGCAAGGGATGGTCGTGACCTTAAGCTTTCACAGTGAGTAGCGCCTCCCTTGCCGTAGTGAGCATATTGTAGCACGGGAATTCCTTTAAGCTCCTCAATCGTCTTGGCTGCTCGGTAGACTCCTCTCTTCAAAATCCTGCCCATCTCGTTCCTCTGAAGGGCAATAGCTTCGATTATCTTCTCCACCGACTCATAATCCCCCCACTCTAAAAGCAGAGGTTCACCCATCCATTGTGCTACATCTTTCTGAGTGACGATACCCCGTTGATATAATTCCATAACAAAGCTGATGCTCAGTCCAACCTCAAAAGTATCAAGACCATATTCATTACACATGCTGACCATGCGAGTTACGGCAGGAAAATCTCGGATATCACAAGCACCCCCGAACGGAATTAGCGCTCCATATTCTGGCCTCATACCATAGTCGCCGCTATATTTGCGTGCTGCCGGGCTTTCACTCCCCTTTATACGATACCAGTACTGGCAAGGAGCAGCACAACCTGGACTACAAGATATAGGACGCTCGCCAATGTTGAAGAACCACCACTGAGCGCTCAACTTGTCCAGTGCCCAATCGGGCAACTGACCGCCTTGGGAATTGCGAAAAGCATTCCATCCCAGTGCGTTGAAGGGAACAGTAAGGGTGGTACTACCATACTTTTTAAAAAACTCCCGCCTCTCAGGAAATCGGTATAAGGCTGCTAACTGATCATCCATATGTTGAAAAAAGGTCTTGGGCTTGTAAACGTTGATACCTTTGGTACCACGGGCTGCTACAGCCTTCAAATTCTTTGAGCCAAAAACACAGCCACCACCTGTCCTGCCAGCAATCCGCTCACAACTTACTGTTATTGCAGCGTAGGTCACCATATTCTCACCGGCGGGACCTATACAGGCTGTCTCCACTCCTCCATCTCTCAATTCCTCCTTTATAGCCTGGTCTGTCTCTCTCACCTTCTTACCCCACAGACGGCTTGCGTCTCGGAGTTCTACCGTATCGTCTTCAATTCGTATATAAATGGGACGCTTGGCTCGACCGGTAACTACAAGATGGTCATATCCCGCCCAGCGCATCTGGCAAACAAAAGCACCACCACTAGTACTATCACCAAACATGTTGTAAGCCGGACCTTTGAAAGTCCACCTTGCTTTGCTTCCAGCACCATAAGCAGTTCCAGCTAAGGGACCGATGCCGAAAATAAGGATATTCTGCTCGCTTGTGGGGTCAATCTGCGGGTCCACACTCAGAAAGTGCTCCCACAACAGCCGGCTGTTGATCCCCTCACCACCAATATACTTCCGGCATAACTCTTCAGGTATTTCCTCTTTGGTTATCTCTTCTGTTGAAAGGTTAACTTTCAGGATAACACCTCGACCATACATGTTACCTCCTCCTATGAAAGCATAGTACAAGTTTTTATCGACCTTTTCTCCATATCAATTTCCTTTGACATTATTCTTTCTTTTCGATCATCCTCCTATCCGTCGAGGCAAAGCCTCCACACAATAACCTTCGACCCGGCCCCCTAACCTTTCCGAGAGCTCAATGCGTCAGCATCAGCTAGGAAGTGACGAGGGCGGCCGGGGCTAAACTCCTTATTGCCCTTCTATTCCTTCTCTCATAGAGTCGCTCCTGCTTTAAGACACGATAGACAATAGTTAACAGCCTGCGAGCAGTAGCTACTTTGGCAGCATTGGCACCTTTCTTCATCTTGAGTCGCTGGTAATAGGCAAAGAGGTCGGCATCGCAACTGACAGCCGGTTGCACCGCCTCAATGAATGCCCATCTCAGCCACTTGTTACCCATCTTGGTAATCCTGCCGTGAAAAACCTTGCCACCTGAGGCGTAGGTGGATGGCACTAAACCGGCATACGTGCATAGCTTCTTCTCATCCCGGAATCGGCTGATGTCATCGATTTCCTTGGCCACCAGGACTGAAAAGAAGGGACCAAGCCCGGGAATGCTTCTGAGTAGCTTTACCTTCTTATCACCTTTGGCCAGCTCCTTCACCATCGTCTGCACTCTGACAAAGAACATCCGCTGCCTTAAGGTGTTCTCGGATTCCCTGGTCTCTTTGTTGGGGACATAAGCCTCAGGCAGAAGGTTGGAACGGAGCAGGTCACAAAGGATGTCGGCGCTTATCTTGTCTGTCTTAATTCTAGCTTCAGCAATAGCCCTTACCTTTAATGGATGGGCTAAAGCGACATCGCCCAGAATCTCCTCCAGCCAATCATAGATAAGCCCCCAATTTCTGGTAGCTTCCAGAACAGCCTTACCTGTCTGATAAGGCTTTAGCGCCTGGCGGAACTCTTCCTTTGTGTTATTCACCGTACCTCTTTGTTCCACCTTACCTTCCCTGTTCTTCACCACCACATAAGAATATTTCTTGTGGTAGTCCACTCCAATGTAGTGCATAGTGTCCTCCTTTAAATTTTTAGCTCCATTCTAGCCTGGAGGTGCACTATGCTTTTATGTTACCTTTCCTGACCAAAACTTTATGGTCATCTGGAAACTAAGTATTTTCCATTTCCTAAATCCCCCACTGGTGTTGAAGCTGATATGACAATGGTGCACAAAATCAGAATGGGGTCAGGAATCTAGACGATAGACTTCGGTATTTTTTGCCCGTTACTTCATCTGTGCACTTAATTCCCTGTCGAGATAGAGCCCCTGAGGGGCAATATCTGACACATAAGCCACAACAATCACATTTATCATTGAACGATATCTGAATATCTAACTTGCCATCGTGTCTAATAACTGGCGAAATTTCTATACCAGCTTTTGATGGGCTAAATACCTTCTCAAGCCTGAGAGAGCATACCATTTCGCAGATACGGCAAGCTTGGCAATTTGCCGCGTTAACTACGATTGGGAGATCACATTTTAGGCAGCGTTTAGCTTCCTTCACGGCTGTTTCTGGTTGGAAATGTAATTCCACTACGGCAAAGTCATTGAGGCGCTCAGTGACAGATAATAGTGGTATTTCATGTCGAGTAGCAGTGGCAACAGGATAATCTAACTCAGCAGCTGTTATCATCTCTTCAGGAGTAGTTAACCCATATTCAATAACGCCGCAGCCACCTAGATATTTATCTATTGAAACTGCTGCTTTTTTGCCGGCGGCGATGGCATCAATGACTGAGGCAGGGCCAGAAACACAGTCACCACCAGCGAAAATGCCAGTCAGAGGCGTTGCCAGAGTGTCAGGGTCAACAAGGATGGTATTGTTCTGGCTTAACGGTAGAGACTGATGCAATGGAATGTCTGGTTCTTGCCCAACCGCTACTATCACTGTGTCTAGACCTATGGCGAATTCGCTGCCCTTAATAGGTTGGGGTAGCCGCCTGCCATCAGCATCTTTTATTCCCAATTCGGTGTGAAGACACTCCAACTTGAGATGACCATTTTGGGTAGTTATCTTTTCAGGTATAGTGAGAAACATAAGACGTACACCTTCATCCGTCGCTTGGTCTATCTCCTCAGGATTTGCACGCATCTCGGAACGGCTTCTACGATAAACAATAGTCACTTCCTTAGCCCCCAGTCGAAGAGCAACTCGTGAGGCATCAACTGCTGTATTTCCGCCGCCAACTAGCGCTACCTTGTCTCCTATTTTTGGTTTCTCACCCAAGTTTACCTGGGACAAGAAGGACAACCCGTCCATTACTCCAGGGCTGTCTTCACCCTCTATCCCAATTTTTATTCCACGATGAGCACCGAGAGCAATGAACACCGCATCGTAGCCCTGTTCTAAAAAGCTATTTCCCGATTCAACTTTTGTCCCCGTCTTTATCTCGACACCTGCTTTCTTTATGTCTTCAATTTCAGCATCAAGGATATCTCGAGGTAGACGGTAGGCTGGAATTCCTGCCCGCAACATCCCCCCAGGCTGGGGCAATGCCTCAAAGACAGCGGCCTTATGTCCTAATTTTACTAAGTGGTAGGCGGCAGTTAACCCGGCTGGTCCTGAACCGATGATAGCCACCGTCTTGCCGGTAGGCGGTGCTGGGTTGAGATTCTGTTTCGAACCCTTAAGGGCGCAGTGGGCAGCAAAGCGCTTAAGTGCCTTTATCGCCACCGGGGTACCCATTATGTCGGCCAACCGGCACTTACTCTCGCAGGGGTGATGACAAATATAACCACAGATTGCCGGAAATGGCACCTTTTCGCTGATAACCGCAATCGCTTCGTCAAATCTACCAGCCGCGATGAGGCGGCAATAGCGAGGTACATCAACCCCTGCAGGGCAACCTGCCCTGCAGGGTGCTTCTTCAATTGGATCCTTGTATGCTTCTTTTGTTGAGAGGCTCAAATGCATTCCCCCTCCTCCTTTTTACATTCTTTGGTCGCATATCCTTTTGCGTTAGTCAGTATATCACCTTCCATCCCAGCACTGTCAAGGGCTCCATTTCTTTGGCTCTACGTCAAAAAGTGTGAAACCGTGTCTCCATAGCCCGGGTTAGTTATCAATATTCTCATGCGGAAGTCATCCATGTTGCGATAGCCATAGGCCACCCTCTTTGTAGTCTTGATTCTGTTGTTCTTTCCTTCCACAAATCCATTGGTTATGCGGTAGTCAAAGTAGTTCAGTATCTCCCCCTATGAAAGCATAGTGCAAGTTTTTATCGACCTTTTCTCCATTTCAATTTCCTTTGGCATTATTTTTTTGTCGATGGTATACGATTATGACAGTAGCTAACTGTTGAGGGAAAATGTCAGTCATGGGAGGACTGACATTGACACAGAAGGAACAAGCGCGATTACAAACATTGAATCTGGTGCTGGAGAAACAGATGGGGGTTGGGGAGGCAACCTATCTCTTGGGACTCAGCGAACGCCACACATGGCGAATCCTGGCAGCATATAGAAAGGAGGGTGCTGCTGCGTTGTCCTATGGTAATCGAGGCCGCCAATCTGCCAACGCTATTCCGGAGGAACTGCGACAAAATGTGATCATGTTGGCGCGCACACGTTACGCTAACTTCAACCACACCCACATGACAGAGATGCTTGAGGAGCGAGAGGGTATAACGCTGGCACGTTCCACTGTTCGCCAGGTACTGACGGGAGCTGGCATAGCCAGCCCGCGCCATCGCCGAGCCCCACGCCATCGTTTGCGGCGGAAACGGATGCCGCAAGAAGGAATGCTGGTTCAGATAGATGGCAGCTATCATGACTGGTTGGAAGGTCGAGGACCATGGCTCACCCTGCTCCTGGCGGTGGATGATGCCACTGGGATCGTTCCCTTCGCCCTGTTCCGCGAATATGAAGATACTCGTGGTTATTTCCACCTGCTAGAGGGAATCGTCCGGCTCAAAGGTATTCCCCTGGCAGTCTATAGTGACCGGCATGCCGTCTTTCAGCGTGCCAGCGCCGCCTCTGCACCGCTGGAGAGACTATCAGGTGGTGAACGAAAGCCAACCCAGTTTGGCCGAGCGCTAGGAGAGCTGGGAGTGTACCCGATATTTGCTCGGAGCCCCGAGGCGAAGGGACGGATAGAAAGAGCGGCAGGAACCTTTCAAGATGGGCTGGTGGCAGAGCTCCGCCTGGCGGGAGTCTGTACCATGGACGAGGCCAACTGTGTCCTCATAGACTTTCTTGCTCGCTACAGCACGCGATTCGCCGTGCCTCCAGCAGAAACTGTCCCCGCCTATCGGCCAATTGATCCCGAATTAGACCTGGCGTTGGTGCTCTGCTTCAAGTACAGCCGTAGGGTGGCCCGGGACAATACCGTGAAATATGACTGGCACATCCTCCAGCTACTTCCAGAAGCAGGACATCCCGGTTATGCAGGAAAACGGGTTGAGATACAGGAGCGACTGGACGGGAATCTGATAGTATGCTACCAAATATTTG
>Ga0172363_10003739_pt1 | contig 12373 bp, 11 predicted proteins | sample LakKivs2_kivu2a2_FD_114541 | JGI IMG/M metagenome (GOLD analysis project Ga0172363, IMG submission 114541) | Sediment microbial communities from Lake Kivu, Rwanda - Sediment s2_kivu2a2 | ecosystem: Environmental > Aquatic > Freshwater > Lake > Sediment | place: Rwanda: Western Province, Lake... | reverse complement strand
TACCCAGTTCCCTGCCTTTTTCGTAAACCTGACCGAGCACATACACCATATCGTCTACCATAATCTCTTTGTATAACTGCAGGTCATCAAAATAACCGGACACGAGTCCTCCGGTATTTTCTTTCGACTGAACATCATGTACCCTGACAGTCATACGCAATTCTTCATCGGAACCGCACAATTTTCCGGCTATCATTTTGAAATCATCCAGGCTCACCATCATCGTCCCTTCTATCACACGCGGAATTTTCTTCAGCATTATCTTCTCAGTGTTGTTTACCTCAATATAACCGGTATATGCAAAAATTGATACTTTTACGTCTCCTTTCACCAATACTGCTTCTTTTGTCCTGGCTGCGAAAACAACATCCACACCGAGAAAACGGCATCCTTTTTCCACTGCCAGGTAGGGTTCTTTATTAATTACAATTACTTCAAATGCCTCACGCACCTGTTCCTTTCCCTGCGCCATGTATTCCAGCAAAACCATACCCTTCCCTTGTTCTGCTGCATACAGGTTCCCGGGAATACATGCGGTAACAAACAACGTTACCAGATATAGAATCGCCATTGATTCTTTTTTCAAACAGTTTCTGCCTTTTTATCAGCCACGCTTCGCTATATTATCCTCCAGCTTGTAATCTGCTACAGCACTTTTAAATTCTTCCACAGTGCTCACCAATTGCTTAAGATGTTCATCCATTGCTACAATGTCCAGTCCCTTGGTTTCCACTTTTTTCTTTATTATTTCAATATCCCGCATCAGTACTTCCGTAATATTCTTAAACTTCAGCATACTCTGACTCAGGGAAAGAGCCAGCTGGTTTATGTCTGCCGCAAGGTACTTGAGGTCGTCATTCTTTCTGAGCTTTATGCTGTCACGGTAGTCACCTGATGACATTCCCTTGAGTGTCCTCCTTAGACGAAATTCCGGCCCTGCGATGCGGTGCGACAGGAAAATACTTAATACCCCTATAACCAGAATGCAGACAGGCAGCATCACCCAGATGTATATATTGGCGGTTCGCATAACTTCGCTTGTAATAACTTCATTGCACCAGATCTGCGGCATATACTTTGCCAATACATGGTAAATCGCCCTTCGGAAAAGAAGATATGTGCCCCCTCCGCAAACAAGAGACATACATAAGCCTACTGCGCAGAGGATTCCAAGATACTTGAACTGGAATTTTTTATCTATCAGATACATTCTTCTTCTGATCTTTGCGCCGGATCTTTGTTCAACCATAACTACACCTCCGCTTTTTGGATTTGACTGCATTATATTATACACCAATAATTAAGGTGACACAATACTTAATTATGGATAAACAGGAACTGGTATCTACTTTTGGTTGGTTCTTTCCAGAAATAGTGGGACACAAAATTTAATCCTAGACGAAAAGCATAAGGAAAAACAGGGACAGGCACCTTTTTGCTTCGCAAAAAGAGAGCCAGTCACTGTTTTTCAGAATTAAGTATTGTGTCCCCTTATCTTTGTCCCTGTTTGTTATTTATTTCTTGCAATTTGAAGGACTAGCCACGATAATATCTCGGAACACAAAATGCGAGAAAAACACGCACATGTCCCCTGTAAGAATTTGCCCCCTATTGCATATTTCGTATATTCCGACCAATACTCTTTTAATATCGGAACCCATGTGTTCCCGGTTGAAAAATATCCGCGGCTGAGAGAACGGTTAATAAAAGAATTGAAAATTCCCAAATCCTCTTTTATTGAACCAAAACCGGCAACAATTGAAGAACTCCGGTTGGCCCACACTCAGAAATACATTAATGATTTCGTCAATTTGAAATGGACAGACCGGACAATCCGCTCGGAAGTGCCGCTAACAAGGGAAATTGTCGACGCTTTCATCCTGAGCGTCGGCGGAACAATATTTGCGTCTGAGCTGGCTCTGAAAAATTCCTGCGGATTTCACATCGGCGGAGGATGGCACCATGCTTTTCCCGATTGGGCAGAAGGGTTCTGTTATCTGAACGACACGGCAATCGCCATAAGGAAACTGCAAAAGGAAAAACCAGGAATAAAAATTTCCGTTATCGACTGTGATTTGCACCAGGGAAACGGCACTGCCTTTATTTTCAGCGATGACCCGTCTGTATTCACGTTTTCAATTCACCAGGAAAACCTGTATCCGGTAAAACAGAAAAGTAAACTGGACATAGGACTTTCTGACTTTGCCGGAGATCCGGAATATTCAGCAGGGCTGGAGCAGGGTATCAGGGCAGGGATTATAAAATTCAGGCCCGACATAATATTTTATCTGGCTGGCGCAGACCCGTACATGGGCGACCAGCTTGGAACACTCAGGGTATCGATGGAAGGGCTTGAAAAAAGAGACCGGATGGTTATCGGAACCTGTGCAAAAGCCGGGATACCAGTCGTGATTACGCTTGCAGGCGGATACGCAAACAATGTCAGTGACACCGTTCAGATTCACTTCAACACCGCCAGGGTAATGCTGGAAGAATTAAGTATTATGTCACCTTAATTCTTTTTTCATTGCCCGGATATGGCCGGGCGTTGTACCGCAGCATCCTCCTATAATATTTGCTCCTGTTTTTGCAAGTTCAGGCACTGTTCTCGACATTTCCTCCGGGGTACCTTCATAGACGGTTTTTCCGGAAACAAGCTTCGGGATTCCTGCATTTGGCTTGGCTATAAGCGGCGTTGTCACAATCTGCCGCATCTGCCTGATAATTTCCACGGCTTCCTTTATTCCCCAGCCGCAGTTTGTGCCGACAACGTCTGCTCCGGCATCTGTAAGCGCTGTTGCGGCATCGTTAACCGAAACACCCATCGCCGTCCTGAAACCAGACGGAGCCGGGTCAAAACTCATTGATGCGATTACCCGGAGTCCTGTTGATCTGGCGCCTGAAACAGCGCAGAGGATTTCTTCAAGCGAAATCATCGTCTCGATGATAATGATATCCGCTCCTGCCTTTGCCAGAACCTCTGCCTGTTTTTTGAAATTGTCTTTCAGGTTTTCAATGCTCGCGGAACCGAGCGGCTCAGGCAATTCACCGCTCGGGCCTATATCTCCGGCGATAATGGCATCAGGACCGACAGAGTTTTTCGCTATTGATACACCGGACTGGTTTATTTCCTGGAAATTCTCTGCAAGACCTGAGCGCAGAAGTTTCATCGGGTTTGCACCAAAGGTATTGGTCAGGATAAGCCGGGCACCTGCATCATAATAAGCCCTGTGAACAGTTCTGACCCTGTCAGGATATTTCAGGTTCCACGATTCAGAAGGTTCCCCTGGTGCAAGTCCGGCTGTCTGCAGCATTGTACCCATTGCACCATCTGCAAGAAGCACTTTTGAACCAAGATACGACAAAATATCTATGGTCATTTGATCAGATGCGGAATATGTATTCTGACCTGCTCCAGTAATTCCTCATCGGAGATTACCGTAACGCGTTCTGCCTGATACTGCTTGTCCACCCAGTTTCGGATTTTTGCCACTGCCCTGTTGGTCTTGGCAATCTTTTTCCTGCCCTCAAGCCGGAAATAATTGTTAATCCAGTAGGCAATGCCTGCTGCACCTGACTTGTCGGTTATCGCCACATACGGCCTGCGCTTCAGAATTCTGGCGGTGTCAAAAATGTTGTAGATTTCCTCGTCCTTTGACAGCCCGTCTGCGTGAATTCCGGCGCGGGTCATGTTGAAATGCGCTCCGACAAACGGCTGGCTGGGCGGAATCCTGTAACCGATTTCTTTTTCAAAATATTCCGCAATCTCCGTAATCACCCTTGTATCCATACCGTCGGTTTTACCCCTCAATGCGATGTATTCAATTACCAGCGCTTCCGTAGGCGTGTTGCCTGTTCTTTCCCCTATCCCGAGCAGACTGCCGTTCACCGCAGAACAGCCGTAAAGCCAGACGTCGGCGGCATTCTGCACTGCTCTGTAAAAATCGTTGTGACCGTGCCATTCAAGCCATTCAGATGGAACGCCTGCCAGCCGGTTCAATCCGTAGATGATCCCGTTCACGCTTCTTGGCAGCGACGCTCCAGGATAAGTCACACCATAACCGAGTGTATCGCAGGCCCTGATTTTCACGGTTTTTCTTGCTTCCCGTGCAAGCTTCATCAACTCCTGCGCAAATGGCACCACAAAACCATAGAAATCAGCCCTTGTGATGTCCTCAAAGTGGCACCTCGGAGTAATTCCGGTTTCAAGGGCAGACCTGACAATATCCAGGTACATTGCCAGCGCACTTCTCCTGCTTGTCTTCAGCTTGTTATATATGTGATAATCGGAAACAGAAGTCAGTATTCCTGTTTCCCTGAGGCCCATCTTTTTTACCAGAGTGAAATCAGATTTTACAGCCCTTATCCAGCCCGTGATTTCAGGGTACTTGTAACCCTTTGCAAGACATTTCTCGACTGCTTTTTTGTCCTTGTCCGTGTAAAGGAAAAACTCGCACTGCCTGATGACCCCTTTTCTTCCGCCCAACCTGTGTATCAGGTCGAAAAGATCGCTTATCTGCTTGACCGTATAAGGAGGCATCGACTGCTGGCCGTCGCGAAAAGTTGTATCGGTAATCCAGATATGTTTCGCAGGCCGCATGGGCACAACCCGCCAGTTGAAAGGAGTTTTCGGAATCTCTCCGTACGAGAAAATTTCCCTGTAAAGGTTCGGCTCCTTCCTTTCCTGGAGCTCATACCGGTATTCCTCGGGTTCAAGAGTCCTTGTGTCTTTATTGAATTTCAGCATTTCCTGCCTCCTTTAAAACATCCGCTTTTATGCCTGTATACATCGTTCGCCCGGCAGTCAATAGCCACCAGAGCCGGGAAATCCAGAATTTCAAGTTCGTAAACCGCCTCTGCTCCCAGATCAGGATAAGCAGCCAGGCGGCATTTCCTGACTTTTTGCGACAGTAATGCTCCGGCACCGCCGGGAACGATAAAATAAACCGCACCGTGTTTTTTTATCGCCTTTCTTACCTCTTCCGAACGCCGTCCCTTGCCTATCATTCCGACAATGCCTGCGGCAAGAAGCGACGGCGTAAACGCGTCCATCCTCAAACTGCTGGTCGGACCGCATGAACCGATTACACTGCCCGGCTTTGCCGGCGTCGGGCCGGTATAATAAATTGTCTGACCTTTTAACCGCACCGGCAATTTTCCGGATTTCAACGCATCGACAAGACGCCGATGGGTCTGGTCACGGGCAGTGAAAACAGTTCCGGATAACATAACCTCGTCGCCTGCACAAAGTTTCCTCGCCAAATCAGGCCTAAGAGGCAGTATTATTTTCCGCATACGATAGATTATATCATAAGTAGGGACAGTCACCTACTTATTTTGCAGGCACTCTGAATAGAGTGCAAATTCAAATACAAATTCCTCTCAAAAGAGGATTCCATAAGGAGGCTACTCCTTTGGCTAAAGGCTGCAAAGCAGACTTTAGAGCTTTAGTGGCACTTTTATTTTGCAAATTAGTATTATCGGTATTACTATTTTAAGCAATTTTTCAGAAAATTAAGGTATGCAAGATCTGTCAGAATATTTCACCTTAAATTTCAGAAATATTTAAAAATTACGCTTAAAATACAAGGCTTTCTATCAAATTAAGTAGGTGACTGTCCCTACTTTTGAACGAAGGGCGTGGCAGTTGATATTTACAGCCACAGGAAGCCCGGCTATGTGCGTTGGATAATCCAGGATGCTCACTCCGAGCGCTGTTGTTTTTCCGCCAAGACCAAAAGGACCGATATTCAGACGGTTAACCGATTTGAGGATTTCCTTTTCAAGTTTCGCAATATGTTTTTTCCGAGAGGGTTTGCCGACAGGATTTAAAAGCGCTTCCTTGGCAAGCATGCAGGCAACGTCGCAGGTTCCGCCTATGCCGATCCCGAGTACAAACGGCGGACAGGCTTCAGCACCTGCATCCCAGACAGCCTGGACAATTTTTCTTTTGATTTCATCAGCGCCTGCAGTTGGGTTCAGCATAAAAAGACGCGACTTGTTTTCCGAACCGAATCCTTTCAGCAAAACAGATATCCGGAGCTTTCTGCCCGGAACTATCCTGCTGTGGATCACAGCGGGTGTGTTATCGCCTGTATTTTCCCTGATAAGCGGGTCGGAAACAATTGATTTCCGCAGATAACCTTTCCTGTACGCCCTGGAAACTCCCCTGTTGACTGCCTCTTCAATGTTTCCCCTGATACGGATATCCTGTCCTATTTCAACAAACACGACAACCATTCCTGTATCCTGGCAGATTGCAAGATTTTTCCTTCTCGCAATCCTGGCATTTTCAAGAAGTATCTTCAGAAAATTTCTTGCCCTGGCGCTCTTTTCTTTTCCCATGTTTTTTTTCAAAGCTCTGACAACGTCGCTGCGCAGATGAAAATTCGCCTTCAAACAAAGCTGTTCAACTGTCGCGGCAATCTGTTTTCCGGTAACTGTTTTCATCTGTTTATTTCGTTCCAGTTTCTTTTGAGCGAAATACCCGCTTCGGTCAGCATTTCCAGCTCAACGGGATTAAGAGGTATTTCCATTATTTTTTCAACGCCGCCTTTGCCAAGCCGTGCAGGCAGACCGATGTAAATATTCCGCAGCCCGTATTCTCCTTTAGCCATGACGCAGACCGGCAAAACCTTCCTTTGTCCGGGATTAACAATGGCCTTTACCATCTGTGCGACCGCTGTCCCGGGGCCGTAGTATGCGCTGGTTTTGAGAAGGCCGACTATTTCCGCACCTGCGTCTTTTGTCCTTTTTACAAGCCCGGCGATTTTGTCTGCCGGCAGAACTTCGGTCAGAGGTTTTCCGTCGACCCTGGCAGAACTTATGAGCGGGACCATCAGGTCTCCGTGGCTGCCGAGGACCATCACTTCAATCAAATCAGGAGACACGCCTGCGGCTTCCGAAACAAACCCGCAGAATCTGCCTGAATCCAGCACACCTGCCATCCCTATAACCCTGTTTGCAGGAAAACCGGAAACCTTCCGAAACAACTGGGTCATTGTATCAAGCGGATTCGTCACCACAATGACGATTGCACCCGGCGCAAGCACGGTGATCTGTCCGGCTATGTCCCGGATAATATCCGCATTTTTCTTCAGCAGGTCTTCCCTGGTCATACCCGGTTTCCGGGTTAATCCGGCAGTTACCACGACGATGTCGCTTTTGTTTATTGGGTCAAATTTTTCAGAGCCGGTTATTTTGGCTTTATAGCCGTCAATTGCGGCCAGGTGGCTTAAATCCAGCGCCTTACCGGCAGCCATCCCATCAACAATATCAACCAGGACAATCTGTTCTGCCAGGTTCTGGATTAAAACCTGCTGTGCAGTCGTAGCACCGACCTGTCCTGCACCTATCACGGAAATTTTCATTCTGTCACCTTTGCATTTTCCTTATGACCGCTTCTCCCATTTCCCTTGTCCCGACTGCACCCGGATCATTGCGGTCCTGCTTCAGGTCATATGTAACATCCCTGCCTTCCCGGATTACTTCTGCGACTGCCCTCTCAAGCTTTTGAGCGGCTTCATTCTCGCCTAAATACCTGAGCATCATCACGCCCGACAGAATCATAGCGGTCGGATTAACCTTGTTCATACCCTTGTATTTCGGAGCGCTTCCGTGAACCGCCTCAAACAGGGCGGCGTTGTCGCCGAAATTCGCTCCCGGCGCAACACCCAATCCGCCCGCCAGCCCTGCGCACAGATCGGAAATAATATCGCCGTAAAGATTCGGCAGAACCAGGACATCATACAACTCAGGCTTCTGGACCAGCTGCATGCATATGTTATCAACAATCCTGTCCTCAAATTCAACATCAGGATATTTCTTTGCTGTTTCTCTTGCCACCGACAGAAAAAGTCCGTCGGTAAATTTCATTATGTTTGCCTTGTGAATTGCCGTAACTTTTTTCCTTTTGTTCTGTTTTGCATACCTGAAGGCAAAATCGACAATTTTCTCCGTGGCAGAAGCAGAAATCGGCTTTATGGAAACACCGGATCCCTGCCTGACTTTTGTCTTCGACCTGAAGTTGATTTCCTTGATTATCTGCTCGGTTTCCGGCTTGTTTGCTTCAAATTCAATGCCGGCATAAAGGTCCTCTGTGTTCTCCCTGACAACCACAAGGTCGATATTCTTATACTGCGAGCGGACGCCGGGAAATGACTTGCAGGGACGCAGACATGCGAACAGATTCAGCTTCTGGCGCAATGCAACATTTACGCTCCTGAACCCGCTGCCAACAGGTGTGGTAATCGGACCCTTCAGCGCAACCTTGTTCTGCAATATGGATTCAAGCACTGTCTCGGGAAGCGGCGTACCGTTTTTTGCCATTACATCTGCGCCTGCAGGACGGACATCCCAGATAAACTGGACGCCTGTTGCCTCCAGGCACTTTTTTGCCGTCTCCGTCAACTCAGGCCCTGTACCGTCGCCAGGAATCAAAGTGACTTTATGTTTTCCCATTTTACGATTCACCCCTCAGCTTTTAACCTTGATTGTACAGAAAGTACTCCTGTCTTCATAAGGCCTGCTGCTCCCGAAAACCGTCTTTCGCATTCCGGTGTTAACGTTAAAACCAACCTCCAGCAGGAATTTTCTGTCGAACGGCTTTATTCCAAGAAGCTTCAAGGGAACCAGTGCCGAAATTTCATACCCGTCAGGCAGAAGTTCCGTCGCTGAATGGATTGTCCTTGCAGGCACCTGCCTGTTTTTCACCTGCCGCAGCACTTTTGCCCTGACCCCTGGTGCCGGCGGAGCCAGAAAGACCTGTCCGTTTTTCTCCCCTGAAATCCTTGAACCGAAAATTTCAATGCTTGAGCCTGTCCAGACAGGCTTCGACTGCCTTACTCTATCAAAAACCCTGGCGTTAAAAACAAGATTTGCGCCTGATTTTGCAACCGCAAACTGGGCGACACGGTCATCGCCCGCCCCCACAGCAAGATAGTCGCCGCAGGAAAAGAACCCCTGAATTTCCCTTGCGGATTTAATTTTTTCCAGCGACCTGATTTCCATGCTTTTTCCGGCGCTGGCCGGCAACTGCTTCGGAATGCTTACCCTGAATGCCGGGAATTGCGCATGCGGTTCTGTCTGATACCAGTACGCTACAGAACACAATTCATCGTTCAACGGCTGATATTTCGCATTCGGCCACCAGCCAAGCCCCTGAATTGTCACTTTCAGGTTTTTCCTGAACCTGACAGGGTCAGGCACATGCCAGCGGTAGAGCGCATGTTTCGGAATTTGTCCCGGTTCTTTTTTCCAGAGCGGATAACCCGTAAACGGCGCGCAGAATGTTTCCCCAAAACCCCATGCACCGCAAAAATAATCCTCTGTCCCTGTCGTGCAGATTGTCGGAAATTTCCTGTCGCTGTCAATGTAGAATTTGACTTCGCCTTCGCCCCACCAGCCGGTGCAGAACTGGGTCCAGCCAAGGACAGTGCCGACGTAATGTCCGTGTCCCCTGACTTTGTCCAGAATAACATAGTCGGGATTTTTCCTGTCAAGCCTGCTCTGCCGCCACTGGGCATGAAAATATCCGGAATTGTCCGGAATTCTGCCTGAAGAACAGTTAATCTGGAAAAAGAACCCGTCTATCTGCTGTCCTGAAATATTTTCAACCGTTATCCTGGCTGATTTTTTGAACGGCATAGGCCAGTAGCAGTTCATTCCTGAAGAAGGATTTACTGCAACTATCAGGGAATTCACATTGTAGGAAAATCCGAAGCTGTTGGCGAAAAAGTCTCCGAGCGGAACTTCCACAGATGGTGATTTTTCTCCATCCCAGTAAAAACGAAGGACACAGCCTCGTTTGGCAATACCCGGGGTGGTAATCCAGATATGACGGATAACACCAGGACCTTTTATATCGGCAAGTACCGTGACTGAGTCCGGCTTAAGGGTCAGGCATGGTTTCACCTTCCATCCCTGTCCGAGTTGCGAGGCAGCATTGTTTTTATCAGGTATTTCCCTTGCTCCGCCGCCCTTTTCGCCGTTCGGGTTTTCAGCGGAAATGGAAAAGGTTTGTTCCGGCAGTATCTGCGCAATACCTGTATTTAGAAAATCGATATTTTCCATATTAACTGTTTTCTCCTTTACTTTCTGACAGTTTCCTGTAATGGACAAGGATACCATATTTATATGGCGTTTATCAAGCCAGGAAAATAGGGACAGTTACCATTTTTTGCCTGTTTTTTCATTATCAAAAATGGTAACTGTCCCCTGCAGGGCAAAAAAAAAGTTGAATATTGGGAAATCTTGCAGTAAGATTACTGCTAAATGTCGACACTGAAACGCCTTAAAGAAAAAGTCGTTGTAACTACCGAAATGGTAAAACCGACCAGCCGGTCGATGAAAGCGGTCGGAGCCTTCAATCCCGGTGCAGCGGAATTCGGTTCCGAGGTTGTTCTGCTGGTCCGCGTAGCCGAAGCTGCGGCAAAAAAACGCGATGGATACAAATCATCACCCAGGTTTGCAGGAGAACCGGGTCGGTCTGAAATAATAATCGACTGGTCTGACATCGCCAGGGAAAAAGCTGTTGATAAAAAAACCGGACGTTTTCCCTTCTGGCAATGGCGGCTGAATTTCGTTTCCCATCTGCGTCTTGCCAGGCTGAGCGCAGACGGTTTCACGCTGAAATATCTGGATGATAAGCCGACGTTCTATCCTGAATGCGAATGGGAAAGTTTCGGCGTGGAGGACTGCCGGATTACACCGATAGAAGGCAGTTATTATGTGACATACGTGGCAATCGGGTTGTTAACCGGTGTGGCAACCGCCCTGGCAAAAACCGATGATTTCAAAACTTTCAAGCGCCTCGGCATTATTTTCCCGCAGTCGAATAAAGACGTTGTCCTGTTCCCTGAAAAAATCAACGGCAGGTATTATGCACTGCACAGGCCGATGCCGCAGCATTCGTTTTCTGAGGCAAACATACAGATTGCCAGTTCGCCTGACCTGGAACACTGGGGACATACGGAATTCCTGATGGGCACAAATAAGGAGCCATGGTCCAGTGCAAAGGTAGGCGCTGGCGCTCCGCCAATCAAAACCAAAGACGGCTGGCTGGAAATTTATCACGGAGTGAATACCCGGGAATCCGGCGGCTCTGCCGGCACATATTCGGCAGGGGCTCTGCTCCTTGACCTGAACAATCCTTCCAGGATAATTACGCGGACAAAACACCCGATACTAATTCCGCAGATGCCGTATGAAATCAACGGTTACGTGGGCCATGTGGTCTTCCCGGAAGGCATAGTAAGACGCGGAGATTCTGTGATTATTTACAGCGGGTGTGCCGACACGTGTGTCAGCGCAGTTGAAGTGTCGCTGAACGATATCTTTAATGTGCTGAAGTAACTCCTGCGGTTTTCAGTCTATCTTGAATCCATTGTGTTGTGCCACATGGGAAATCAAACCGCCGTCCTGAAGAATATTGTTCATCACGCCTTTTAAAGGCACGAATTTTATTTCCGTTTTTCCGGTAAGATTCCTGACTGTTCCCGCGGAAAGCTCTATTTCCAGAATATCGCCTGTCTTTATTCCTCCGGTATCGCATTCAATCACAGGCAGACCCAGGTTAATCGCATTGCGGAAAAAAATCCTGGCAAACGATACGGCAAGGACCGCCCTGACGCCTGCCAGTTTGATAATCGTCGGAGCATGCTCTCTGCTTGAACCAAGCCCGAAATTGCGTCCTGCCACAATAAAATCGCCCGCTTTCACTTTCTGCGCAAATGACGGGTCGGCATCCTCCATTACGTGTTTCGCCAGTTCAGGCAGGTTTGAACGCAGATGAAAATACCTTGCCGGAGCAATCAGGTCAGTGCTGATATCGTCGCCGAATTTCCATGCTTTGCCCTGCATTTCATCTCCTCAGAAATATTTTCTCGGGTCCGCAATTCTGCCTTCAACAGCAGCGGCTGCCGCTGAAGCAGGCGAACCGAGATATGTGAATGCCCCGGGATTGCCCATCCTGCCCCTGAAATTCCTGTTGCTTGTTCCAAGGCAATTTTCCGCGTCTTTCAAAACATCGGGAATAAGCCCGATGCAAAGCCCGCAGTACGGAATAGTTACTGCGGCGCCGAAAGACCTGAATATTTCAAGCAGTCCTTCTTTTTCCGCCTGCTCTGCTATGCGCTTCGACGCAGGAGTCACCAGCACTCTTGTACCCGGATTGCGTTTCCGCCCTTTCCAGATGTTTGCGACAATCCGCAAATCCTCAATCCTGCCGTTTGTGCAGCTACCTATGAAAACCTGATGAATAAGTATTTCTCCGATTTCATCAATGGTTTTTACGTTGTCGACGGTATGCGGGCACGCAAACGCCGGCAATAATTTTTCCGCGTCAATTTCAATCGTCTGTCCGTAAACCGCTGTC
>Ga0172363_10003735_pt1 | contig 12379 bp, 11 predicted proteins | sample LakKivs2_kivu2a2_FD_114541 | JGI IMG/M metagenome (GOLD analysis project Ga0172363, IMG submission 114541) | Sediment microbial communities from Lake Kivu, Rwanda - Sediment s2_kivu2a2 | ecosystem: Environmental > Aquatic > Freshwater > Lake > Sediment | place: Rwanda: Western Province, Lake... | reverse complement strand
TTGTGGAGGAAACTTCGCGCCACCAAGAGTTCAAACGCAGTTCGTGTAGTTTGGTGCTCCGGCCGGGATTTGAACCCGGGTCCGCGGCTTTCTTTCACTTTATGGTGTCGAGAGGCCGCAATACTTGACCGGACTATACTACCGGAGCTCGAACTATACTACTTTTTCATTTTCGTTTGCGATATATAGCCACTTCGTCTTTTTCGCAGTATCGAACATATTCAAACCCTGCCTCCACTAATTTGTCTTCCTCTTTCAAGTCTTTGGCATGGGCAACATTCCACTCGTCGCTTTCAAAGTTTATGAGATGCGTACATATCTCAGTGTTCTTGAGCTGTTTTTGTCCTAATAATTGCTTAACATGTAATATGTCCTTGGTTCGATGATATTCCATAGTCTCGCCTTCCAATGGTGGAAGGTGTGGAAGTGAATTTGTTTCAGTCGTGGGTCTTGAAGGGTTTCAGCTAGTCTTCTTCTCTGTTTCATGAAGCTTTTATGCATAGTGGCCACATTCAGGTTAAACATGTGTTCTGCTCTTTTCGGCAAGGCTTTTATCATCGCTATAGTTTTTGGTGTCACTTTTACTACCCTTGGAAAGCTTCCTTTGGCTGGATTGGCTTCTCTTCCCAATTGTTCTTGTTTCGCGCGCACGCCAATTTGGCGAAGGGTCAAACCCTCTTAGCAGATGACTATACAAACGTTGCATGTCGCATTAAGAAAAAAGAAGAGTTTTGCGGGAGATATCTCCACAAGTCATAAAAACCAAGGTCGTAGATACACAACAATTGTCATTTTCATTTAAAGGGGGGTGATAGGTTAAAGTTTGGTGATGTGATAACAGCTGTGGCTTCCTTGGTCGTGGCTTACGTATTGCTTGATTTGGTGCTGTCAGCGGTGATGATTCCAGTGAATTCTTATTGGGGACCTGATGTTGCTACCATTGTTTCAATTCTGGTGGCTTCGTTAGTTGTCGGCTATGTATTTGCTGCCAAGATTCATGAGGTGTCGAGGATAAAGGCAATTGGCAGGATTGTTGTTCTATCTTCAGTTGTTTTGATGTTCTATGCTATGGGTTTCTTCGCCAATCCATACGTGGACGTTGCGACGCAGGAGGGGCTGGAGAGCATGTTCTCTACGAGTGGGTGGACGACGTGGGATTGGGTTGCTTATTCTTCGTTGATGATGATTATGATTGTGGCTTTGTATGTTATCTTTACTTTGGTGTTCGGTTTCATCGGGCTATATGTTGGTTCAATGCTTAAAAAACCAAAGAAGAGCTGAGAAGAGCAAAAACATAATCCTACTATCTACTAGAGCAAAACTACTAGCAGTCATAATCTACAGGTGATAATAATCATTAAATGTCCGAAATGAGTAGTTAGATTTGGTAGTAAAGGGGGACGATGTTCTATGTCATTAGAAGAGAATAAGGCTATTATTCTTAGTTTGTATGAAGCCGATAACAAGAAAGACCTAACAATAATGGACGAAGTAATATCACCAGACTTCTTTGACCCTACATTTAAGTTGCGAGGTCCAGAGAATTATAAACAATTTGAGAATGCCTTTTTCAAAGGTTTTCCAGATTGGATTGAAACCATTGAAGACATTATTGCTGAGGGGGATAAAGTATGGGTTCGTTTCACAGGCACAGGAACACACAAGGGCGAATGGCGTGGATTAGCTCCTACAGAAAAGAAGATAACATTCTCGGGTGTCCAAATCTGGCGTCTAGTTGATGGAAAGGTTGTATCGAAGGATTCAATTGTCGATCTATTGGAGGCTCTCAAACAACTTGGTGCTATCGAATACACAGAAAAAGCAAAGGCACTCTTACACTGAGATGTTTCGTGACTACCCTAGTTTATAGTGCGTCATATCAAAAATTATATCTAAACGATTGTAGAATCAAGTTTCTAGGGGAAAGTAATTGTCATTTATACCAGCTTTTGAGCTAGGCCTATGGAACGCTTGGATTTTTATGGGTCCCTTTCTATTGGTAACGCTTCTCCTTATGCTCTTGATGATGAAAAAAGGTGCACCTGGCGGTCCAGTGCGCGCGGTCCAGCGCGCATGTAAGTCTAAGACTACGCTGTTAGTTGCCAGTCTCTCCAAGATTGTTTATTTTCCAGCCGTGATATACTCTGTGTTCCTGCCGCTAAAATTAGGGTCGATATGGTTCTACGTAGGTCTTCCAATTACGCTACTGGGATTAGTTGGGACCATACTAGTGGTTGTGGACTGGGCTACCACTCCAGCGGGTCAACCAGTTACCAGAGGAATTTATCGTTATTCGAGACATCCTATGTATGTAACGGGAGTTTTCATTTTTTTGGGGGTGAGCATAATTTCGGCTTCATGGGTTTTCTTGTTGGTTACCATCATATTCGGAGTTGGAGTAACTCGTCCCTATTTCGTGAAGATTGAAGAAGCCCAGTGTCTTGGGCATTATGGTGCCGCCTATCGAGAATACATGAATAGCACTCCCAGATGGATAGGGATACCTAAATCAAGAAATCTTAGTTCCAAACACAAATAGATTAAGGGTGATTATTTGCCTATTGATTCGGAGTTTCAAAAGAAACGCGAGAAAATCGGAAAGGACGAAGGCGTCATCGTCTGGGGACCCTTAGATCCGCCGGAGAAATTAGGGATTCGGGGAAGTAATGTCGCGGTGGACTGGGATCTCTGCACAGGATGCGGCGTTTGTCTTGAGATTTGTCCAGCACAAGTCTATGAGTGGAGAGAAACTGCTGAACATCCCACCTCCGATAAGAAACCGTTTCCAGCTAAGGCTGCCAAATGTATGTGCTGTTACCAATGTGAAAAACAGTGTCCAGTCCAAGCGATACGAGTGATTTTTGGGGGGCCGCAATCTCCTTTTGATATGTTGGCAAGTTACCTGGTGATGATACAACTTATTGGAGGTCCTCTGTATGGGCTTTTATTTGGACCGTATTTAGGCCTGACAATTCCGTTTTACGTGGGATGGATAATCCTAGCTGTTGGCTTGCCGTTCTTCTTTTCGCCAGTTCTATACTTCAAAAGGAGAGGCAAGCCAGCAGAGGGAAAAGGTATTATGGATACCACAGTTATTGTGGAGACTGGAACGTATGGGATTGTGCGCCATCCACAATTTCTTGGTGCTATACTGACGGTGTGCGCCTCTATTTTAATTTCTCAGCATTGGTTGTTTGCATTGATAGGTATTCTCATCGTGTGGGTTACTCCTAAGTGGATTCGGGAAGCAGAAGAGACTCTCCTTGTGAAATTTGGGGATGAGTACAAGCGTTACATGGAAAAGGTGCCAAGAATGAATTTTGTATTGGGCATAATTCGACTGCTGCGGCGTAAAAAAGAACTAGAAGTTGATAAATAGCAAGTTCATAAGCGCGTAGTCAGAAAAAAGGGGGTTGTGCGGGAGATTTCTCCATCTCAGTTTGTTCTGACCGGACTATACTACCGGAGCCTTCAAGAGTAGAATACAGTTGTTGGGGTTTAAATTTTTGATGTGCAAAAATAGAGTGGAAATGTTAGAAAAACGGGGGTTTTTAGTATTCTTCGCCTTCAGGCATTCCGCCTGGTGGCTTTCCTTCTTTTGGTTTTGTTGCTGCTATCACGTCGTCTATGCGGAGTATCATTGACGCGGATTCTGCGGCTGATTTCACTGCTTGTTCTTTGACTACTACTGGTTCGACTACTCCTTTTGCGTTCATGTTTTCGGTTTTTCCTGTGAAGACGTTTACTCCTTTGTATTGGCTGTCTGTTTTTTCGTGTGCAGCCCTTAGTTCTACGATTATGTCGATGGCTTCCAGTCCAGCGTTTTCAGCTAAGGTTTTTGGTACTATCTCAATTGCGTCGGCGAAAGCTTCTACAGCGAGTTGCTCTCTTCCGCCAACTTTTGTTGCGTAGTTTCGCAGTTCCTTGGCTACTTCAACTTCTACTGCTCCCCCGCCAGCAACTATCTTGTTGTTTTCTATTACATCTGAGACGACTGATAACGCGTCAGTCATAGCTCTTTCCGCTTCATCAACCATTCTTTCAAGTCCAGCCCTTATCAGGACAGCAACTGAGCGCGGGTCTTTGCACTTCTCGACGAAAATCATTCTGCCTTCACCTATTTTGCGCTCCTCAACAATGCCAGCCAACCCCAAGTCTTGTGATGTCAAGTCATCTAAATCTGTAACCATCCTTCCGCCCGTTGCTCTCGCCAGCTTTTCCATGTCTGACTCTTTCGCTCTTCTCGCTGCCAATATTCCCTCCTTTGCTAGAAAGTGCTGTGCCATGTCGTCGATGCCTTTCTGGCAGAAAACAACGTTTGCGCCTGAATTCTTGATCTTTTCAACCATTTCCTGTAGCATTTTGGTTTCTTGATCTAAGAAAGCTTTCATCTGTGTTGGGTCACGTATTCTAATTTCGGCGCTGATTTCAGTTTTTTCGATTTCTAATGGGCAGTCCAGTAAAGCTATCTTTGCCTTTTCCAACCTTTTCGGCATTCCTGAGTGAACGACTTCCTTGTCTATTATCAAGCCTTTGATTAGTTGTGATTCGAAGAGGCTTTTTCCTGTTTTCTTTATTATTTGGATGTTGTCTATGTCTGCGATTCTCCTGTCTCCTCGCTGTTCAGCTATTTGTTTCACGGCGTCTATTGCAATTTCAGCTAGGTGTTCTTTTGCTGGACCTACGGCTTTGCTTGCCATCGATGTTACCGCAACTTTTCTCAGCGTGGTACGGTCTTCAACGTCAACTAGTATTGCGATTTTGTTTATGGTTTCCATTGCCTTCTGTGTTGCTTTGCGGAAGCCGCTCACTATTATCGTTGGGTGGATGTTCTGGTCTAGAAGTTCTTCTGCCTTTTTTAGTAGTTCGCCTGCCAGAACTACGGCTGTTGTTGTTCCGTCTCCTACCATGTCGTCTTGTGTTTTGGCAATTTCAACCATCATTCTGGCTGCTGGGTGATCAACTTCTATTTCGTTTAGAATTGCGGCTCCGTCGTTTGTTATAGTTATGTCTCCAAGGCTGTCGATGAGCATCTTATCCATACCGCGTGGTCCCAATGTGGTCTTTAACACTTCACCGATCACACGGGCTGCCATTATATTATTTCTCTGGGCTTCTCTTCCCCTACTTCTAGTTGTGCCTTCTCTAAGGACTAAGACTGGTTGTCCCGTTGCCGTTGTTGTTAAGTAAGCCATACAAATCCTCCATTCAAGATTAAAACACTATTTTTTCTATTCGGAATAAGCAAAATACCCTAAAATATAAACTTTTACTTCTGATTATTGAAATAACATATTCAACGCGTAACACTTTAAATTTCAGCTTGCAGCTTTTGATAATGGTGACTAAACCTTGCAAGTTTCAGTGCGTTTCTTCACAAGTCTAAGGGAGATAACCGGTAAAAGAGAGAGAACCCTAGAGTTTCCAGATGGCGAAGTCGTCACTGTCAGTAAGGTTCTTAAAAAACTTGGTGAATGTTATGGCAAAAGCTTCGTTGAATACGTTTACAACAGCAAAACCAGCGATGTTAAGAGTTTTCTGCAATTTCTCGTTAATGGCAGAAGCGCATCAACGTTTGATGGCGTGAATACGAAGCTTTCTGATGGCGATGTTTTGGCGATAATACCGCCTGTTGGCGGCGGTTAACATTATGGGGAAATGTTTGATTTGCGGCGAAAAAGTCGCAACTATTTCAGACAGTTTAGGCGTCTGTCTAAAGTGTATAAGGAAAAAGCCTGAACAAGCTCTTGCCATCACGAAGGGTGTACATGCGAAGAGCCGTGCTGTTTTTGGTTTGCCTTCTGAACCGCCAAAAGATGCTGGTGGATTGGCTTGTGGGGTTTGTGCTAACGATTGCATGATCGGTATAGGTAAGAGTGGTTTTTGTGGGCTTGTCTGGAATATGGGCGGACGTCTGGTTCGTTTCGGCGGCACGGCAGAGAAAGGCGTTTTGGAGTGGTATTATGATGGTTTGCCAACCAACTGTGTTTGTTGGTGGTTTTGTCCCGGCTGCACTGGAAGCGGCTATCCAAAATATGCGTACAAGCCAGAAGCCGAATATGGCTATTCCAATTTGGCTGTTTTTTATGGAGCCTGCAGTTACGATTGTCTTTTCTGTCAGAACTGGCACTATCGCAACCTATCAATAGAGCAAAAGCCTTTTATGAGCGCCGAAGCGTTAGCATCAAAAGCTGATGATAAGCATGTTTCTTGTATATGCTATTTTGGAGGCGACCCCTCGCCTCAGATGCCGCATTCGCTTGAGGTAAGCCGCATAGCCCTAGAGAAAGCCAAGGCTGAAAAGCGCATCCTCAGGATTTGCTGGGAAACTAACGGTTACATGAACTCTAAATTAGCTGAGAGTGCTGCGGAATATGCTCTAGAAAGCGGAGGCAACATCAAATTCGACTTAAAGACTTGGAGTGAAGAGCTAAACATAGCATTGTGCGGAGTTTCAAACAAGCCAACATTAGCCAATTTCAAAATGATAGGAGAAAGATTCTATGAAAAGCGAAAGGAGTTGCCGATGCTCTGTGCTAGCACGTTGCTTGTTCCAGGTTATATCGATCTGGAAGAGGTTGAACACATTGCCCAGTTCATAAGTGAAATAGACCCGAGCATTCCGTACACGCTATTGGCGTTCTATCCATGCTATGTAATGAATGACTTACCTACAACAAGCAGAAAGCAAGCATTAGAATGCCAAAAAGCAGCAGAAAAATATCTGAAAAATACGAGAATAGGGAATATCCATTTGCTTTCTTGAAGTAAACAAGTGATTTAAATGTGAAGATCGTTGCAAAGAATTTTTCAATAAGGTTTTTCTGTTTCAACCTCATTTTAAACCGTGGTTCATATGGGTTCTTTAGGAAAGCTTCTTTATCTTTCTCGAGCTGAAATAGAGACGCTAAACATTTCCATGAAAGAGGTCATTAAGGCTGTTGAAGAAGCCTTTCGTGAAAAGGCACAGGGAAAGAGCGAGTCGCCGCCAAAACCTGGGGTTCACCCTCGAAAAGATGCTTTTATTCATGCTATGCCCGCTTACATGCCGAAGATTGGGGTTGCCGGCGTTAAATGGGTCAGTGGGTTTCCAGAAAATCCGAAGCGTGGTTTGCCGTACATATCAGGTTTGCTTATCTTGAATGACCTTGCAACTGGTTTTCCAATTTGTGTTATGGATTGTACTTGGATAACTGCGAAAAGAACTGGAGCAGCGACTGCTGTTGCAGCTAAATATTTAGCAAGAGAAGACTCGAAAACGCTTTGCATTCTCGGTTGCGGTGTTCAAGGCAGAAGCAATCTTGAAGCTTTGATGGTTGTGTGCAATGGCTTGGAAGAGGTGAAGGCTTACGATGTTGACGTGGAAAATTTGCGTAAATATGTGGAAGAGATGACTGCTAAATATGCAGTAAGGGTTGTTCCGGCTAACTCACCTAAAGAAGCTGTTAAAAACTGCGATATAGTAGTTACTGCTGGTCCAATTTTGAAAGATCCGAAGCCAGTAATAGAGGCTTCGTGGTTTAGGAACGGCGGCTTTGCATGTCCCATTGATTTCGATTCCTATTGGAAACCAGAAGCCATTCATTCTATGGATAAGTTCTGCACTGATGACCTTGAACAGCTAACCTACTACAAGACGCAAGGATATTTTTCCGACGTACCAGAAGTATATGCAGAGCTAAGCGAGATTGTAAGCGGAAAGAAGCACGGTCGTGAAAATCTTGAAGAACGCATCATGTCCATGAACTTGGGTTTAGCCATAGAAGACATGGTGACAGCCAAACTTATCTACGAGAAAGCAAAGAAAACGGGTGCAGGGACGGAGCTTCCACTATAGTTGCAAAAACTCAGCCATGTTAAAATTTGAAACAGATTGGACTCCTTTAAGCTGCCCAGAATGGTGTTTTCTTTCTCATTATGTTTATGTATTCGTTTATTGTCTCCTGTTCTTCCACTGTCAATTTATCCATAAACGTTGTTAACAATGCCTTTGCATGTGGTTCTGGCACCTTCACGTATAATATGTCTTTTTCGAATATGTGTCTTCCAACTATTGGCTTACTCATTGATATTGCCACCTGCATCCCTTGCTGAGCATCTTGCAAAGTCTTCCCTTTTTCTTGGATTTGTTGTATTTCACCCACTTCTTCACCGTCTTCAGCTCTAACAAGAGCGCACTTGGGCTTTATTTTTCCCGCTAGAACCTCCACGCCCACTATCGCAGGTTTTGCCCTTCTGAAAACATAGCCTTCCATTATGCGGATTTTTCCAGGCTTGACAAGTTTTTCAAATTCCTGCTCAAGTGTCGCTTCACGTTGCTTTTTAAGCCAAGACAAGTAATTGTCTATTAAATGGTAGATTATTTTTTCCTGAAAAATTTGAATGCTTTTGTTTTCTGCTTCTTCTTCAGCGTCTGGCAAAATCTTGACATTGAAGGCTAAAATAGTGCCATATAGAGGCTCGTGTTCCTTTACAACTGAAGCCTCTGTGACATCCCTTTTGGAAATGTCTCCAACATCCGCCAACCGAATTGGCACATTGTTCCTCTCTAGAATTTCTGCAATAGCCTCTAAAGAACCAAGTGTGTCTGCCTTCAAAACAACTCCTTCGACATCCGTGGTAATTCTGATCTTCTCAATTTCCTCAGAAACAAGCCTCGCATACTTTTCTGTGTCTTCACCTTTTGGAACAGCATATAATGGCGCTCCTGCCAAGACTCCTTCTAAATCGGGTGCAACAATCTTGATTCCAGCAGCAGCGGAAACGGCATCTACAGAGGAAAACCTGTCTCGTGGGTCTCTAATCTCATCTAAAGGCTTAGGAACTAAGATAGCCCGTATCCGCGTCACAATAGGCTTTTCTTTACCGCCAACAACTATTAAGTCATCTTTCTGCAAAGTTCCATCATAAACTATAGTGTTAAGCGTCAAGCCTAAACCAGGTTCCTCTTTAACTTCTAAAACCGTGCCTTTTGCTGGGCCCTCGGTCGTCTGCAACCGCTTCTTCAAATATTGCTGCGTTAAACCAATGAGAACCATGAGAAGCTCAGTTATGCCCTCACCAGTCTTCGCGCTCGTTGGAACTATTGCCACTGTTTTTGTGAAGTCTTTTATGTGGTCGAAGCGGTCGGCTCTAAATCCTAATCGCGAAAAAACGCCTAGAATATCGTAGATTCTCGTATCCAAATCCTGTCTAACGTATGGGTCCTGCAAAGGATATGATTTCAAGAGCGGCGTGTCTGGATATGATTTCCAGCCGGGGATGCGGTCTATCTTGTTTGCAGCCACAAGAAAGGGTGTTTTACGTGCTTTCAAAATCTCTACGCACTCGTAGGTTTGAGCTTCAAAGCCGCGCAGCACGTCAATCACGAGAATGGCTATGTCTGCTGCACTTCCACCTCTTTTGCGTAGATTTGTGAATGCCTCATGCCCGGGCGTGTCAATAATGAGGAGTCCAGGAATTTCTATGTCACTCTTTATCATTGAGAGCAAAGGGCCAACCAGCTGCTTAAGTGTGTCAACTGGGAAGAAGCTTGCGCCTATGTGCTGAGTGATCCCTCCGACTTCTCGAGCTTGAACACTTGTCTTGCGGATTTTATCCAAAAGTAAAGTCTTTCCAGTATCCACGTGGCCGAGAACGCACACAATTGGTTGACGACTTGGCATATTTTTATGTCTCCTTGATGAGGAGTAGACAAGCTAGCCATTCATCGATGCACTTCAAAAATAATAAACTATTGCTTAATAAGCACTCAGTCATTTGTGCATAATGTTTTTAAATGTGCAGCAAATTTTTGCTCCTTAAGGTGAAAGCGCTTTGTCTTATTGTCCAAAGTGTGGGGCGAAGTTGAAGGAAGATGATAAATTCTGTTATGCGTGTGGTGCTCCAGTTACTAAGGTGGTTAGAGAAGAGTTTACTGTTTCTGCTGATAATCTTATTGAAAGGGTTAAGGAGTTGTTGCATGAGGGGAATGTGACTAGGATAATTGTTAAGGATGAGAAGGGGAAGGTTTTGCTTGAGATTCCTGCTACTGTGGGGGTTATTGGTGTTGTGTTGGCTCCTTGGCTTGCGGCTTTAGGGGTTATAGCTGCTTTGGCTACGAATTGTAGGATTGTTGTTGAAAGAAGAGAGTAAGCTTTTGTGTCTGTGTGCGCGCAACAGCGTTAGACCCCTCTATTAGGATCCTAATAGGCTCCAAATATACTGATTGCAGGAGACATCGCCACTTGGTTTAGGATTCTAATCCCACTCTACCCGCCACCAAAAAAAGCTTTGACAAGCGGTTCTTTGCTTTTTTGCAGTGTTTTGTATCGTGATGTTATCGATGTTTTCTGGGCGGCAACTTTGATTGATCTTCTAATTAGCTGAGGCGTTCATCTTGCGATGTCAAGTCATCTGTGGGTTGACCATTTTCAATGTCTTGTTTTGAAACTTTGCAATTTTTGTAAACTCGTCTTTCATTGAGGCTAAAGTTTCGGATGAGACAAGCTCTTTGCGCAAAACTAGCTTCTTGACTTCGAGAAACTTGGACTCGGCATACATGTCTACGACGGCTTCACCTATCAAATTTCTTCCAAGCAAAATGGCGGCGCACCAGACCACTCCTTTGCTGAACTGAGGATAAGTCCAATCGTAACCAAAGTAGTCTTTTAACTTTCTGTAATATCCAAGCAGCAATGAATCGTCGTTGAAGAGAATGCGGGTGAATGAGTAGTTTGGAAGGTTGTTAACAAGTGAGTTCAGGAACGGTAAGTCTTCGTTCCTAGCATAATGAACCGCAGCGTCGCCTTCAATCTTAATGTTGACGGTTTTTTGCTCTTTCAATAAAGTGTTGAGAATGTCTTCTGTTTCTGTTAGATTCCAGCCAACCCAATGAGCTATATCCTTTAATGTGAATGGTCCATACATGGACAGACATTTCATGAGCAACCATTTCTTAGCTTCTTCCTCCGTGATTTTGGACACGTCGAGTTTGTATGGCAGCTTTTCGATGCTGTGAAAAAGGGGCTTTTGATTTTTTCTTCCCATTCTTGCAACTTTTCCGCAATTGTAAAGATCGTATAGAAGCCTGCGTGCAATACGTTTATGTTGAGCATATGTGTGACCGAACTGCTTTCTAAATTCCAAAGGAGTGAAAGGCCCATTTTCGTGTATGAAATCCAAAGCGACAAGGTGAACGTTGCTCAGAGAAAGCGGACAATTCTGATACTTCCTTCTTCTCGCCACGCTTCTAGTCGCCATAAAATAATAGGGATACTCATCTGAAGTTACGACTCTCAGCGCACCACGCAGCACATGTCCTTCGATAAGTGCGTAGGACTCATACCAGTGGTCGAACCATTTAATTTTAAAAGCCTTAAAGCGGCTAAAAAGCTCGAGCATGTGGCCGCCATACTGGAGACCGCCAGTCGAGCGTACAACTGAAAGAACATCATCTCTGCTTTTTCCATTTGTGTCAGGAGTCAGCCCAAGCCTCTTTAGGACAAATTCCTTTGCAACTTCTTTGGAATAGCTCTCAACCAATTTAATCATGGTATCTTTCTAAAGCGAAAATATAGCTTATTCGGAAAATTGGCTTATGCGCGCTCTTGTGAAAGCAAACTCTAATGTAAGGCAACTTTTATGTGTGAGCGAGTTGCCGCCTTACTAGACACATCTAACACAGCGAAAATCCGACTAATGTTTTGGGCTTTGGAGATATCTCCAAGTGGGGAATATTCAAATTTTCCTAATAGAAAGTTATTTAAGCGATGGTTTAGGTGAAGAATTCTCTTTCTAGGAAAGGATCGATTTGACTTCAAAGGTTGCCATTATTAAGTTTGACGAAAACGCAGAAGCAGAATCATTAAAGGAAGCTCTGCGCTTAATTGGCGGAATAGACGATTTGAGCACTCCTAAAAAAACAGTAGTTGTGAAAGTCGGGGTTTTCAGTCACAAAGCAGACAATCATACATCTATTGGTTTCGTCGACGCTATAATTGATAGTTTCAACAAAGCTCCCAAAGTGTTCTTAGCTGAATCGGATAACTATCAAGGAACGGGTTCAGAAAGGTTGCAGATTTGGAAGGAGCTTTTCTCTGAACGAGTCGTGCCCGTCAACCTTTCAGATTTGAGAGATACTCAGGACGTAACCCTTGCTGGTCAAGAGATGAAACTTTCCACTCTTCTCTTTAAACCTAACGTACTGGTTAACACACATATACTGCGGACTTTTGAGAGAGGAAGCATCCTCAAAAATTTATTCGGCTGCATTCCTACCCGAAAAAAGGCAAAGTTTCATAAAAACCTCAGTTCACTTTTAGCTGATGTCTATGAAGCAGTAGGTGGCATAGACCTATCTGTGATGGATGGAACATATCTTTGGCGTGGCGCAGGCGAT
>Ga0172363_10003733_pt1 | contig 12392 bp, 13 predicted proteins | sample LakKivs2_kivu2a2_FD_114541 | JGI IMG/M metagenome (GOLD analysis project Ga0172363, IMG submission 114541) | Sediment microbial communities from Lake Kivu, Rwanda - Sediment s2_kivu2a2 | ecosystem: Environmental > Aquatic > Freshwater > Lake > Sediment | place: Rwanda: Western Province, Lake... | reverse complement strand
TTGTGACAGCGCCCGCGCCGATTGTGAAGGCGTCGCGGCTGCAATCCCCACAATCCATTCAATCTCCACAATCCCTTTGGCCCTCCCGCGACCACCCTTGATCCGCGTTCTGGCGCCCCCCGCCCGCGCCGGCGTCGGTTACAATCCCCCCGGCCGGACGAGCCATGTTCAAGTGCCTTGACATCGCCGCCAACGAGCCGGTGGTCAGCCTCGACGACCGCGGGCCGACCTGGCGGGGCGAGCTTCGCCGCAAGGGCAGTGACGGCCTGCTGCGGTGCCCGACCTGCCGCGAGGCGGTCGTGTTCCGCGCCGGCGAGGTGAACCGCCCGCACTTCGCCCACAAGACGCTCGCCAACTGCCCGACGCGAAACGAGTCGCCCGACCTGCTGGAAGCCCGGGCCGTGCTGTACCAGTGGCTCCGCTCCAAGTTCGGCGACGGCGTGACGCTGGAGGAGCAGATCGACGGCCACCCCACGCCGCGCCCCTTCGACTGCTGGGCCCGCCACGGCGGCAGGCAGTTCGCCTACTGGCTCATCGACAAGCGCGTCGCGCCGGAGGGCCTGTCGGCCATCGAGGCCGCGGCACAGGCCGCCGGCGCCTCGCTGACATGGGCGCTGCTGTCGAAGGTGCTGCGGCGGCTGGACGGCGACCCGCGGCTGATCACGCTCTCGACCACCGAGAGGGCCTGCCTGGCGCGCTGCCGGTTCGACAGGGCCTACGCGCGGCGCGGCGCGGGCACGCTGCATTACCTCGACGCCGAGGCCGGCGCGATGACCACGTTCCGGGCCTGCTGGTGCCAACACCGGCCGCAGGTGTACGGCGGCTACGAGCGGACCAGCCCCCTGGGCGAGCTGCTGGTGCTTCCGGCAACGGGCGAGTTCGTCCACCCCGGCGAGCACGAGCGGCTCTCCGACGCCCGTCGGCGGGCGAGGGACCAAGCCCTGCGCCGCCGCAGTCAGCGGCAGCAGCGCCGCCGCGAGGCCGAGCAGTGCCGCCGCGAGGCCGAGCAGCGCCGCCAGGCCGAGGAGCAGCGGCAGGACGAGGAGCAGCGCCGCCGCCGCGAGGCCGAGCAGTGCCGCCGGCCGCCCGTCAGCCCGGCGGAGCCTTGGCCCCAGCCGCCGGGCGCCGCGGCGCCGCCCGAATCGCCGGCGGATGAGGAGCGTCTGAACCGTGAGCGAGTCGGTGTCTGCCGCCGCTGCGGGCAGGTAACCTCCGACTGGTTCATCTTTTACGGGGCCGACGGAACCTGCCTCTGCAACGCCTGCCGCCAGGAGGCGGAGGGCAGGTGACCCGCGTCAGGATGCAGATCGCGCCGGTTGCGGGGGGAGGCCAAAGGGATTGTGGGGATTTGGGGGCGGGCTTCGCCGGATTTGCCGCGGCGGCGCCGATTATTCCGATTGTTTGGAAAAAACGCTCCAGCGGAGCGGATTTCGGGCAAAAGACGGGCGATCTCCGGCGGGGGGTGTCCGGACCCGTCCGAGGCCCCGTTCGCGGTTCTGGCGCTCGAAATCCCGTCGAGCGGCCGGGATTCCCAGCGCCTGGCGCGCGGCGCCGCCTCCGGCATCGCATCTCCCATCCGGACAATCCCTGCAATCCAAGATCCCTGTCCCCTTCCCGCGGACACCCTCAATCCGCGTTCGGTCGCCCCGGCCTGGCATCCGCCATTCGATGTACGGTATTCGGTCTCCGGTGTCCGGTAGCTGACCGCTGACCGCTGATTGCTGGCCGCTGGTAGCTGGTAGCTGGTAGCGTGTGTCGGGTGTCGGGTGTCGGGTGTCGGGTGAGGGCGGCCGGGTCAGATGGCCAGCGAATCCGGCGCGGCGGCCTCGAAGCGCGTGAAGGACGCCAGGAAGCGGAGGTAGACGTTGTCGGTGGGGCCGTTGCGCTGCTTGGCGACGATCAGCTCGGTGATGTCCTTGGGCACGTAGTCGGCTTCGCCGCGGTGGTAGTAGTCTTCGTTGTGGAGCAGGGCGACGACGTCGGCGTCCTGCTCGATGGAGCCGCTTTCGCGCAGGTCGCTCATGCGCGGGCGATGGGTGGGGCGGTCTTCGGGCCCGCGGTTGAGCTGGGCGGCGACGATCACGGGCACCTCCAGCTCGCGGGCGAGGGCCTTGATGCCGCGGGAGATCTCGGTCATCTGCTCCCAGCGGCTGGAGGCGGGCCCGGTATAGGTCATGAGCTGGAGGTAATCGACGAACACGGCCTGGATGTCGTGTGCGGCCTTGAGGCGGCGGGCCTTGGCGCGGAGCTGTAGTATGGTCAGCAGTGCGGTGTCGTCGATGAGCAGGGGGGCATGGTAGAGGTCGCCGGCGGCGGTCTGGAGGTGCGTCCAGTCCTCCGCGTCGATCATGCCGCGGCGCATGCGCCGCAGGTCGAAGCGGGCGTGCGAGGCCAGCAGGCGCAGGGCGAGTTGCTCCTTGGACATCTCCAGCGAGAAGAACGCCACGGCCTTGCGGTCCTCGACGGCGGCGTACTCGGCCAGGTTCAGCAGCAGGCTGGTCTTGCCCATGGAGGGGCGTGCGGCGATGACGACCATGTCGCCCCTCTGGAAGCCGCTGGTCAGCTCGTTGAGCTTCTGGTAGGGCGTGCCCAGGCCGGTCACCAGCTCGCCGCTCTGGTTTTCCAGCACGTGGAAGGTCTTCTCCAGCAGCGTCTCCATGGTGGCCGTCTCGTCGCCGATGCGTTTGAAGGCGATCCCGAAGACCTTCTCCTCGGCGCGGTCCAGGACGACGCCGGCGTCCTCGTGCGTCTCGTAGGCCTCCTGCACGACGTCGGTGGCCACGACGATCAGCTCGCGGAGCAGCGCCTTGTCGCGGACGAGGCGGGCGTAGTACTCGGCGTTGGCGGCCGTCGGGACGCCCTCGACAAGCTCCACGAGGTACTCGATGCCTCCGACGGCCTCGAGCTGCTTGCGCCGCTCCAGCTCGTCGCGGAGCGTGACCAGGTCGATGGGCTTGCGGGCCTGGCTCATCTCGACCAGCACCTGGAAGATGGTCTGGTGCGCGGGGCGGTAGAACTGCTCGGCACGGACGATCTGGACGACCAGGTCGATGGCGGGATGGTGCAGGATCATCGAGCCGAGGACGCAGGCCTCCGACTGGATCGACTGCGGCGGGACGCGCTGCGGCGCCTCGCTCGGCGCTCCGGCCGGCGGGCGAGCCGCCGCGCTCCTCATCGACGTGTTGATCGTGGTCATCCGTGACACCTGGTGCGCCTGCCAGCGGCAGGCCGGTCTGCGTGGGTGCGTCTCGGCCGAGCGTATTGTACGCGCGCGCCGGCGGGCTGCAAGGCGCCGGCGGACAATCTGAGGCGGACCGGGGCGGCTACGCTTCCTGCTCGTCGTCGGCCGGCTCGGTCGCGGGCGATTCGGCCTCGGCGGCGCCGGCCTCGGGGGGCGCCGCGCCCTCGGCCGTCGGCTCGCGCACCGGCAGCACCCACAGGCTGATCTTCGCTTCAATGCCCTCGGCGAAGCGCAGCGGGATGTCGTACTTGTCGAGCTTGCGGATGGGCTCGTCGAGGACGACGTTCTCGGCCGCGACGAACAGTCCCTGCTCGGCCAGTGCGGCGGCGATCTGTGCCGGCCCGATGGAGCCGTAGAGGTGGCCTTCCTCGTTGGCGCGGGCGGCGATGGTGATCTCCTTGCCGTCGACGAGCTTGGCGCGGGCCTCGGTCTCGGCCCGCTGGCGGGCCAGCTCCTCCAGGTAGCGCTGCTTGTCGATCTCCACCTGTCGGAGGTTGGCCTTGGTCGGCTGGACCGCCAGCCGCTGCGGCAGGAGGTAGTTGCGGGCGTGGCCCGCCTTGACCTCGACGATGTCGCCGATGGTGCCCAGCTTGGGCACGTTCCGTCTCAACAGGACCTTCATGCCGGTGTCCTCGCGAAAGCCCGACCGGCGCGGCCGGGCGGGCGGGCCCGTGCCGCCGCGGCGGCGGGGTGGTTGCTAGCTGACGTACGGCAGCATGGCCAGCAGGCGGGCGCGTTTGACCGCCCGCGCCACGCTGGCCTGATGCCGGGCGCAGTTGCCGCTCCGTTTGCGGCTGAATATCTTGCCCTGCTGGGTCGTGAGCTTCAGCAGCGTGCCCACGTCCTTGTAGTCCACCTCGTCGATCTTCAGCCGGCAGAAGCGGCACTTGGCCTGCTCGCGGAATCGCGCCTTCCGCCGGGAACGCTTCGACGGCCCTCGGGCCCTTCCTCTTCCTCTGGTCAGCGGACGTTTCCTTGCCATGGTGTCCTCTAGCTGCCTGGCCGGCGTCACGGCGGCGGCCGGGCGGGTGTGCTCAGAACGGTATGTCCTCGCCGCCGCCGGCTTGCTCCTCGTCGTAGGCGGGTGGCGGCTCGTCGTTGGCGGGCGCGGGGGCCGGCTGGGGGGCCTGGGGCTGGGGGGCCTGGGGCTGGGGCGCCGCGGGCGCCGCGGGCGGGGCGGGCGGGGCGGCGCGCGGCGCGGGCGCCGGTGCCGCTCGGCGCGGCGGCGGGGCGTAGTTGCCTTCCTCGCCCGGCGCGGGCGCCGCGGCGCCTCGCTGGCTGTCGAGGAACTGGAAGCTCTCCACGAACACCCGGTGCTTGCTGCGCTTCGTGCCGTCCTGCGCCTGCCACTGATCGAACTGGAGCCGCCCTTCCACCAGGATCTGCCTGCCCTTGCGCAGGTAGGTGTTGATCGTCTCGGCCGACTTGCCGTACGCCCGGCAGTCGACGAAGCAGACTTCCTCGCGCTGCTGGCCGTCCTGGGCGCGCCAGCGGCGGTTGACCGCCAGTCCGAACTCCACGACGGGCGTCTGGCTCGGCAGGTAGCTGAGCTGGGGATCCCGCGTCAGGTTGCCGACCAGGAGGATCTTGTTGTAGTTCGCCATTCGCGGTGCTCCTTTGGCGCTGGCGGGCGCGGAAGGCCGGGCCGTGCTGGCCGGCCGCGGCGTCAGCTCTTCTCGTCGGTGTCGCCTTCGTCCTGGCCGCCGGGGGCCTGGCTTTCTTCGGACCGCTCGGCCGACTCGTCGGGCGGCGTCTCCGCGGCGTCGGATGCGCCCTCGCGACCCTCGCCGCCGTGGCGGCGGCGCCGGCGATCCCGATGGTCGCCCTCCTCGTCCCCGCGCCGCTCCTCGCTTCGCCGGGACGAGCTGGCCGGCGTCTGGGCGTTGATCTCCTCTTCCTTCAGCTCGTCGCGCTTCAGCACGAGCATGCGGAGGATCCGCTCGTCCAGCAGGCTGTCGCGCTCCAGCGAGGCGATGCGCTCCGGGTCGGCCTTGAAGTACGCCAGCACGTACAGCCCGCGCCGGCGCCCCTCGATCTCGTAGCTCAGCCGGCGCTCGTCCCAGCACTTCACCGCCAGCACCTCGGCGGCGTTGCGGCCCAGGACCGTGCGGACCGGCTCGCTGGCGGCGTTGAAGTCGGGGTTGCCGGCGTCCAGCAGGAACATCGCCTCGTAGTTTCTCAGCTTGTCGCCCATCGCGTCACTTTCCGTCGTCTGTGCCGTCTGCCCGGCCCGCGTCCTCGGGCCGGCGGTTGTACCTGTCCATCACATAGGTCACGCCGTGGAAGACCCAATCCTCGACGGCGTCGGCGGCCGCGGCGACCGCGGCCTCCATCAACTCGCTCTCGCCGGCGGCGAAGCGTCCCAGCACGTAGTCGGCGGCGTCCATGTGCGGCGGCGCCGCCCCGATGCCCACGCGCAGGCGGGACACCTGCTCGTCGCCCAGCGCCGCCAGCACGTCGGCCAGGCCGTTGTGCCCGCCGGCCGACCCGCCCGCCCGCGCCCGCAGGCGCCCCGGCGGCAGCGCCATGTCGTCCAGCACCACCAACAGGTCTGCGGCGGCGGCCTTGTAGAACGCCGCCATCTCCCGCACGGCCGCGCCGGAGCGGTTCATGTACGTCTGCGGCTCCAGCAGGACGACGCGGCGCTGGCCGGCACCGACGCGCGACGGGCGGGCGTCCCAGACCAGCCCGCCGAACGCCGTGCGCGGCGGGCCCGCCTGCCAGCGCCGCTGCAGCGCCTCGACGACCCGGAAGCCGACGTTGTGCCGGCTGGCGGCGTACTGCCGGCCCGGGTTGCCCAGGCCCACCACGAACCGTCTTGTCGCGTCGGGGGCATCCGGCACGGCTCACTCGGCGCTCTTTTCGCCGCGTTCGGCGGCCGGGCGGCGCCGCCCGCCCTCCTCGGCGCCTTCGGCCTCTTCCTTCGCCTCGCGCCCGATGACCTCGGGCTCGGCGGCGGCCTCGCCTTCGGCGGCGGGCGCGGCGACCTCCTCGGCCACCAGCGTCACCGAGCAGACGATCGCCTCGCCGTCGCCCTGGAGCACGGCGCCCTCGGGCAGCTTGAGGTCCTTGAGGCGCATCGCGTCGCCGACCTTCATCGCCACGACGGACAGCCGCAGTTCCTCGGGGATGGCCGTCACGACGCACTCGATGCCCACGTCGCTGATGAGCTGCTGGAGGACGCCGCCGTCGGCTGCCCCCGCCGGCGTGCCGCGCAGAACGATCGGCACCGTCACCTCCACCCGCTCGTCCAGCGAGACGCGGTACAGGTCCACGTGCGCCAGTTCCTGGGCGAACGTGTCCCACTGCACGTCCTTGATCAGGACGTTCTCCGTCCGGCCCTCCAGGTCCACCTGCAGCACGCGCTCGCCGTGCCGGACGGCCAGCTCCACGTCGTGCCGGCTCAGCGCCACCGCCACCGGCTGCTCGCCGTGGCCGTAGATGATCCCCGGCACGCTGCCGGTCCGCCGCAGCCGGCGCACCCGGTGCGTTCCCAGCTCCGTCCGCTTCGTGGCCTTCAGCTCTGCCATGTCGCCTTGCTCCCAGGCCGGGCGCCCGCGGGGCTACCGGCCGCCGTTCTTCAGGAACAGACTGCTCACCGATTCGTCGTTGTGGATGCGGTGGATGGCCTCGCCGATCAGCGGCGCGACGCTGAGCAGCGTCAGCTTGCCGATGGCGTCGGCCTTCTCGGTCTCGACGGGTATCGTGTCGGTCACCACCACCTGGTCGATGGGCGCGGCGCGCAGGCGCTCGACGGCCGGGCCGCACAGCACCGCGTGCGTCGCGCCGACGAAGACCTTCTCCGCCCCGTGCTCCTTGCACAGCCTGGCCGCCTCGCTGACGGTCCCGGCCGTGGTGATCATGTCGTCCATCATCAGCACGGTCCGCCCCTTGACCTCGCCGATGATCTGCCCGACCTCGACGGTCCCGCCGCTGACGCGGCGCTTGTTGATGACGGCCAGGTCGCCCCCCAGCCGCCGGGCGTACGCCTGGGCGCGCTTCGTGTTGCCCACGTCGGGGCTGACCAGCACCAGCTTCTCGCCGGCCAGGGCGGCGTAGTGGGCGCTCAGCACCGGCTCGGCGAACAGGTTGTCCACCGGGATGTCGAAGAACCCCTGTATCTGTCCGGCGTGCAGGTCGATGGTCAGCACGCGGTCGGCCCCGGCCGTTGCGATCAGGTTCGCCACCAGCTTGGCCGTGATGGGCGTGCGCCCCTCGTCCTTGCGGTCCTGTCGGGCGTAGCCGAAGTAGGGCACCACGGCGGTGATGCGTTCGGCCGACGCCCGCCGCGCGCAGTCGATGAAGATCAGCAACTCCATCAGGCTGTCGTTGACCGGCGAGCAGGTGGGCTCGACGATGAACACGTCGCGCCCGCGGACGTCCTCGTCGAGCTTGACCAGCAGCTCGCCGTCGGGAAACGGGGTGATGGCCGCCTTGCCCAGCGGAATGCCCAGGTAGTCGGAGATCTTCTGCGCCAGCGGGCGATTGGACCGGCCGCTGAACAGCTTCAGGTTCGTCGAGATCATCTCGCTGCCCTCTTCGCCCGCCGTCCCAGCAGCCGCGACACCTCCGCCAGCTCCTCGGCGGTGTTGATGCTGAGGACGTCCTGGGGCGGCACGGCCGCCACGGCGGCCAGCTTCCGCCCGTCCGCCCGCAGCAGCGACAGGGCGTCGGTGAGGTAGTACTCGCCCTTGGCGTTGTCGTTCCGCAGGCGCCCGATGGCCCACCGCAGGGCGGCGGCGTCGAAGCAGTATAGCGAAACGTTCACCTCGCGCACAGCCCGCTGGGCCTCGTCGGCGTCGAGGTGCTCCACGATCTCCGCCAGCTCGCCCCGCTCGTCGCGGATGACCCGCCCGTACGTGCCCGGCTCGTCGAGGATGCTGGTGGCCAGCGTGCAGGCGGCGCCGCTGGCCGCGTGCGTCGCCAGCAGCTCCTCCAGCGTTTCGGGGCGGATCAGCGGCCCGTCGCCCGCCACCACCAGCACCGGCCCGCTCAGCGGCTCGAGCTGCCCGCAGCAGACCATCACGGCGTGGCCGGTGCCGAGCTGCGGGGCCTGCACCACCCACTCGATGTCGGCCGCTTCGTGAGCGAAAGCCTCGCGAACCAGCTCCGCGCGGTAGCCAACCACCACCAGGAGGCGCCCGCAGCCGGCCTGGCGGCAGGCGTCGAGCACCCAGGCCAGCATGGGCCGGCCGCAGACCGGGTGAAGGACCTTCGGCAGGTCGGACTTCATCCGCGTGCCCTTACCCGCGGCCAGGATGATCGCCGTCACACCCATGCCGTTCCTTCAAGGGGAATCCGCAATCCGCATTCCGCAATCCGCGATAGCAGAGCTACCCGGCCAGGACTCGAACCTGGAATAGAAGAACCAAAATCTTCTGTGTTACCGATTACACCACCGGGTAGTGGCGGTCGTCACACCGTCGGCCGATCGCGGGCGCCTGCTGCGCCGGCCGACCTGCCCGTTTGCCGAGGCAATCGGGCCTCATGCCGCGGCGGGGGATTCGCCCGGAAGCCCGAACCCGCGGCCGCGACCTGGCGGGCCCGCTCCCGCCCCGGGGTTGGCCCTCGGGACGGGTCGCTCCGTGCGGGCGAACAGACGCCCAATTGGAACGCCGACAGTCTACGGGCCGCCCGGCGGCGTGTCAACAGGCAAAATCGCCCCGGTCGGCGGGGGGATTTGGGCAGACGGCGGCGCGGCGCGGATAGGATTCCCACGGCGGCCGGACGCGACCGTGCCGCCGTCCTGGCAGGAGCGGAACATGGTGCTTGGCAAGCTGCACGTGCTGCTGGTGCATTTCCCCATCGCCCTTGCCCTGTCGGCGGCGCTGGCGGACATCCTCTGGGCCATCTGGCGGCGCGACTTCTTCCGGCACGCCGGGTTCTACTGCCTCATCCTGGCCGCGCTGGCGGTCATCCCCACGGTCATCACGGGCGACCTGCACCTGGACGCCCAGCACTTCAAGCCCGCCACACAGGCCATCGCCGAGACCCACGAGGGCCTGGGCATCGCCACCCTCTGCGTGCTGGTGCCGACGGCCGTCCTGCGTGCCGTCCGCCGCAACCGCCCGCGCCGCTGGTGGCTGGCGTGCTACGTCGTGATGATGGTCGCGGTGGTGGTGCTGGTGTCGCTGACCGGGCACTGGGGCGGGATGATCACGTTCGGCCCCGATTACCTCCGCGGACTGCTGTGAGACACCGGGGCGGGAAAGGCAAGCGATGAGCACCACCGAAGACGAAGGCAGCGTGGACGTGACGGAGCTGGTCGGCACGCCCGGTCCCGGCCGCAGGGAGCAGGGCCTGGAGGTGTTCGTGTTCGTGTTCATGATCCTGCCGTCGCTGCTGCTGTCGTTTGTGGCGGTCGGCTCGGGCGGGCTGAGCTTCGCTTTGGGCGGCACGGCGATCATCTTCCGCGACCTGGGGCTGCTGTTCCTGGTGCTGTTCTTCCTGTGGCGCAACGGCGAGTCGTTCCGGCTGCTCGGCTGGCGGTTCGAGCGCCGCTGGCCCGACGTCCTGCTGGGCGTGGTGCTGTTCTTCCCGATGACGTACGCGGCGGCGTGGGTCGAGCGGATCGCCCGCGACGCCGGTCTGTCGCCCGGCCCGAAGTCCCTGCCGGCGGCGCTGGCACCGCACGGGGCGCCGGAGCTGGTCCTGGCGACCGTGATGGTGGTCGTCGTCGCCGTCGCCGAGGAGACGATCTTCCGCGGCTACCTGATCCTGCGGCTCAAGGCCGTCGCCGGCGGCACGGTGGCGGCGGTGGTGCTCTCGTCGATCATCTTCTCGCTGGGCCACGGCTACGAGGGCTCGGCCGGGGTGGTCACGGTGGGGTTCATGGGGGCGATCTTCGCGGTGGTGTACCTGTGGCGCGGCAGCCTGGTGGCGCCGGTGGTCATGCACTTCCTTCAGGACTTCCTGGGCATCGTGGCCATGCCGCTGCTGGCGCATCGCTGAGCGGCCTGCCCCGTCGGCCAGACGAACTCTTGCAATCTGGGAATCGATTCCCAAAATGCAGGAGATGGTCCCGCGATCGTACATGGCGCAGGTTCGGCGGATGCTCCGCAAGTTCCCCGCCGTCGCCATCGTGGGGCCGCGCCAGTGCGGCAAGACGACCCTGGCCAGGCAGTTCCCCGGAAGCTACTTCGACCTGGAGGCCCGGGGCAGCGAGGTCCGCCTGGACGCCGAGTGGGACTCCCTGGTCGCCTCGCGCAAGCCGGTCATCCTCGACGAGGTCCAGAACGCCCCGAAGGTCTTCTCCCGCCTCCGCGGCGCCATCGACGCCGACCGCAAACGCTGCGGCAGGTTCGTGCTGCTCGGCTCCGTCTCGCCCGCTCTCATGCAGAACGTCTCGGAGTCGCTCGCCGGCCGCCTGGGCATCGTCCGCATGGGGCCGTTCCTTCTGCCGGAGCTCGGCCCCGGCCGGCTGGACGATCTCTGGCTGTTCGGGGGCTTCCCGGACGGCGGCGTCCTCCGCGCCGACATGTACCCCGACTGGCAGGAAGCCTACCTCGACACGATGGCGATGCGCGACCTGCCCGCCCTGGGCCTTCCCGCCCGGCCGCAGCAGACGCGGCGCCTGCTGCACATGCTCGCCGCGCTGCACGCCCAGCCGCTCAACGCCTCGCAGATCGGCTCGAGCCTGGCGCTGGACCACAAGACCGTCCTGCGCTACTGCGACCACCTGGAGGGCGCGTTTCTCATTCGCAGGCTCCAGCCGTTTGCCGCCAACATCCGCAAGAGGCTGGTCCGCACGCCGCGAGTCTACTGGCGCGACAGCGGGCTGCTGCACGCGCTGATGGGCGTGGGCGATCTGGAGCAGCTCTACCGCCAGCCGTGGCTGGGGGCGAGCTGGGAAGGCTTCCTCGTCGAACAGACGCTTTCCGCCATCGCCGCAAGCGGCAAGCGAGTCCAGCCCTTCTTCCTCCGCACCGCCGACGGCTACGAGCTGGACCTCGTTCTGGATTGGGGCATCGAGAGATGGGCCGTCGAGATGAAGCTCACTTCCGCCCCCTCCGGCGAAACGGTCGAGCGCCTGAACAAGGCGGCCGGCATGATCGACGCCTCCCGTCGCGTGCTCCTGTGTCGCATCGACCGGAAGATCGAGTCCGGGCCGCTGCTGGTCACCAGCCCCGCCGACTGGCTGGAGAGCCTTCTGCACTGACAGGAACAACCATGAGGACCAACACGCTTCGCGTCGAAGGCCAACGTGTGCCCGTTTACGCGGCCGAGACGATCATCGTGGGCGCCGGGGCGGCCGGGATGGCCTGCGCCGTCCTGCTCGTGCGGTCGCTGCGGGCGCGCGGAGTGAAGGACCCCGCCTCGCGCCTGCTCGTCGTCACCGGCGGCCTGTCGCTCGGCGCCAGCCGCATGAGCGGCTCCGACAAGCAGACCTACTACAAGATGGGCACCAGCCCGCGTGTGCCGGACACGGCCGAGGACTTCGCCCGCGCGCTGACGGCGTTCGGCTGCTGCCACGGCGACACGGCGCTGGTCGAGGGCCTCGGCTCGCTGAGGGGCTTCTACAACCTCGTGGAGCTGGGCGTGCCGTTCCCGCACGATCCCCACGGGGCGTTCATCGGCTACAAGACCGACCACGACCCCTACGAGCGCGCCACGTCGGCCGGGCCGAAGACCAGCCGCTTCATGAGCCGCTGCCTTCAGGCCGAGGCGCAGCGCAGCGGCGTGCGCATCATCGACAGGCACGCGGTGGCCGAACTGATCGCGCGCGGCGACGGCCCGCGGCGGCGGATCGCCGCCATGGTGTGCATCGACCGGTCGCGCTTGTCGGCCGGCGACTGCGGGGCGGCGCTGTTCCTGGCCGACAACTGGGTTCTCGCCGGCGGCGGGCCGGGCGAAATCTACGCCGACACCGTCTACCCGCGCGGGCAGATCGGCTTCCACGGCGCCGCCCTCCGCGCGGGGCTGGAGGCCTGCAACCTCACCGAATCGCAGTTCGGCCTGGCCAGCGTCAAGTTCCGCTGGAACGTGTCGGGCACGTACATGCAGGTGGTGCCGCGAATCTTCTCCACCGGACCCGGCGGGGGCGGCGACGACGAGCGCGAGCTGCTCATCGAGTACTTCCCCGACATGCCCACGATGGCGACGAACATCTTCCTGAAGGGCTACCAGTGGCCCTTCGACGCCCAGCGGATCA
>Ga0172363_10003731_pt1 | contig 12394 bp, 9 predicted proteins | sample LakKivs2_kivu2a2_FD_114541 | JGI IMG/M metagenome (GOLD analysis project Ga0172363, IMG submission 114541) | Sediment microbial communities from Lake Kivu, Rwanda - Sediment s2_kivu2a2 | ecosystem: Environmental > Aquatic > Freshwater > Lake > Sediment | place: Rwanda: Western Province, Lake... | reverse complement strand
GTAAAATATCTAATACAATGAGAAGTATATTTAATGAAAGATATTTTACATTATTATTGGATAGAGAATATGGAGATATAAATGCAAGAACATTTTTTCCGGATAAGTTAATATATTGTGGGAAAGATTATGTTAGGATTGGGGAAGATATAAATGAGGATGTAAGGAATTATATTAAAAAGAATTGTGAATATCCTAAGATATTTTATATTGACGGGGTGTTTTATATGGTTGGGATAAGTTTGAAAAAGTGTAGGGATATTGGGGATGTGTGGAAGTCTCATATGATGGGTATTGGAGGGGATATAGAATATTTAGGGGAGGAAGAATTGGAATATTTAAATAATTGGGATGCGGAGAAGTATAGGAAAATGTTGAAATAAAAAATGTAGAGTAGAATTATGAAAATTGCTGTATTAATATCAGGATTTTTAAGAACTTTTTTACATAATTTTAAGAACAATGTTGAATTATTTAAAAACTATGATTGTGATTACTATTTACATTTATCAAGAAATGAAGAACAGGATAGATATACAAATGATAAATGCACTTTAAATGATATATTGGAGATAATTGAGCCAAGATGTATATTAATGGAGAAAGAAATTGTTGTTAAAGATTGTGAAAATTTAAGGAGAATGTGGTATAAAATATATATTTTAAATGAGCTACGTAAAAACAATGAGAAAATAAATAATTTTAAATATGATATTGTTATTAGAATTCGTCCAGATTTATATATATTGGATAAAAAAATAGATTTTATAGTAAGTGATAATATTATTTATGGAAGAAAGTTTAATGATATATTATTGGATGAGTTTAATTATGGAAATTCAAAAGCTATGGATAATTATGCATCATTATATTTGTATATAGATAAATACCTGGAAAATAATAAAATTCATAGACCAGAAGAATTATTGAAAGCACATTGTGATAATTTAAAATTACAATTAGAAGATAGTAATATAAGTCATAAGTTAGTATTGAGTTTATGTAATATTATTGGTTTAACTGGTGATAGTGGTAGTGGTAAAACAAACTTGATGAAAAATTTGGAATATTTATTTAATAATAATGTTTTAAAATTAGAGTGTGATAGGTATCATAAGTGGGAGAGAGGAGATAAAAATTGGGAAAATTATACTCATTTAAATCCAGATGCAAATTATATTACAAAATTTACAGATGATGTTTATAATTTGAAAATAGGGAATGATATATATCAAGTTGATTATGACCATTCAAGTGGAAAATTTACGCCTGTAGAAAAAATAAAAAATGAAAACAATATAATATTATGTGGATTGCATACATTGTTAGATAAGGATTTAAATAATATTATAAATTTTAAGATTTATTTAGACACTGATGAAAAATTAAGAAGATATTGGAAGATAAGAAGAGATGTAATAGAAAGAGGTTATGATATTAATAAAGTAGTGGAAAATATGGATAAAAGAATTGAAGATTTTGATAGATTCATAAGACCACAAATGGAAAATGCTGATATGGTAATAAGATTTTTTACAGATGATAATTTTAACTATTTATCTGATATAAATCCAAATATTTATTTATCTATTACGATATCAAATAGATATAATTTTATAGAGATTATAGAGTTATTAAATAATGCTGATATTGAATATGAGATAATTGTTAATAATAGTAGAAAAAAAATTACTTTTTATAAAATTCAGGAAAATTTTAATAAATTGTTTTTAAATTTAATAGAAAAGTATATTGATAAAGATATTAATTTAAATAAAGAATTATCATCATTTTATACAATTATTAATTGTTTCTTAGTTTATTTAATTAAAAAAAAATAAAAAAATATTTATGAAAATCATTAGTTTTTATGATTTAAATAATTATAAATTAATTAAAGAAAAAGATAAAAATAATAGAGATATACGTCTTTATTCATTTGATAATGTTGAATTAACTGGTAATTCACATCATTATCCAGATGTTTTATTAAAAACTGATGAATTAATTTTACCAACAAAAGAGATGACAATGTCTTTAGGTAAACGTTCATATTATGAAGAAAATGGAATGGAATTTGATTATAAAGAGGGAATGAAAAAAAAAATAATTAATGATGAAGTATTTTATTTTATATATAATACTGAAAATTATTATCATTTTATTTATGATACATTACCATATTTATATTGTTTTTTTCAATTGAAAGAAGTAAAATTATTAATGAACTATAATAAGGATAAAAATAAAATTTTACCTTTTGTTAAAGAATGTTTAGAATTGTGTGGTATTGATAACAATAAGATAATAATACATGAAGAGGGAAACATTTATAAAAAAATATATTTATCATCATCTTTAACGCATAATGGATTATCAAATTTACCTCCAAGAGATGAGATATTTGATATTTATAATTTAATGATAAAAAATGTAAAAAAAGTAGATTTTAATGTATATGATAAGATATATATTTCAAGGAGGACCTGGATAAATGATAAAAAAAATGATAATATAGGAACAAATTATACTTTAAGAAGGAAGTTAATGAATGAAGACGAGCTTGTAGAAAAATTAGAGAAAAAAGGATTTAAAGAAATATTTGGAGAAAATTTAACAATAAATGAAAAAATATTAATTTTTAATTCTGCAAGAGTTGTAATTGGAGCTATAGGTGGAACGATAACAAATTGTATTTTTTGTAATAAAAATGCTTTAATTATTCCGATAGTTAGTCCTGAATTTTTAAAAATTAATTATAGAATGAAATATTTATTTAAAGAAAATGTTGAATTATTTCAGGATACAAAAGTGCATTTGGAAGAAGGAAAAATACCTAAAAATGTTAGAATAGAAACCAATGATAATAAATTGGGTGAGATAGAAAGTTATTCTGGTAATGGAAATTACTTAATAAAAATTGGTAAAAATTATATTGGATGGAATGAAAATGATGAATATGAATTAATAGAAATAAATGAAAGTAAATTCAAAACATTAGATAACGGCATTAATTCTCCATGGACTATAAATACTAATAAACTTCTTGCGTTATTGTAAATAAATTTAACTATTTAATAAATTATGCAAATAGTTATTCCAATGTCTGGCGTTGGCCAACGTTTTGTTGATGCCGGCTATAAAGACCCAAAACCTTTAATTGTAGTTGATGGAAAACAAATCATAGAACATGTTGTTAATTTATTTCCAGAAGAAGTTGATGTGTCTTTTATTTGTAATGATTTACACTTATCTACAACAAATATGAGAGATATTCTTCAAAAAATATCACCAAATTCAAAAATATATGAAGTTAGTGTTAATAATCGCGAAGGACCAGTTTACGCAGTATCATTAGTATTTGACAAAATTAAAGATGATGATGAAGTAATTGTTTCATATTGCGATTATGGAACGTGGTGGGATTATAAAGAATTTTTAAAAGATACACGTAATAGAAACGCCGATGGTGCTATAGCTTGTTATAGAGGATTTCATCCACATATGTTAGGAACTGATAATTATGCATTTCTAAAAGAAACTGAATTAGGAAGTAGATGGATGGAGGCTATTCAGGAGAAAAAGCCTTTTACTGATGATAGGATGAGTGAATATGCATCAAATGGCACTTATTATTTTAGGACTGGAACAATCATGAAGAAATACTTTCAGGTGTTGATGGATAGAGGAATGAAAGTAAAGAATGAATATTATGTAAGCATGGTATATAACTTATTGGTTGAAGATAATTTAAAAGTTAATATATTTGAGATTGAACATATGCTTCAATGGGGAACACCATATGATTTAGAAGTTTATAATATGTGGTCCAATTATTTTTCAAATATTATTAAAGAACAACCGCAATTCATTGATAGATTAAATACTACCACAATATTACCAATGGCAGGTGCAGGTAGTAGATTTTCAAAGAAAGGCTATAAGGATCCAAAGCCTTTATTGGATGTAAATGGACTACCGATGGTAATACAAGCGATAAAATGTTTACCACAATCTACTGATAATGTTTTTATATGTCAAAATGAGCATTTAGAAAAATATCCGTTAGAAAAGGCGATAAGGGAGACTTATAATAATGGGAAAATATTTGGGATTGATTATATAACGGAAGGTCAGGCTTGTACTACTGAAATTGGAATAAATAGAGGAGATGTTGATATGGATAGTGCTATATTAGTTACTGCTTGTGATAATGGAGCTTATTTTGATATGAGTAAATATCAGGAGTTGGTGGATGATGAAAGTAATGATGTAATAATATGGAGTTTTAGGGATAATCCGACGAGCAGGAATAATCCTAATATGTATGCATGGATGGAGACAGATGATGATGATAATATATTGGGAGTAAGTTGTAAGAAATTTAGGGAAGGTGTACATGATATAAAGAAGAGTCATGTAATAATTGGGACGATGTTTTTTAGGAAGGCAAGATATTTTATGGATGGGTTAAGAAAAAATTATGAAGAAAATATTAGAAGTAATGGAGAATTTTATGTTGATGACGTTATAAATCAAAATATAAAGGCAGGATTAAAGGTAAAAGTTTTTGAAGTTAAAAATTATATATGTTGGGGAACACCTGATGATTATGAGACATATTTATATTGGCAGAGATTTTTTGATAAGTGTTGGTGGCATGATTATAAAATTGAAAATGATATAACCTATCATGAAAAAAAATAACTTAAAAATATTTATAAATATTATTTATGAATAATGAACGCAAATTTTTTATTATTAGCTGAAGAAAGGTCAAATGATTTTTTTCCAGAGGTTAAAAATCATCTTGAGAAACCGTTAAAATTATCATCGAAAAATCAGTATGGATTAGTTCCTATAAAAAAGGAGTATAGTTTGATTGGAAATGAATTGGAAATACAAAAAGAGTGGGATATATTAAAAGGAATCGAGATAAATGGAAAATTCCCTAAATGTCCGCAGTTGTATGATGCTTCGTATGATTTATTTAGGTATCCTGGAAGAATACCAGATAAAAGAAATTATTTGGGAGATTTGATAGAGAGTATTGAGATAGAGATAGGGGGGACATCTGTTTTAAAATTTTACATGCCTAATTGGAAGATTGACATTGATTTCAGAGATTTTAGAATTATTATAAATTTTGAGGATATTTTTATTGAACAAGACTTTTTGCCTATAATTTGTCTGCAGTTTTCTAATTTAAAATTTAAGATAAATTGGGGAAATATGGAAGGTGAAATACCTGCGTCAATAAGAGAATCAATAAAATATTATTTAAGTGGTTATTTAATATCATCTTCAGAAACGCGTAAAAACTTAGCAACAAGTAGTTGGAATTTATTGACAAATGATTATATACAGTATAAGAATATTGTTTTAAAGAGGGAGGGAGATAGGTTGTTTATGAATTATGGAGAGAGTATGGATGAGTTGATGTGTTCAGGAAATTTTATAAAGGAGTTGCATTTTAATTTTAATTCATTTGATATTAAGAATAGTATAAACAATATAAAAATTTTTGTGATGGATTCATTGATAACAACATTTACAAAGAGTGATATGAATTTTATAAATGATTATGAGTTCACAATAAATGATTTTTATTATAAGACATTTTTGTTTAAGAAAATGCATATGGAATTTTGTTTTGATGGAACATTTGAAAAAGTAAATTTAACATTGACTACAACAAATTACAATATATTAAATTTTAATAGCGGTATTTGTGCGAAAAGATTTATAGGATTAGAGAGAGAAATTAGAACATTGTGTGGAATATATTTAAATGGTATTGAGATAATTGATGATAATTTATTTAAGGAAAAAGTTTTACCTAAATTGGATGTTTGTTGTATAAGTCATGAAGAATTTGAGAAAAATGTTGATGGAAAGATAGTTGAGGATATTGTGATATGTGGGAAATGTTTTACGTGTATGAAAAAAGATTATGCGTTTTCTTGGTTTAAGAGTAAGAGGGCAAGAATATGTCCTTATGCGAGATGTGATGAAGAAAAGTGGTATATATGGAAAGAAAAAAATGTAAGATAAGTTATGGGTGATATTTCAAAGTGGATTGGAACTTTTAAGCAGAATGGTTTTATGTATTATGTGGAATCACCTCAAACAAATATTATAACTAAATTACCAAAAGAAAAAAAACATATAATATCCGTATATGAAGCAAATGAATATGGTATTATATTAAAAAGAGAAATAGTTGGTGATACAGAGGGTAAGTTTGAATTGGGACATATGCGTATGATGAGGGATTGTTGTGGAAAGATAGTTTCGCAGTGTATGGAATTTGTTGATGAGAAGACAAATGGAGTATCGCAGTATTATGTTAAAAAGAAGGATAAATTGGGTAAAGTTTTAGAGTATGGTTATGAGTATATTGAGGCAGGTTTTGGTGAAAATAGTAGGCCATGTATTATAAAGGCAAATGTAGTGCGAATTGATTAAAAAAATGTTGGTAATATTATGTATAAGTTAGAATACATGATAGGAAATTTTGTTACAGTTGGTTATAAATATAAGAAGGATGATGGGGAGGTGGTGAAGAGTGATTATTATAGGAAGGTGCAGATATCTTCACAGGATAAGTCTAAATATGGTACTGTATTGAGGATGGAATTTTTTGAGGATGGAAAGTTATTGGATGAGTTTAAATTGGGTCATATTAAAACTTTATATGATACAAATGGTAAGGAATTAACAAAATATTTAGAGTTTATAGAGGGGAAGAGTAAAAATGTAGAAAGTTGGTATGTAACAAAGAGGGAGCGGTCAGGTAAGGTTTTAGAGTATGAGTGGCAATTGTATGAATTGGGTAAAAACAGTAGTGTCAATATGATGAAAGCGATGAGAATTGAATAATTATTTCCTTTATAATATAAAGGAAATGAAAGATGGTAAATATAAATTTTCTGAGCCGTTATTTTATGATGGTTTGGCATGGAATTATTTGAAATATGAACCAAGCAGTAATAAAATTGACTTACACATTTGTTTATCATCAAAAATGAATGAAGACTCATATGTAAAATATATGAATATAGTTGATACAAATGTTAAGCCAGCTCTCATAGAGGATAATTTATATTTGTATATTAGTAATGGAGAAATAATGGTTAAATTTAGTGTAATGGAGAGTAGTAAATATTGTATGAGAAGGAGGTATTTATTGGCAGAATTTAATTATGTGCCGATTAATATGGTAAGTATGAGGAGAGTAAAGATGGTTAGGAGAATGGAAAGAGTTGGAAATGAGAATTGGGATATGATAGTGGATTATGTGAATAGGTTATTTTTATAATAATTTTTTGTTTTAAGTTCTGCTATTTCTTTTTCGAATTGTTTAATTTTTTCGTTAGCTAAAAATAGTAGATTTTTTAGATTTTGAATTTCAATATTTTTCTGTATTCTGCTTTTAGCTGCAGCTTGTCTATTTTTCTCACGTCTTCTTTGTTTTATATCATCAATTTCTCGCCAATTTACAAATGGGTTTTTAGCTTTCTTTTTTTCAATAGATTTATCTTGCGAATTTTCAAAAAATTCATCAGGCTCAATAAACTCATTGAAACTTAAATTAAAACTACAATTCATAAAGGAATTAAACTCAACCATTTTTTATAAAAAATATTCATCATTATTTACAATCAATTTTTCTTCCATAATATATGGGACATGTTCTTAAAACCGCAATATTTTCTCTTATTGTTCAAGTTATCGCCGGCATATTCTTAGTTTTAGGCTTTTTCTACAAATTACACCCCGACGATATGGTTCTTAAAACCATCATAACAATGGAATTAGTTGTACAAATTATCGAAGGCTTCTTTTACATATTTCTAATCAAAATGCTATCAAAAGGCATAATTGATACAAAATATCGCTACTACGACTGGTTTTTTTCTACACCAATTATGCTAATCAGCACAATGTTATTTTTAAAATATTTACATAAAAAGCCGGTTGATGTAAAAGAAACATTTAAGGAGGAAAAGTGGAATGTGGTTGGAATTGTGGTATTAAATGCGATGATGTTGGTTATAGGGTTCCTTGGGGAGAAGAATATAATTGGGAAGTATCCGGCATTTGTGATAGGGACGGGATTTTTGGTGGGTGCTTTTGCATTTTTATATAAGGATGCGAGAATGACGAAAAATGGAAAAATATTTTTGGGAATTATGTTTGGAATATGGGCTTTATATGGAGTAGCATTTTTGATGCCATTAAAGATGAAGAATTCATCTTATAATATATTGGATTTATTTGCTAAAAACTTTTATGGTATCTTTTTGTATTTTGTAATACTTGCTAAGTATGGAAGAATTGTATAAAAATTGATAAAATAATTTATAAAAATATTTATGTAAAAAAATGCCTGTTAAACACAACAAAACATCTATTCCATATTTTTTAAATCTGCACCAGGAAATGAGGGAAGAACCTTGTGATGGTGAAGAAAAAATTGAGGAAATTATAGGAAAAATTACTAATATTACGATGGATCATATTGATTCTTATTTTAAGAATTTGAAAGATGAACAGAAATCATCTTTTATTAAGAAAAATGTTTATGATTATTTAAGAATTTATGAAGGTGATTTTAAGACATTATTGGGTAAAAAGAAAATTAATGATGAATTTGAAATACAAGAGAATGTTTTATGGATATTTTCTTTTCTAAATATTATCAAAAAATTTGAAAATTACGAATATTGCAGCGGCAAATATAGCGAAGGAACATTTGAAAAAATTACTGATATTAATATCCGCAACTTTTTTAAAACCTGTTGCGTAAGAATTGGAGATAAAGCAGACCTTATTTTAAAACATAAGACTAAAAAAGAACTAATTGTATGCTCTTCTAAAAACATCAATAACGCTAAAGAAGACAAACTTGATATTCAAGACCTTATTCTATGCAATATGAAAGAAGAAGATTCTACAAAAAATTCTAAAAGAAAAAAATATGTTGAAAGATTTGAAGGATTTGACGTTAAATTATGTATTATTATCCCTAACAAAAAATCAATTGATAAGATATTAAAATTAAAGGCTGAATCTGATTCAGTATTGATATCTGAGTTACAAACCATTAAAAATAATAATTTAATCATTGATTATGACGATTTGTCTGAATATTTTATTGATTTTAAAGAAAAATTCAAAGAAGTTGATTCAGAGAAAGTAATCAAGGATTATTTTTTTACAAAACCAGCAATAAAAATGAGACCACATGGAGTTTACTCAATTACAAAAACAATGGATTTACTTAGAAATAAGGTCAAATCTATTCTTTGGGCGCATATTTGTCGTTCAGGAAAGTCATATATAATGGCTGGATTGATTGATGAATTTATTGTAAAGAATTGTGTGGATGAGAAAAAGATAGTGTTAATCATTACTACTTCTCCATCAAATACAATTTCGCAGTATATGCAAGTTTTTTGTGAATATTCCAATTTTGCTGAATGTAATGTCTGTTTAATTGAGAATGAGCATTCTAAGGGTGTTAATCCAATTATTGATGGAAAAGTTAATATTTTTATTGTTTCTAAGCAATACTTTCATGATAAGAAGGAGGAATCTTTAACATGGTTAAAGAAAGTTGATTTAAGATTTATTGATGAAAGTCACTATGGTGGCTGCACTGATTTATCTGAAAAAACTTTTAATACCTATGGAAAAAATTCACCTACAATATTTATGACTGCTACGTTTAGTAAACCTGTTCAGGTTTATGGTATTCCAATTGAACATACTGTTTATTGGGATATGGATGATGTTAAACTTTGTAAGAATTTCAATGAGGAAAATAGGAGAATTATTGTTGAAAAGTATGGAAAAGATTATATGAAAGCATTTGAAGATACTTCTGAAGAAGAAGTTAGACAAATATATTCATCCTTTCCTGATTTACACATTCTTACCCTATCTATGAAAGGAAATATCAAAGAAATACTTCAAACCGACCCATATTACGATGGACAAGGATTTTCAGCAACTGCTTTAATGGTTCCATGTAACACTGATGGTTTTGAACAAAAATTTAAATTGTCAGACACGGAAGAAAGAATGCTTGAAAATTATTTGAAAATGATTGAGGCAAAATTTGAAGAAACTCAGGAAATGAGCAGAGAAACTGGGTCAAGATTATATACCAGAGAAAATAAGTTAATCCAATTATGGTTTATACCAGGAGGAACTGTAGGAATGTTTTTTAAAGATGTGAGTTTCTGTTTGAAGAAATATATGGAGAAAAAAGGTATTTTTACTAATTTCCATATTGCTTCTATATGTGAATGCGATGATGCTTTTACGGAAATAAATGATGCGAGAAATATTGCTTACAATGAAGGAAAAATTGGAACAATAGTTTTAGCTGGAGATAAATTGAAATTGGGGGCAAGTTTAAGTTTTTGTGATATTGTTGTTCTTTTAAATAATAGTCGAAATTTTGATGATATTATGCAGAGAATTTTTAGATCACTAACTGAATCGGCTTCAAATGAAGAATTTAAGAAAAATGCTTATTGTATTGATCTTGATTTATCAAGAGTAGTCAAGACAGTAGTAAATATGGCGAATGTAATATATCCAAGATTTACTTCAAGACAGAGAGTGGAAACATTATTTGAGAGAAGAATAATTGGATTAAATTGGAAAGAATGGGAGAAAGCTTGGAATAGTGAAGTAAAAAGTGGAGAATATGTTGAAGAAATATATCAAGTTATTTATGAAGCTTACAAGAATTATTTTCCATTTGAAAACATTAAAAATGCTGTTAAAAAACTAAAACTAACAAAAGAATTATTTTCTGAAGAAGAATGGAACAATATGAAGAGATTATTAATCAATATCAATTGTGAAAGAAATGAAGAAGTTAATGGAAGCATAAATAATCCCGACATTGAACAATTAAATGGTTCAGAGACAGGTTTAAGTTCCGGAATTTCTGTTAAGAAAAAAGGGAAGAAGACTGGAATTATTCTTCAATCTGAGGAGATTGATGAGGATAAGGAAAATTTGAATCGTTTTGAGAATGTTTTACAGGTATTTATTCCTTTAATAGCATTACTTTCAATTGAATCTGAAGTTGATGATTTAGAACAAATGCATAATTTTATTCGCAGAGACGAATATTTAAATATAATTCTGATCAAACAACTTCAAATTATTTGGAAAAAAGAAACAGAACAAATTAAAATTATCTTAGATAATTTAATTGATACTATGCGTCAAAAACAAATAAGAGAAATAATTGAAATGTCAAAAGTTATTAAAGAAGGTTTTATCAATTCAAAGAACAAAAAAGAAGATTTATCTAAATTAATTGATATCTATCTTCCTGCTACTTCTAATGAGAAAAAATCTCACGCTGAATTTGCTACACCTTTTGTTCTTCGTAATGATATGCTGAACCTTATACCTGACTCATTTTGGAAGAACCCAAATGTGAAAGTATTTGAGCCTTGTGCAGGAAAAGGTCAATTTGTTATCGATATTATCAAAAGATTTATGGATGGTCTAAAAGATTTTAACAAAATTATTGACGGAGTAAAAGTTGATTTAACTGACAATGAAAAAAGGTATAAATATATTCTTCAAAATATAATTTACTTTGCTGATATCAACCAAACTAATATATTTATCATTAAATTATTATTAGATCCGAACAAAAAATACGAGAGAATTATCAATTCTCATTGTAATCTTGGAGATACTTTATCAGAAAGTTTTAGCCCAGAAAAAACATTTGGAATTAAAGGATTTGATGCGGTTATCGGAAACCCACCATATAATATGCCAGGAAAAACAAAAGTTGGTATAACAATATTTCAAGATTTTATTATTAAGTCTTTAAATGAATGGATTTTACCTAACGGATACTTACTTTTTGTAACACCTCCTGCATGGAGAAAACCTATATCTGAAAAAAGTAAATTTGTTGATTTATATAAATTAATGACTCAAGATAATTATATGAAATTTCTTAGCATTCATGATATGAACGATGGAAAAAAATTATTCAATGCTGGAACAAGATTTGATTATTATCTTATTCAAAAGAAAAACCCAGTAAATAAACAAGGAGTTTTTATGAAAACAAAAATTATTGACCAAGATGGTATTGAAATAAATAAAGCATTAAATGAACTTCCATGGATACCAAATAATGATTTTGAATTTGTTTTTAAATTATTAGCAGGGAAAGATGAAGATAAGCTATCTGTTATATATAATCGGTCAGCATATGCTCGAGATAATTCTAAAATTATATCAGATAAGAAGGATAAAACTTTCAAATATAAATGTGTTCATTCTACTAAAATTGGAGGACCTGAAATTGTTTATTCATCATCAAATGAAAGAGGACATT
>Ga0172363_10003727_pt1 | contig 12396 bp, 9 predicted proteins | sample LakKivs2_kivu2a2_FD_114541 | JGI IMG/M metagenome (GOLD analysis project Ga0172363, IMG submission 114541) | Sediment microbial communities from Lake Kivu, Rwanda - Sediment s2_kivu2a2 | ecosystem: Environmental > Aquatic > Freshwater > Lake > Sediment | place: Rwanda: Western Province, Lake... | reverse complement strand
CTGCTGAAGGAAATTTCCGACGCTGATGCTCTGGCGGTCAGGTCGGAGACCAAGGTTACCGCTGAAGTTATTGCCGCCGCGAAGAAACTCAAGGTGATTGGAAGGGCAGGAGTGGGAGTCGACAACGTCGACATAAAGGCAGCCAGCAAAAAGGGAATAATCGTGATGAATACTCCCGACGGGAACACAATTTCCGCCGCCGAGCATACGCTTTCGCTTCTTATGGCTCTTTCCAGAAATATTCCCCAGGCAAATGCCTCGTTGAGGGCAGGACAGTGGGACCGGAAGAAGTTCACGGGAGTGGAGCTTTATTCAAAAGTCCTGGGCATAATCGGGCTTGGCAGGATAGGCAGGGAGGTTGCGAAGAGAGCCAAGAGTTTCGGGATGAGGATTCTGTGGCATGATCCGTTTCTTACTGCCGACGCGGCGGAAAAGCTCGGAGTGGAAATGGCTTCCCTTGAAAAAATTTACAGGGAAGCGGATTACATAACCGTGCATGCGCCGAAAACTGCGGAAACAAAACATATGATCGGCGCAAAAGAGATAGGAATGATGAAGGAAGGTATTAGAATCATCAACTGCGCCAGAGGTGGAATCATCGACGAATCAGCGCTGCTGGACGCTTTGAAATCAGGCAAGGTGGCAGGTGCTGCCCTGGATGTTTTCGAGACGGAGCCTGCGGCTGGTAATCCGCTGGTGGCACTGGAAAATGTAGTTGCCACGCCGCATTTAGGCGCTTCGACAGAAGAAGCGCAGACGAATGTTGCAATTGCCATCGCGCACCAGATTATTGAAACGCTTAAAGGCGTGGATATCAGAAACGCAGTGAATATGCCGGCTGTTGATGCGAAAACACTGGAACGGTTAAGGCCGTACCTGACGCTTACGGAAAAATTAGGGCGCCTTCAGAGCCAGATTGTAACAGGGCACATTCAGGAAGTGGAGGTTGACTACTGCGGTGAAATTTCGCAGGAAGATGTGCCTGCGCTGACGCTGAGTCTGCTGAAGGGTCTCTTTGACCAGTATTCTCCTGAACTCGTGAATTATGTGAATGCACCTGTAATTGCCCAGGAACGCGGCATCAGGATTGTTGAGACCAGAAGCGCTTCTGCCCTTGATTTTGCAAATCTGGTTAAACTGCGTATTGTGACTGACAGGGAACAGAGAGAGGTCTGGGGCACGGTTTTTGGCAAGCAGGAAACCAGGATCGTAAATATTGACGGTTATGATACTGATGCTCCGCCGAGCGACCTGATGCTTGTTCTGACCAACAACGACAAACCAGGCGTTGTTGGAAATGTCGGCACACTTCTCGGCAGGCACGGAATCAATATTGCAGGACTGCACATGGGCAGGAAGGAAGAAGGCGGAAAGGCAATTACACTTTTGAATATTGATAATGCTGTTCCCGAAGAGATTCTGAAGAAATTGTCGAAAACAGAAAATATCATCGACGTCAAACTCGTAAAACTTTGAAGTGACATGCTGTTTCATGCCCGGGCGCATGAAATGAAGGAAAAAAATGCCTGAAGGAGAAGATTGTTAAAATGGCAGAAAACAACGAAAAGGACGAAAGCAAAAGGCGGGAACGCAGAACTGCCATACGGGTGCCGATTCAGATAACGTATGTCGACATTAAAACCGGCGAGGGTAATGTACTTAAGGGATACATAAAGAACGTCGGCACCGGCGGTATGGGTATAGTTGTCTCTGTCCCCATGGAAATAGCCGTTGGCACTGCTGTTATGCTGGATTTTGAACTGCCTGGTATGCGTTATAAATTTAGCAACATAAAAAGCACAGTGAGGTGGCATGCAGCACCTGCTCTGGGAGTTGGATTTACGGAGGTTTCAGCCGAAGACAGGGCAAAAATATCAGATTATGTGGACTCAATGCGCGAACTGGTTGATGCAAAAAACGGATATAAAAAAGCCGAAAGCACCGCTATGCCGGAAGGCCGGAGCGAGCAGAGAAGGACGCTGAGGGTGCCGATGCACATGTACTGGGTCGACATTAAAACCGGTGAAGGAGGCATGATAAAGGGCTACATAAAGAATATCAGCATCGGCGGTATGGGCGTGATTATAGAGGGAGCTCTGGATGTATCCGTCAGCACCATGGTTATGCTGTATTTTGAGCTTCCGGGCATAGATTACAGGTTCAGGGACATCGAAGGAATGGTAAGATGGTATGAGGGGAAATCCATGGGTGTTGAATTCATGGAACTTACGGACAAGGACAACACAGAGATAACTGCGTATGTGAAGTCGATGAGCGACTTTATCGGCAATTAAACCAGCGTATCTTAACCTTTTCAAAATTAAAGAAGGAGGAAAAGAATGTCGGCAATACTTTTAGACGGCGAAGGACTGGCGAAAAAAATCAAGGACGGATTGAAGGCGGAAATTGGGGAGTTTAAAGCAAAAGGCAAATCTCTGACCCTGGTTGCGATCCAGGTCGGTGAAAATCCTGCTTCAAGGGTGTATGTGAACCAGCAGAAAAAAGCGTGCGAGGAAATGGGGCTCGTCTATGAATTGAAGGAACTGCCTGCCGAAACCGGCGAAGCAGAACTTTTAAAGTTTGTTGAAAACCTTAACGACGACGCAAAAGTAACAGGGATAATCCTGCAGATGCCTTTGCCGCAGGGAATAAACCCGAGAAACATCCAGACGAAAATTGCGCCTGAAAAAGACGTCGAGGGATTGAATCCGTATAACATGGGACTTCTTGTTTACGGCAAACAGAAAGTTGCGCCCTGCACCGCAATGGGAGCGGTTGAACTTTTAAAAACAAGCGGCGTTGAACTGAAAGGCAGGGAAGTGGTGGTTGTGGGCCACAGCGAGATTGTGGGAAAACCCATCGCCCTCTTGATGCTGCAGTCGCTTATGGAATCTCCGACGCCGACTGTTTGCCACATAGCCACGAAAGACCTGTCGTTTCACACCAGACGCGCCGACATTGTTTTTGTGGGTGTCGGAAAACCGGGCCTTATAAAAGGAAGTATGCTCAAACCCGGAGCGATTGTCATTGACATAGGCATTAACCGGGTGCCTGTCCTGAATGAAAAGGGCGAAAAGGTAATCGATGAAAAAACAGGCAAGCCGAAGATGAAGACAGTCGGAGATGTTGAATTTGAAAAGGCCGTGGAAGTCTGCTCATATATATCGCCTGTGCCTGGAGGAGTCGGCCCGTTAACAGTCACAATGCTCATTAAAAACACTGTTGAATGCGCCAAGTGGCAGGATTGACAGAATCATTTTGCCGCGTTCATTCCTCCATGCCTTTAAGGCATGGAGGAATGAACGCCAATAAAATGTTAAACATTGCAAAAGAGAGTACCAAGAGAGGTTACTCTCTTGGTCACCCGCTTGCGGGTGAGGTATTTAGTGCCACGGGCTATGTCCGTGGGTATCTATTGGATTTTTGTTAGTATACGCCTGATATTTTTCCGAAGAATTTACAAATTCTTCCGGACTGAAAATTCCGGCTGCGTAAACAGCGGAGCCGGTTAGAAAGAGTTTGATGAAAATTTCAACAGGATACATTATAATTACGTGTTACACCATTACCGGAAAGTTCAATCCATGAGTTTCCGCATAGCCATATCCGGCAAGGGAGGAACAGGCAAAACAACTCTTGCAGGACTTCTCATTTCCAATCTCGCTGCACAGGGGAAAAAGATACTGGCAATCGACGCAGACCCGAATTCCAACCTGCACATGGTCCTGGGAATCAAAGTTGAAGGTACAATAGGCGGACTTCTTGAGGAAATAAAGGAAAAAACAAATAAACTGGAAAAATTTCCTGCCGGAATGAATAAAGTTGAGTACCTTAATTTCAAGTTATCCGAGATACTGACAGAAGGCAGGGGGTTCGACCTTTTGACAATGGGAAGGCCTGAGGGCCCTGGCTGTTACTGCTTTGCAAACAATGTGCTGAGGGACGGTATTGAAGCCCTTGCAGAGAAATACGACTGCCTTATCATGGATTCTGCCGCAGGAATGGAGCATTTCAACAGGAAAGTGGCAGGCAGACTGGACCTGTTAATCCTGACAGCCGATGCGACCGAGAGGGGTTTAAGAACTGCCGTGGAAATCCGGAAACTTATTTCAGAACTCGGACTTCAGGTAAAAAGCATAAAAACCGTGCTTACAATGTCGAACAACGGAATAATCAAAAAATTGCTTTCAATGGCGGAACAAAAAGGGCTTGATGTTGCCGTGGCTATTCCGGAGGATAGTTTTATCAGGAGTTTTGACCTGGAAGGCAGGCCGCTTACTGATTTGCCTGAGTCCTCTCCTGCAAAGGCAGGGATAAAAGAGCTGGCAGGAATGATATGCAAAAATCAGGGATGAAAATCGCAATAAGCGGAAAAGGCGGGGTGGGCAAGACCACAATTTCCGCGGGAATTGCCAGATATTTTGCAGGACTCGGAAAAAACGTTCTGGCAGTTGATGCTGATCCGAACGCAAACCTGGGATTAACGCTGGGGTTTAAGAAGATTCCTCCTGCATTGATTGAAATGCAGGAACTCATCGACGAGCGGATGGAGTCGAAAAAGGGCGGTTCAGGCACGTATTTCCGGCTGAATCCAAGAGTGGACGACATACCTGAAAAATATTCGGTGAACGAGGGCGGGATCCGCTTGATAGCGATGGGCGGAATGAAAAAAGGCGGTTCAGGATGCGCGTGTCCGGAAAATGCTTTTATAAAGGCGCTCATCAGCCACCTTATTTTAAGGACAGACGAGGTTGTTGTAATGGATATGGAAGCAGGCCTGGAGCATTTCGGAAGGGGAACAGCCCAGGGAGTTGATTTGCTTCTGGTTGTCGTTGAACCCGACAGGAACAGCACCGACACGGCAGGAAAGATTCAGAAACTGGCAGGGCAGATCGGCATAAAAGGCGTATCGATAGTCGCGAACAAAATCAGGGACGAAGAGGACGAAAAATTCATACGGAAAGAGCTGGACAAACTAAAAATTATAGGTTATATTCCATATTATAATTGGCGGCAAATACCGTTGATTTCTGACGAGTTGATATCGCAGATAAAAAAGACATTTTCAAATTTCTGACAATCTGAAAGGAGAAGTAAAATGCACGACAAAAAGAACAGAAGCGTTGATCCCGCGGCACAGAAAATGATCGGGAAAGTTTGTGAGACAGGTTTGGAGACGGCCTGGGACAGGTACGACAAGATGCTTCCGCAGTGCGGGTTCGGAGAACTGGGAATCTGCTGCAGGATTTGCGTGATGGGTCCATGCAGGATTGACCCGTTTGGCGAGGGTCCGCAGAGAGGAATCTGCGGGGCAACTGCCGACATAATCGCAGCGCGCAACCTCCTCAGGATGATTGCTGCGGGTTCTGCAGCGCATTCCGACCACGGACGCGACGTCGCCCACACCCTCCTCATGGCATCAGAAGGCAAGGCAGAAGGGTATGAAGTCAAGGACGAGAAAAAGCTCAGGACGGTTGCAGGAGAGTTAGGGATAAAAACAGAGGGAAGGAACAAAAACGAGATTGCAAAAGATGTTGCCGAGAAAGCCTTCGGAGAATTCGGAAAACAGCACGGAGAACTGATGTTCATACAAAGAGCTCCGAAACTGCGGCAGGACCTCTGGAGAAAACTGGGAGTTGTGCCGAGGGGGATCGACAGGGAAATCGTTGAAATAATGCACAGGACAAACATGGGAGTCGACAATGACCCTGAGAACATGGCAATGCAGGGTGTGCGGGCATCGCTGGGCGACGGATGGGGAGGTTCAATGATTGCCACCGAGCTCCAGGATATACTTTTCGGACTGCCGAAACCGGTAAGGGCACAGGTGAATCTGGGTGTTTTAAAAGAAGATGAAGTAAATATTGTAGTCCATGGACACGAACCCCTGCTTTCGGATATGGTGGTGACTGCGGCATCTGACCCTGAACTCCTGAAATTAGCCGGGGAAAAAGGTGCGAAAGGAATAACACTGGCGGGAATATGCTGCACCGCGAACGAGATTCTGATGAGGCACGGCATACCGATTGCAGGCAACTTCCTGCAGCAGGAACTGGCCGTTATGACGGGTGCTGTCGATTTAATGCTTGTCGACGTGCAGTGCATCATGCCCGGATTGGGAAATCTTGTAAAATGTTTTCACACGAAGTTTGTTTCAACCTCTCCGAAAGCCAAGTTTCCAGGAGCAGAGCACGTGCAGTTCAAGGAGGAGAACGGGCTTTCAATAGCAAAGAAAATCGTCAGGATGGCAATTGAGAATTATCCCAACAGAAAAAAGGAAAACGTCCTGATTCCCCGGGAAAAGACCGACCTGATTGCCGGGTTCACGGCAGAATCCGTATTCGAATTCCTGGGCGGAAAACACCGGGCGACTTACCGTCCGCTGAACGACGCAGTGATGTCCGGGCGTTTACGCGGAGCAGTCGGAATAGTGGGATGCAATAACCCGAAGATAACCCATGACTGGGCTCATCTCACGCTTGCAAAGGAACTTCTTAAAAAGGACGTGCTGGTTGTAGTGACCGGCTGTTCGGCAATTGCAGACGCAAAAGCAGGACTTCTCCAGCCGGAGGCAGCGATGAAATACGCAGGAAAGGGATTGCAGGAAATCTGCGAGACAGTCGGAATCCCGCCTGTCCTGCATCTGGGTTCGTGCGTCGACATAAGCAGAATCCTGGTGATTCTGTGCAATGTGGTGAAAGAAGGCGGACTCGGAAATGACCTGTCGGATCTGCCGGTAGCAGGCGCAGCGCCTGAGTGGATGAGCGAAAAAGCGGTTTCAATAGCATTTTATGTTGCCGCCTCGGGCGTTTACACGGTTCTGGGCCAGCCTTTCCCTGTCCAGGGTGGAAAACAGTTCACTGATTTTCTGCTGAAGGGAATGGAGGATAAATTCGGAGGAAAATTTGCGTTTGAGCCCGACCCTGTGAAGGCAGCTGATTTGATTGTGAAGCATTTAGACAAAAAACGCGAGGCATTGAAGCTGAAACCGATGATGTATAAATAGTGTGAATGATCGGAGAAAAACATGAAAGAAATTTATTGCGACATAAACCTGTGTATGGCATGCAGATCGTGCGAACTCGCCTGTGCTGTCGAACACTCAAAGGTAAAATCGCTGGCAGGTGCTGTAAATGAAACACCGAGGCCGAAACAGAGAGTCCATGTCCTGGGAATGAAAGGACGCCCGTTGCCGTTGTCGTGCAGGCACTGCGATGACCCTGCGTGCGTGAAGGCATGTATGGCAGGTGTAATGAAGAAGAGTCCGAAAACAGGGACAGTTGAAAGCAATCCGGATAAATGCGTCGGCTGTTTTATGTGCGTGATGGTATGTCCCTACGGAGCCATTACCCCTGTTTTAGAGATGAAGAAGGTTGCAAAGTGCAACCACTGCGAGGACAAGGAAGGGGAAAAAGCATGTGTTTCAGCGTGTCCCACAGGCGCGCTTTTTTACGGAGAACCGGCTGAATTCGAGGAGTGTCTGAAAAAGAGAAAACAGGTGTCAGCAGGAAAGGGAGCATAGAAATGAAGACACATTACCTTATTATAGGAAACTGCGCCGCAGGAATTTCAGCAGCAGAGACAATAAGAAAAAGGGACAAATCAAATCCTGTCCTGATTGTTTCCGATGAAACATATCCTGCGTATGCAAGGTGTCTGACTTCTTATTACCTGGCAGGCATAGTGCAGGAAAAAGACCTGTGGCTGAAACAGGAAAATTTCTACAGGGAAAACAATATTGATGCGATGTTAGGCACCAGGGTTAAATCCGTTGCGCCGAAGAACAGCCTGGTAAAAACAGAAGACGGACAGGAAATCCAGTATCAGAAACTGCTGATAGCGACAGGAGGGACGCCGCAGTTCCCTGAGCAGATAAAAGAGTCGACAAAAGGAGTATTCGGATTAAGGACAATTAACGACGTCAGGAGAATCCAGGAGCATATAAAGGGAGCAAAAACTGCGGTTGTTGCAGGCGGAGGACTCGTGGGATTGAAGTCGGCTTACGGCCTGAGAAAGCGCGGGCTGAAAGTCGCTGTGGTGGTAAAGTCGCCCCAGGTTTTATCACAGATGATCGACCAGACAGCCGCAGAACTTTTTCAGAGCCGGCTCAGGGAAAACGGGATTGAAATTATGACGGGAATCGACATAACAGGCGTGAAAGAGAACGGTTCTGTGACAGGAGTTATGCTGGACAACGGCAAGTCACTTGACTGCCAGATAATAATGGTGGGAAAAGGCGTTCAGCCAAACACGCAGATTCTTGAGGGAACAGAGGTGAAAATCGACTGGGGAATTCCTGCGGATGAATATCTCAGGACAAACGTCGAGAACATTTTTGCGGCAGGTGATGTTGCCCAGGCCTATGACATCATAAAGGGAGAACAGGTTGTCAACGCAATCTGGCCAAGCGCTGTTGAGCAGGGCATGACCGCAGGAGAAAACATGTCGGGCGGAAAGAAAAAATACGACGGCTCGCTGAACATGAATTCAATCGAGTTTTTTGATCTGCCGGTTATTTCCATGGGGAATTTCAGGGCAAAAGGACCGGAATTTGATATTGTGTCGGATTTGCACAAAGAGAAATACCAGTATAAGAAAATTGTCCTGAAGGACAACAGACTGGTTGGACTGGTTCTGGTGGGAGATATAAGGACAGCCGGACTGCTTTGCTCCATTCTGAGGAACAGGGCGGACGTAAGCGGCATAAAGGATTCTCTTCTTGACGTTGATTTCAATTATTCGGATGTTGTGGGATTAAAGGAAATCCCGAAGGAATACATGACAGACAAGATTTACTGCGGATCAGGAAAGGAGAATTAATCCATGTCTAAAATTGTTGCATCGGCGGCAATACGCGGAGCGCGGAAAACAGTAAAAGAGGCAGAGGATTTTTTAAACAAGGCGATACAGGAAAAAAGCGCGGGACAGAAGGTTGAATTTCCCGAGACGGCGTTTTATTTTCCGATGGCCTGCGCGCTTCTTGGAGCAGAGGTCAGGACGCTGGAAGATATCAAGCCTGTGCTTGCAGAGGCAAAATCGCTCGTGGGACAGGACCCTTCTGAAAAGCTCTGGTTTCCGTACTTGGGAGACGCGCTTAATGCAGGGGTCGCCACTCTTCTGGCAGAGGAAATAATTGTCGGATTGCGATACCTTTACAAACAGGAGCCCCAGGCAGACTGCATCGGATTTTTCTCCGATACAATCCTGAGAAGTCTGGGAATAATGCTGGTTGACGGGCGTCTTCCGGGTTTTGCCGCAATTTTAGGTGCCGCGCCGGATACACAGACTGCGGTTGATATTGTCAGGGAATTCCAGAAAAGAAGCATCCTGGTTTTTGTCGGCAGCAATACAAACGGAAAAAGCGTAATCGACCAGTTAAAGGAAGCAAAAGTGGAAATGGGCTGGGAAAATTACATCGTGCCGTACGGCAGGGATACGATTACCGGGATATATCCTCTTAACTGGGCAATACGCGGGGCATTGACATTCGGAGGAGTCAAGAAAGGCGATGCGCAGAAATGCCTGATGTACTGCAAGGACAGGATTTTTGCGTTCGGGCTTGCGCTTGGACTGGTTGACGACGTCAAATACGCCACAGGAGCAGGAGCGATAAACATGGGGTTCCCGGTGATTGCCGATACCAACATACCGGAAATCAGACCGACGGGTATCTGCACATACGAGCACTTGATCAGGGAATTAGACCACAAAAAAATCGTCAACACCTGCATTGAAATCCGCGGAGTGAAAGTCAGCGTCTCGGAGATACCGATTCCTGTTCCGTACGCTGCGGCATTTGAAGGGGAGACAGTCCGGAAGGAAGACATGCACGTCCAGTTCGGCGGAAAATATTCAAAATCATTTGAGTTCGTAAGAATGAAAGACCTGGACAAGGTTGACGACGGGAAAATTGAGGTTGCAGGGTCGGAAATAGACGACATGAAGGAAGGCGGGGCATATCCGCTGGGAATAGTTGTTGATGTTGCAGGGAGAAAAATGCAGAAAGACTTTGAGCCGATCCTTGAGCGGCAGATACACCTTTTTCTTAACCATGCAATGGGCGTGTTCCACATGGGACAGAGAAACCTGAACTGGCTCAGGATCAGCAAAGAGGCCAAGGCAAAAGGGTTCAAGCTCAAGCACTTCGGGACAATCCTGCACGCTGAATTCCACAGGCAGTTCGGGGCAATAGTCGACAAGGTCTCAGTGACGATTTACACAAAGGAAGAGGACGTTTTAAGGGAGTTGAAGGACGCATTAAAGGTCTATGATGAAAGGGACGAGCGCATGGCAGGAATGACAGACGAATCCGTGGACATTTTTTATTCCTGCACATTGTGCCAGTCGTATGCTCCGAACCATGTGTGTATAGTCAAGCCGGAGCGGCTCGGCCTCTGCGGGGCATATACGTGGCTCGACTGCAGGGCGTCGTTTGAAATAAATCCCAAGGGACCCAATCAGCCCATTCAAAAGGGAAAAGTTGTTGATAATGTCAAGGGCGAGTGGGAAGGCGTAAATGAAATTGTTTATCAGAAATCAGGCAAGCACATAGAAAGATTCCACGGGTATTCAATAATGTCGAATCCCGAAACTTCCTGCGGATGCTTTGAGTGCATAGTAGCCATACTTCCGGAGGCAAACGGATTTATGCTTGTCAGCCGCGAATATCCGGGAATGACGCCCTGCGGAATGGCGTTTTCAACCCTGGCAGGCACGATAGGCGGCGGAAACCAGACACCAGGTTTCATGGGTATAGGCAAACTTTATATCATCAGCAAGAAATTCATTACAGCTGACGGCGGACTCAAGAGAATTGTCTGGATGCCGAAGGTTCTCAAGGAGCTTCTGGGCGACAAACTCCGCAGGCGGTGCGAGGAAGAGGGAATGCCTGATTTGATTGGCAAGATAGCCGACGAGTCAGTTGCCGAAACCTCGGAACAGCTCGTTGCGTATCTTCAGAAAGTCAATCACCCGGCATTGACCATGCCTCCGCTGATGTAAAGCCATACTGCAACCAGATATGGTCAACACCAGAGGAAATTTAGATATAACTTTTATAGATGAAAGTAAAACATGAAGACAAAAGCAGTAACATATAAGCAAAAAAAAGGTAAAAAATTCTTTGTGAAAGAAGGATTACCTGCTGTTATTTGTCAAGAAGATAAAAAGAAAATATTTTACGAGAATGAGGAAATAAAAATTCTTAATGACGATATTATAACTACTGATGAAATTTCCAAGGAGAGCATAGACCTTATTGTTACTTCTCCCCCATATAATGTAGACATAGAATATAGTCTTCATAATGATAAGGAAAGTTATAACGATTATTTAGAATTTACCGGAAAATGGTTGAAAAAATGTTTTGACCTAACCAAGGAAGATGGTAGATTCTGTCTTAACATTCCGCTTGATAAAAATAAGGGTGGACAGCAAAGCGTTTGTGCTGATATAACCACTATTGCAAAACAGGTTGGCTGGAAATATCATTCAACAATTATCTGGAACGAAGGGAACATTTCACGAAGAACGGCATGGGGCTCATTTATGAGTGCTTCAGCTCCTTATGTAATTGCACCAGTTGAAGTAATAGTAGTTCTCTATAAAAAAAGTTGGAAAAAAACAAGTGGTACTTTAAAATCCGATATAGATAAACATGATTTTATGAATTGGACAAATGGAGTATGGACATTTAATGGCGAGAGTAAGAAAAAGATAGGGCATCCTGCACCTTTTCCAATAGAATTACCAAGACGCTGTATAAAACTGTTCAGTTTTATTGGAGATACAATTTTAGATCCATTTCTTGGAAGCGGCTCAACATTAATTGCTTGTGTCAAAAATAATCGCAAAGGAATTGGTACCGAAATAGATAGAGAATATTGTGAGTTGGCAAAGCGGAGATTTATAAATGAGACGCAAGCTAATCAACTAAGACTAATCTTGAAAGAATAGTAGAAGCAAAAATAAAAACGAAAATACGAGTTAAGGAGATTTGATTGTATGACGAAAAGTGTTAGTGAACTAATAATGGATTATTTCAAAAAACATCCGAATGAAGATTTGAAACACGGACCTGTCGTGGACTGGGTAACAGAACGATGGCTTAAGGAGCATAAAGAACCACCTCGAGATCCTTGGAGAGCAATCAGAGCGTTACATCAAGAAGGGATTTTGATAAAAGTAAAAAAAGGTATTTATAAATATGAACCTGATTATGTCAAGAACGTAGAACTTTTTGAATTTTCTTCTGAAACGAAAGAAAAAATATTTAAGAAGGATAATTATAAATGTGGGTCATCTCCTTTTCAAGTGGGTAATTTCTCCAGTTTTGGAAGCATACAAGTAAGTACTTTGAGTCGCAGATACTCCTGATCTTTGAGGCCGTAGGCCCTG
>Ga0172363_10003724_pt1 | contig 12402 bp, 16 predicted proteins | sample LakKivs2_kivu2a2_FD_114541 | JGI IMG/M metagenome (GOLD analysis project Ga0172363, IMG submission 114541) | Sediment microbial communities from Lake Kivu, Rwanda - Sediment s2_kivu2a2 | ecosystem: Environmental > Aquatic > Freshwater > Lake > Sediment | place: Rwanda: Western Province, Lake... | reverse complement strand
TGAATAATCATTATTGTAAGGCTTCAATTCATATTCATAATTTATTATGGTTTTATTTCTTTAAATTAATTTAATTATATTTTTATAAAAATGTCCCGAATTTCACCGAAAAAGATGTAATATTAATTTAATAAATCAATTTTTTACACCTATTTAAAGATTTAACATATATTATAATATTACCAATGCTAAAAGTGCTGAAAGATGTTACAGATGATATTCCTTTTTTAGAAATTAGCGTTTCAACTGGTGTAAATGGGCAAAAAAAACTTAAAAAAACAAATAAATACATAAATAACTTTAATTCTGAATTTTCATTTGTTATTTTTGCAACTAGTAAAAAAAAACACAAATTTGATTCAATTGTTGAATATTCTAATTATATTTTTAATAAAATTATGACAACAAAATCGTATCAAACATGGGTAATTCCTCCGCAAGTAAAACACCTAAAAAAATCTATTGTAGAAAGTGATTTGACAAATTTAAATGATTTCTATGACGGAAATTTAATTATGAAATTATTTTGTTGTGAATTAAACACAACTTTTGATTTAGATTGTAATGAACACAATAAATTAATTCATAAGTTATTTCCATACGATGAAAAATTTGGTGGATTATATAACTTATTTCAGTGCGTCTTTGATTGTAACTATAGAAGTTATATATTAGAAACAAATAGTTATTATTATTTAATTGGAAACGCATTTAGTTAAATATAATCGGCATTTGAAATGTCCAAAGGTGTAAAAAAAATTGAAAACATATTAATATATATATACATAATATATATATATAAATTTATTATTAACAATGAATAATTTTGGAGAAGAATTTTATAATCCGGAAACTGATTTAGAAAATAAATATATTAATGAAATTCACTTACATAGAATTTCGCGTGGGACAAGAAAATGTGATGTCATTATACAGGGATTAATTTTTAAAACTGATGAAGAATCAAAAGAATTTATGAAATTAGTTAAAAAGATTGGGATTAGTGGAAGTCATAAAATTGTAGAGGATTATGATAAAACAAATAAAGTCTATGTTTTTAGTGGTGATAAAAGAGATGAAATTGTTAAAATTTTAACTGAAAAATTTAATCGAGATGAAGAATTTATAAAATTTCACGGATAATTTTTTTTTTAAATATTTTTTTTAACCAATAATTTAGTTGTATAATTTGATAACTGAATTAATGGAATATTTACCAGATATAAATTTAATGAAATATCCCAAATAATACAAATTAGCAATCCAAATATTATATTTAACTAATAATTTAGATTTATATTGGAAAAAGAAAAAAATTATACCTATAAACATTTTAACTAATTTATAAATTAATAAATAAGGTATTTTATTATTAAGAATATATTTTTTTTTAAACATACCAGTTATATTTAATACAATTATGTTTTTAATCAAAATAAATACAGATACAAAAAGAGCAATGTAATTATATTTGGTATAATCAAATTGAATTAAATATAATAAAGGTAAAATAAATATATACTCAATAAAACAATTAAAACTATTACTTTTTAAAATATCTAATATTGATGTTTTTATCATTTTTATTTTCTATATATAAAATTTGGAAAAAAATTTTATATATGATGGTAAATAAATTAAATTAAATTAAATTTAAGCGGTAATTTTAAATTTTCTTAATACATTTTCAACTTCTCTTTTATTAATATGGGTTGATTTAGATGAACCAGAATCACTAGATTTGCTAGATGATTTAGATGAGTTATGTTTACAGGCTGAACAAGAAGATTCAGAAGTAATAGTTCTAAATTTTTTTTTATTTACAAAAGAAGTAGAAGAACTAGAATCACTATTGTTATTTTTTTTATTTTTAAATAATTTACCAATAAATTTTAATAAAGGAAAAATAACTATATACATAACACTAAGACACATTAACATTTTAAACATTTTTTTAATATCTAAACAATATTTTAAATTTGTTAATATTGATTTAATTACAGACATTATTGCTTTTAAAAATGCACTAATTGGGTTTTTGGAAAAATAAGTCATAATATATTATAAAATAAGTTATATATTTTTTTTTATAAAGGAAGAAATATTATTATATATATTTTTATATGAGTTTTAAACGAATAAAAAATTGAAAAAATAATTAAATAGTTTAGAGAGTATAATTTATTATTAATATAATGAACTTCCCTTATACAGATAACTTTTTTTCAATTGATGAATCTAATGGTTTTTTGCCTATAAAAGCACCATTAGCAAAATTGCCTGATAGATATGATGATATTCAATCTATTATTTCAAATTTACCTGAATTAATATCAAATGGGGATTTATTAGAGTCGACTATTACTTATTTGGAAAATAAAATTGATTTAGTAAAACAAGAAACTGATATATTTATAATTCAAGCATTATATCGAGCGTATACATTTTTAACTTCAGCTTATTTATTAGAACCTTCACACAAAAATAAATCTAACGGTAAATATGGTGTTGGAAGAAATATTCTTCCTTCTCAATTAACCCAACCACTTGAATGGGTTGCATCAAAATTAGATGTTTATCCTTGGTTAGATTATCATTATGCTTATAGTTTGGGTAATTGGGTTAAAAAAGATCCTTCAGGAGGATTTGAATATACTAATTTAGATATGGCTTGTAAATTTTCAGGAACTACAGATGAGACCGGATTTATTATGGTTCATGTTGATATTAATTCTCATTCACCTAATTTAATTAAAGGAATTAAATTGTTTAATGAAGGAACTAAACAAGTTGGTTTAGAATTAATTTTAAACACAATGAAAATAATTAATGAAAGAAGAAAAACAATGTGGGCTGCTTCAAATCCTTCAAATTATAATAATTTTAGAGCATTTATTATGGGAATTAAAGGTAATACAGATATTTTTGGTCCTGGGGTTAAATATGAAGGTTCTTCTAATGTGGAATTAAGAACCTATAGGGGTCAATCAGGTTCTCAAGATGATATTATACCAACAGTTGATATTTTTACGGGATTATTTAAATATTATCCAGATAATATCCTAACACAATATTTATTAGACATGAGATCTTACAGACCAAAACCTGTTCAAAATTTTTTATCCGATTTAGAACATAATTATATGAATTTAATAGATTTAAGTGATTTAGAATTAAAATTATTATATAAAATATTAGAAGAAGTACATAATTTTAGAAATGGACATTGGATGTTTGTACAAAAATATATTATGGCCAATACCAAATATAATGTTGCTACTGGAGGAACACCTATAACAACTTGGATTCCAAATCAAATTGATGCAGTTATTGCTTATATGAGAAAAATATTAAATATGATTGTGGATAAAGATTTCATTTCAGAAAATACTTCTGATTTAGATTTTAGATATAACGTATTAATTTCACAAGTTCTGGAGCTTAAAAAAGCAAATTATGATGTTAATTTAGTTTATGATTGTGAAGGAAAATTAGCTGAAAAATAAATTAATCATTCTTTTTATTTTTATGGAAAAAAATAATATATAAATTTTTTTATTGAATATTTTTTATATTGGGTAATAATATTATATATTAAAATGAACAATCAAACATTTTTTTTAATAGTTATCGTTCTTATTTTAGTTTATTATTTACCAAATAATAACATATCCCAACCTAAATCTCAACCACAACCTCAATCTCAACCTCAACCTCAACCTCAACCTCAATCTCAACCACAACCTCAACCACAACCACAACCTCAACCACAACAAATACCAAATTATAATAGATTTTTTGATTCATTAAGTCAATTAATTTTACCAAATACCCAATCTCAATCCCAAACCCAACCCCAAGCTCAACCAAACTCAAATGGTTTTTTTGATTCAATAGGTCAAATGATATTACCTGGTCAATCAGGTCAATCTGGTCAATCTGGTCAATCTGGTCAATCTGGTCAATCTGGTCAATCTGGTCAATCTGGTCAATCTGGACAATCAAATTCCCAAAATATCATTAATGAATATTTAAATGAAAATGAATGTAAAGAAAATTTTGATACTATGGGCCCGTATGTAAATATTGGAAATAATATGGATTTTTCCCAACAATCTACTTCAAATCCATCCCCATTATCTAAAGCATTATCAAATTCTCTAGTTCCAGATTTTGAACCAAGTTATTTAAATATTAATTCTGATTTAAATTCTTTTGGATATGCAACAACAAACCCCCAAGCAGATGAATATTATAAAGCCAGAGGATATGCTAATCCAAAGAAAGCCCAAGAATACGCAGATTCAGTTTCATATATGTTAGCACATCCTTTTGAAACAAGATATTGTGAAAATCAAAATTAATAAAGTTACTTGAAATAATATTTTTATAAATATTATTTTTATCTAATAAAAATTGAAAAATAATAAACATATAAAAACCAATTTATTACATTCACTATAATTGTAATAGTACTATGAGTAACACATCAGAATTAACACATATGATTGATAATTTTTATTCTAAACAAATTTACAAAAAATTTCACAATTTACAAAGTAAAAAACAACATCAACAAGAAAACCTTAGTCTAAAATATAATTTTCCCACATATAATTTTACAAATTCCAAATCATTTGTAGAATTTGAAAACTTTTCTTGTAAATGTGATAAATGTATTTTAACTGATGAATTGGATAATGTTGATAAACGTAAAGTTCATATTGCCAAAAGTATCATTAAAAACAGAATTTCCAATTGTGAAATTCGTATCAAATGGATATTAGATATGATTTATAATCAGATTGAGATAAGTTCAAAACCAATCGTTATTATTGTACCTAAAGAACAAGATACTACCAATAAAATTGGAAATTTACTTTGTGAATATTCTCAAAATAAAATCACTAAATTAAAACAAAATTGTATGGTGTGTGATGGAATCCAAATATATTTGTTATCACCACATCATTTGGTTGAAGGTTTTGAAATAGATCCTGAATCAGTTGGAATGGTCTTGTTAAATTGTTTTTATTCGCATATGTTTATAAAATCATTAGATTATGAAGAATTGGTTAGTTTGGTTTGGAAATTTAGACCAACTAATACAAATTTTATCAAAATGGTTGCAATTTTGGACCAAGATAAAATTTTTTACAAAGAAATAGGGATTATTAAAAAAATTTGTGATGATTTACAAATTAATTTGGTTTATAATTAATCTAATTGTTTTACTTGATTATTTTATATATATTAAATGGATAATAGAAGGAAAAAATTGAAAATATACACATATTGATTATATGTAATATTATATAGTCAACTTGTAATAAAGTACCCAATACTTTAGAACAATATGGAATCTAATTCACAACCCAATATTTCATTTCACAATGAAAATTTAATGGGCTTTTTAGAACCAATCCAAAGTCAAACTCAATCTGAATCCACTGAAGTATTATCAGATTTATCAGAACCTGTTAATAATAATGTATCATCTCGATCTATAGAACAAGGAAGTAATTTAGGTAATGAAAGTAGGGGTAGGCAACATATTGGAAGATTAATGAGATTGTTAACAGAATATACATATCAATATAATAATTTAATGCCAACAGATAGATTTAATGAAGATTTGAATTCATTATTTGAACTATCACAAGGAGAATATGATAGTAATGATAATACATCACCAGAAGAAACAATGGACAATTATATAAATTTGGCCAAAAAATACACTAAAATACCATCCGAATCAGATATTTTAGCCCAGGAAACTTGTCCAATTTGTTTTGATGAATTTTTTAATGTAGAATCAAACCCAGATAAAGAATCAAACCCAGATAAAGAATCAAACCCAGATAAAGAATCAAATGAACTTGAACTTGAACTTGAACTAAATGAAAAAACCAAATCAATTTGTCAATTGGGTTGTTCTCATTGTTTTCATATGGAATGTGTTGGAAAATGGTTGGGAAAAAATAAATCTTGTCCAGTTTGTAGAATCGAATGTACCAAATATAATCAAGAAACAAATGAATTTGAATCCGAATCCGAATACCAACAATTAAGGATTGGACAAAATCCAAGATATGTTTTAAGAGCTGAAGATGTAGGAGCTTTCATTTATAGACCTAATCCACCAGCAGCTTATGCTCATACTAATGGAGTAGTTGTAATGGATTATGCATCACTATATCCAACAAGAGAAGAAGAATTGGAATTATTATCAAGAAGATACTCTGGAAATTATAGGATTGAGGAATATGATATTAGAACCGTGTTAAGTGTTCCTATAAACTGGAGTATAAATTCCATAGAATCTGATTCACAAAATAATATATCAAGTTCTAACCCAATTAGTTGGATTTACACACCAAATTCAAATTCCTATTCAGTTTTTCAAAATGACAACCCACAAGAGTTTATAAGCACAATTCCCATAGCAGATGTAGAATTGGTAATGGCAGAAACAGGAACTTCAAGAGAAGTATCTATTAGAGCCTTAATAAATAATGATTTGGACATTGTAAATGCAATAATGGAATTAACTATGTAAAATAATTATCAAAATAAAAAAAAATAATATGTATTTTTTATATAAAAAAAATTGATATAAAAATAATTAGATAAATTAAACAAAAATAAGATATAATAATTAATGACTAATGACAAATGAATAAACATTTTTCTCAGTGTCAATGTTGTGTTTTATTACTAGATAGCACCAAACTTTTGGTAAAATGTCCTGGATGTACCAATAAACCTGAATTAAAAAATCAAATCAAATTTCCTTGGTATCAAAAACATATCCTAATTATACGAGATAATCCAGAAATAAGGACTTGGATAGAATTGATAATATTGGCAGGATATATTGGGATGGTGTTTTTATGTTGGTTGGAATTCTCCAAAATTACTTTAAATTTGCCAAATCCAATCAAAACAATTATTGCGATAATATTTACTGGATGGTTTGGATTGGTATTTGGTTATTTGGATGCACATCAAAAATTAAAAACAAATCCAGAATTTTTTTTAACTCCAAATTTTAATGATTGAATATATATAAATCATAATGAACAAATTCGATTATTTTTTTCGTCATATAACCAGTATTTTTTGAAATAATCATCCATTATAAAACAAATTGCTCCTATAAACTGAATTAAAATCAACAGACCCATTGTAATATGAGTCGAATATGTTGGTTGGGTTTGAATCAGAATGAACTTTTTGTCAATTAGCCATCCCAAACCAAATAATATCATCATCCCGATTAGTCCAAAAATCTTTGTCCAATAAATTAGTCGAGGATTTTTTTTAATTTGAATAAAAATAATCCCAAACCAATAATCGTAACAAGTTTGCACATATAAATTAGGTTTGGGTACTTGTTTTCTACAAGTGGGACATTTATTTATTCCCAGCAAACATTTATTATGGGCCATATTTCCAACACATCCACACCCATAAGCCTGAGATAATTTGACAAGAGGATATGAATGAGTTTTTTTATTGAATGTAATTTCCATAAGCTTTTCTTGAGTTGATTTCCCATCCAAACTACAACATATAAAACAATCATCCATAATTACCTTATTAAATTGTAAATAATATAATTATAGTATAAATTGATATCATAATCTAAATAAATTTAATTTCAATTTTTATAAAAAATTGATTTTGTTATTTAATAGTAAATAAAAATAATAAATTCGTTAAAAATATATCAAATGGAAAATTCAGAATCATACCAATCTAACAAAAAAATTAAATTGGATTCAAAATATAAATATCATCTGGAACCTCAAATTCCTTTTTTCAATAGATACTTGTATAAATTGAGTTCAACTGATTTAGAATCTGTTAAACAATTTCAAACTCTATTTAAACTAAAATACATATTTACCGATGGAACTTGGATTACAATGGATTTGAATACCACAACTTATTGGGTACGTGGGACTAAATTGGTAGCAGATGAATCAGGACCAGAGCTATTCCCTGAATCATTTGAACAATTTTATAACGGTAATAAGGAACTGATAGAGTTGATATACATTTATGAAGATAAAACGGATCCAGGATTTGAACAAATTGATAAATTTGTTGAACAAGGACAATTGTCTAAATTACCTAATCCAGATTTGCCCACATTCCGAATGGATTATGATTCAATTCTTAAAGTATTATTATGTAATGATTTAATAACATGTTTAGCAGGTGGATATTATGGAATTCATGATAATAAGCGATTGATATGGGTTAAAGATTTTGGTAGCATAAATTTGTATTCTGTCCATGTATCTTTGGATGCATTGTTGCTAGGATATTGTCCAAATTTCGAATATTTACGGGAACATTTAATTAACCTGTATATCCAATATAAAAATATAGTACCAAGTGTATTCTAGTTTGGAACAAGTTCCAACTATGCATAATACTAATAAAATTTTTTGATTTGAATATTATAAAATTGGTAATGTTTTTAGATTTAATATAAAAAAATTTTAATGCTAAAAAAATCATATATAAAAAAAACTAATATATCGGTCTTATTTCAATACAATCTCCATTCGAATAAATATGTCTGCGAAAATATTGTTTTTTTTCTAATTCAATTTTTGATTTGTCAAAAGTATATTCGCAAATCCAATATTTATAATTATCTTCATATTGCCTTTTGTTATAATTAGTAATAACAGATTCCAAATTTTTTATTTCGTTAGAACAAGTTGAATTTTCACATTGACCAAGTTTAATTTTTGAGTATAAGTTGGTTAAGGTTATTTCATCATTGTTTGAATCCATTTGTTAGATATTATATTTGTTTATATTTTTTAATATTTATATAAAATTTTATTTAATGCGTTTTTTTTCAATATGTCCAATATTTTTTTTAAATTCTTTTTGTGAAGAACCAATTGGATTCAATATATCTTGAATTGCTTCATCAGGTGTACTTCTTAAACGAGGAGCTAACGCATATATTAGTTGCCATAATAAATGGATTGTAATTTTTAACACCGACTTATAAAAAGTTAATCCGTGGTGATGTATGGGTTAATTATTTTAATCCAGAGTTCTTATTTTAATCCGGGGTTAAAAATAATTATATAAAATATATTTATGATATATATGATCTTAGAGTCATATATTATACCACGTCAAGGTGTAAATTATTTTGTTCAACAGTTGGTAAAGGAAGTAATGGATCTCTAACTGGTAAATTAAAAGAATAAGCTAACCAATCAGATAATAAATAAACTCCTTGTTCAACACATCCATATTCACCAACAGTAGGAGTAAAAGGATTATTAAGAATAGAGGTTGTTGATTTTTTTAATAGTGAATAGAAAAATTCCCCGACAACTCTACTGGCAACTGGGCCTAAACAATTACCATTTCCAAATACTTCTGCTTCTCTTAATGTGTAAAACCACAATGGTGTTTCACTTCCAAATGTATTATTTAAATATACTAAAGTTTCTGGTAAAATTTCTGGTTCTGCAGCATTATCGACGGCAAAATTTGGTTCTAGAGAAATATTAACGTGAAAATTAGGATCTGGATTAGCATTATCAAGGTAAGGTAAACCTAAATACTTTGCAATAGATTGACCAGATGGTAATTGATAAACATTACCTCTAACTAAATTTCTTCTTGCCAAACTATCATTATTATCAAGTGGTAATTGAAATAAAGCATCAACTAGATATGGATTTATTTTTTCAGTTACTTGAAAACCATTAAAATTTTGTGTAGGCACAAAAAGATGCCAATCTAAATGTAATCCAGGAGGAAGAGGTCTCATTCCTCTCAAGTCTTGAGGTTTTCTAAGTGAAAAAATGGGTAGTTCTTCATTTTCGTTTAGATAATATTCATCTCTAACAAGAGAATGACCAAATCTATACATCGCTCCTGAAACTTCAATGGGCATTTTTGGGGATTCGCCATAAATTCTTGATTCAAAAATATTAAAATCATTTACAAATATTCTATTAAATTCTTCTGGCATAAAAATTTTTTTTAAAAATTCATGAATTAACATATGTTGATAATGATTCAAAACTATTCTTTTTGCTTGAGATACCAATTCTACAGGTGTTAATTCAGTATTGGCAGCCAATTCACTTACAATACGATTATGAAATCTAAAAAATGAGAGTTGGATATGTTGAATAATTAAATTTTCATTATTTCTTACATCTGCAATTAATGCTTGACCGGTTGTAAGATCTCTGGGTAAATCTTCTTCTCCAGCAGAATTTGTTACAATTAAAAATTTAGTACCGTTTTCTTCAGTTAAGTATTGATTATTAGCACCATAAACACAATCTAAATCAAACCAAGAAGTTCTTTCATTAACTAATTCATTAACATTTGTTGGATTAGGTCCTAATACAGAACGGTCTTCAAATGTAATATCGTGATCTACAAATTGACCCCAATAAGTTAATAGAGCTGGCATAGTTGAACCAATTGTATTTGGATCTGGAATTATAACATCAGGTTCTGGAACCGGTTTTGGTGGTTCTTCTTTTACCATAACAGTTGATAATAATTCTAAATCTGCTACATTTGCTACTAATGGGGCTAATGTGTCAAATAATCTATAAAACAAATTTTCATTAGGTGTTCCGTGTGACATAGTATATAATATATAACATTTTTTTTTCTTTAAGTTAATTTATTATAATTATTTTGATTAAAAATTTTAATTTTAAAATTGCCATTGGGTTCTGGTGACTTTATCCAATATGGTCTTACTCCAAAATAGTTTTCATAATCATCTGAATTAGAAAAAAATATCGGGTTAGAAATATCCAAAACTTCAGTATAATTTTCCTTATTATTGATTTTAACTAACACATCTAAAAAATATGATTTGGAATTGAGAGGATTTATTCTATGGAATAATTTAATTCTCGCTAAACAATTCATAATTCCATCCAATTGAAAAAAATCATATATTTTAGATTCAAACTCTATATTTGCTGACAAATTATCCAAACTATGAGAATTTTCAAGAGTCAAAGTCACTATGCTAAAACATTTTGAACCAACCACATTAAACAGGCCAAATTCCACAATATTAATATCATGACCAACAGCTTTTGAAAATATTATATATGTTGAATCTAACCAAAAAGTATTGTCAAATACTGGTTCCAATTCTATACCATACTCAACTAATTTTGCTGGTTCATATTTATCTTGGGTAAATTTAACAAATGATACACTAGAATAATTAACCAAATCTCCAAAACACACATAAAATAAATTAGAATCAATACAACTGGAGCATAAAACACCCTCAGTCATACCACAAGAATATTTGGATTTAATTTTATGTTGGGTTAATCTATTTATTGAAACTTTTAAATTTGACTCATTATTTGAATTTGACTCATTATTTGAATTTGACTCATTATTTGAATTTGACTCATTATTTTGATCGGGTATATCAATTTTTAAAAAATCAATTAAAACACATGGTTTATCGTTAACATAATTTACATACACAACCAATAATATATTTTTATCAATAATAGGAATCACACCAATAATTTTTCTTGCTTTTGCCAATTCAACTAATTCTAATGTATTATTTGATGTATCAGTCAATTCAATATAATATTTCTCACTTGACCAAGGATCTAAATCATCTGATTCTATATTAATTTTTATTGTAAAGTTATTTTTCCAAGGAACCAAATATACTAATGATAATTTTTTTTGGTACATTTTTAATTATAATATAAGATTAAAATTTAAATCATTTTAATATTATAAAAAATTGATTTTAAAAGTATAATTGGGTAATAAAATTAAATATAAAAACAATGTTAAGAAAATATATAAAGTTATTATCTTATGGAGCGGTTGGATTTTGTCAATATAAAATTTCTTATTGTGATCCAAATATTTTAATATATTACAATTCAATCCAAACAAATAAATCAAACAAGATTGATTTACATAAAGAATTTGTAGATAACAAATCTAATGATTTGGATACTGTACAAAGATATATTATAAAAAATAGATTAAATGGAGATTTGATTAAAGAAAAATTTGAGTCCAGAAAAAAATTAACTTTTAGAGAATTTGCTAAAACATCAAGTTATGACGAATGTATAGATTTTTTATCCAAGTGGTTTTGTTCTGAATCCGATCTAGACGAACAAGAATTCCGATATTATTTTTCAACATATTTTAAAGATTTTACTTCAGAACAGATTGACAAGTCTATCGGACAATTTTACGATTTTATTGATTTAGAGCGTTGCGCTTTTTAAATGCCTGTTTTTTTATATAAAAATATAATTTAAACAATTAAAACAATTTAAAGAAATATCAATAAATATACATTGATAATAATGAAGATTTGGTTTA
>Ga0172363_10003719_pt1 | contig 12414 bp, 15 predicted proteins | sample LakKivs2_kivu2a2_FD_114541 | JGI IMG/M metagenome (GOLD analysis project Ga0172363, IMG submission 114541) | Sediment microbial communities from Lake Kivu, Rwanda - Sediment s2_kivu2a2 | ecosystem: Environmental > Aquatic > Freshwater > Lake > Sediment | place: Rwanda: Western Province, Lake... | reverse complement strand
GGGAAGGAGTTGAAATAGATAGGCTGTCAGAAAGGCACTTTATCGAGATTTTTGACACGCTGAAGAAAAAAGAAATAGTCAAGGAAGCCATACCCGATATTTTGAAGTATCTTGCAAATTATCCTGGTGAAATCGTTGAAAACGCGGTCAAAGAACTCAATCTTGTGCCGATAGATGTGAGGGAGCTCAAGAAGATTGCTGAGGAAGTCGCAACCCAGCCTGGAATGAATCACGAAAAACTTGTTGGAATTGTGATGAGCAAGGTTCGCGGTAGGATTGATGCGCAAACCGTAATGAAAGTTGTGAAAAAAATAAAGATAGCAAAATAGTTAGCCGAGAGAAACGAATTCATCGCCGCCTGCATGAAACATTCTTCCTTTTTCCTTCTCCTCATAGCTTACGACTTCCCCAATAAATATGATATGATCGTCCGCATCAATCTACTCTATAACCTTGCACTCGTACCACGCAACCGCCTCTTCTACAAGAGGTGCTTTGATTTTCTTTGATTTCTTTCTTGTCAACCCGCAGAATTTAAATTTATCTCTATCTTTTCCAGAAATTCTCCCGCAGCACAAAACTTTCTTCTTAATTTTTGAATCGACAAAATTCACGCCGAACTCTTTTGACTTTTCTATCAATTCATGGGAAAATCCTTCTTTTCCTATTACAATTGCATACAATGATGGATCAAAACTAATTGGAGAATGCCAAGCAGCGGTCATCACATTATCCTTTTCTTTGTACTTTGATGTGATGAGAATTACCATCCTCGGATAAGATAAACGATGCCACATAAATTATCTTATCTCTCCAACCAGATAATTACTTTTCGCTCCAACTATTTTTACATTCACAAATTTTCCCAAAAGATTCTCTTTGCTGCTGATAACTATTGGTTTGTATGCAAAATTGCTGCCCCTCCATTTGTCCTTTGCATTTTTTTCAGTTACTATAACCTCCCCTTTCCAATCAATCCATGCTTTATTTTTTTCAGCCGAAATCCCTCTTACTAGATCAAACAGTTTTTTCGACCTCGCGTTCACAACCTGCGGCTGAAGCTTGCTCATTTTAGCAGATAAAGTTCCAGTCCTTGCCCCAAACTTTGAGATATTCACAATATCTGGCTTGATGTCTTCAATCAAATTTACAGTATCGTTGAAATCCTCATCGGATTCGCCAGGAAATCCAACTATGATATCAGTGTTCAGCGTGACTTGCATGTTTTTCCTGAACTTCTTCACAATATCTACAAAGTCTTCAATTCTGTATCCCCTATTCATTGCACTCAAAACTTTGTCAGACCCGCTCTCTACTGGCAGGTGCAAGAACTTGAATAATTTGTCATTCTTGTAGGCATCCACCAGTTTGCCAACAATTCCCTTTACATGCAACGGATTCATCATTCCCACTCTCACAAAAAACTTTCTGTCAATGTTGCAAATTTTTTCAAGCAAATCTGGCAGTCTCATAGCAGCGTCTATGCCATAGCATCCATTGTCCTGAGAAGTCAACCATATTTCTTTGCACCCGTCTCTTATCAAATAATCTGCTTCTCTGACTATCATCTCAGCAGGATAGCTGAACAATCGGCCACGAGCAAATTTTACACTGCAGTAGCTGCAACTTGAAAGGCATCCTGTTGCAATCTGGATTATGCCAACAGTCTGCATCATCCTAATCTTTGGTAGACAAACCTTAGGTTCCTTTACATCTTCCATGCATACAATTTTCTCCCCTTTCAGAGTCCTGTTAACCACATCAACAGTTTTCTGTATAGAGTTTGGCCCTATTATGCTTGCCTTTGGATTGATATTCTCAATAACCCTTCTCTCAGTTTTCGTCATGCATCCAGCAACTATCAAAGGTTTGTTAAGATTTGAGAGCTGTCTTATTCTTTGAATCATATGACTTAGCGTTGGAACTTTGACCGTGCAAGTAAAGATTATATTCAAGTCTGAATCGTTTGGATTTTCAACAATCTCAAAGTTTGCATCCTTGAGCAGTCCCAATGCTATCTCACGGTCGGAAAAATTTGATGAACAGCCGTATGCCTCGGCAAAAATCTTGGTCATGATATCAAAAATAAATTGAAGTGGAAGGTATTAATTTTCTAACTTGTTCTTTATTTTGACCCTTTCCTTCACAAACTCGTAAACTTTTTCAGGGTACCTTATGCCCTTCATTTCAATCTTGTTCTTGAATCCGCTGATTTTAATGTTGCCAAAATTGAATATTCTCCCCAGAATCCCTTTTTTGAGGTTTATGTCGGCAATCTTTTGCATGGGTATAGCTATCTTCTTTTTCCTCAAAATTCCCTCCACTTTTACAACTTCTGTATCCGTTATAATATACTGCCTAAGAACCCTTTCAATATCTGGTTCGATGAACAGCAAGAAAGCGAAGCCGAAACAGATAAACACAAATATTATAGATAAAAAGTCGTTGAATTCCAAACTTGGAAATGCGATAGCCACGAGGGAAATCATGAAGAAAGCTATAACATAGTTCAATATGTAAGATATTCGTGAAGTTTTGTAAACTAGCCTATATGCCACACTCAATCTGTCTTCTTTCTCCATAATAAAAAATTGATTTCAACAAATAAACGTTAATTGGCCTAGAATAAGCAGTTCTGTTTTCAAAAGAAAAATAAAAAAGGTTGCAGAGCTAGTTTAAACTTCTTCTGATTCACTTTCCTCTTCAAGAGGTTTGGTCTCTGCCGCTTCCTCTTCCTCTGCCTCCTCAGAAACTTCCTCAGCAGCTTCTTCACCTGCTTCCTCAACTGCCTCGGCAGCTCCTACCTTTTCTCCTATTGCAAATCTGTCTCTCACGTCAGTTATTTTTATTTTAAGTTTTTCGCCTTGCTTGGCCCCGTTGACGAATACAACAAAGTTTTTTACCCTTGCTATTCCGTCCCCCCTAGAGCCAACTTCATTTATTTCTACATCGTATTCCTCGCCGACTTTAACCGGTTTTGGAATGTCCATTCTAGGACCAAATCTTCTAAAGCCTCTTCTAAAAGCCATTTAACAAACCTCCTTTAGTCATTTCTTTACTCCACGAGTCAGAAGTAGAGTCAATCTAACTTCCTTCCTCCATTGGCTATTTCTTTATTCTTAACATAGATATTTAAACCTTTGGTTGGCCAAATTGATAAGAAATAAATTTTAAACATTTTAATTGATTAAATTATGAGGAGCTATGGTTTTACTAAAAAAGAATTAAAAATTCTGAAAAATCTGAAAACACCTGCCAAAATTCAGGATTTTATCGACAAATTGCCTTATGATCATGAGGAAGATGTATGCCGTTCACCGAGAATGGTTCTGAGATTAAGAAAAGCAAATTGTTTTAGCGGAGCAATATTTGCAGCAGCTGCCTTGAAAATGTGTGGATTTAAACCATTAATTATTGATTTGAGAGCAACAAGAGATGAGGATCATCTTCTTGCTGTATTTAGAATTGACGGTCTATGGGGTGCCATAGGAAAATCAAAATTTGTAGGATTGCGCTTCAGAGAACCCATATTCAAATCGATTCGCGAACTTGTATTGTCCTATTTTGAGTTCTACTACAACTATGCACACCAAAAAACTCTAAGAGAATACAGCAACCCAGTAAATTTGAGTGCGCTTGATAAATACAATTGGATGACAAGTGAGCAAAATATTGAATTTGTTGGTAAATATCTTGATACTTTTCCTCATTTCAAAATAATGCCAAGAAGAATGGAGAAAAAAATAAGAACCGTAGATAAAGTCTCTTTTGTACATGGTATAATTGAAAGAAAGAGGAGATAAAAGAGCGCCGAGGCTGGGATTTGAACCCAGATGGGCTTGCGCCCGCCGGTTTTCGAGATTCACCTACAAAGTATCCGGTGCACTACCGGATTATGCGACCTCGGCATATAATTTAACTAAAACTTTAGATTTAAAATTAAGTCTATTCCAGCAGCTATCAGTGCCAATTGCAAATCATTCAGCCCAATAAACACTGAAACAAATACAATCAGTGGCTTAACTATCATCCTAACAATTCCTTCTTTTTCTAAAAGCGATACAATCACTTCAACTATTGCCAAAATAATTAGTGTCCAGAAAAGAAAGCTGAGTGCTTCTCCAAGCAATGGGAAGAAAAAATATAAAATAAAAATAAGGACTTTGGGTAAAATACTCATTGTATCAAATCCCAAGATGAAAATTGCAATTCTGATTGGAAGTGCAAAAGAAAATGGATTGAACCATGATAAAAGAATCAAAAACAAGCCTATACCATCTTTTACAAGGCTCATAATTAATTTTTTATTTGTGAATTAAAGAAGTTTTTAACAATCACTGATACATTGCAATTTTTTATTCAGAATTTATATCTCAATAAATAGATTAAAAATATGAAACTTTTTCAAGAAACTATTTCAATTAAAACCAAAAGCATAAATGATTTTGTTCTGATAACACCGAAAGTACAGAAAGTAGTAGATGAATCAAAAATTAAAAATGGTGTGGTTTTTGTAAATGCCTTGCACAATACTGCTGCTTTGATTATTCAAGAAAATGATTCAACTATTCATAGAGATTTAATCAATTTTTTGGAGAAAGTAGTTCCTATGAAGGAAAAATATTTCCACAATTATGAGGGAAATGAGAATGCAACAGCTCATATCAAGTCAAATATTTTGGGAACATTCGTCACGATTCCACTTAAGGATGAAAAAATGGTTCTTGGGACATGGCAGAACATATTCTTTGTCGAGCTTTTTGAAGCAAGAGAAAGAGAAATTGTAATAACGATAATAGGAGAATGAGGATTAGATGACTAGTATAAAAGACATAGAACCGAGGGAATATCAGGAAAATATAGCTGAAACTGCAAGAAAGAAAAATACATTAGTCGTTTTACCGACTGGAATGGGAAAAACATTAATTGCTTTGTTGGTTGCAATAAAAAGATTGCAGGAATTTCCTGATAGCAAAATTCTCATTATGGCACCGACAAGACCTCTTAATGCTCAGCATAAAAAAAGTTTTGAGAAATTTACAGATTTGAGCAAGGATGAAATTGTTTTGGTTACAGGAACTATAAAGCCTGGCGAAAGAGGCAAACTGTACAAAAAATTCAAAGTTGTTGTTGCCACTCCGCAGACAATTGAAAATGATTTGAAAAATAATGAGATAAACTTAGGTGATTTTTCTCTTGTTGTTTTTGATGAGGCACACAGGTGCATAAAAGAATATTCCTACACATTTGTTGCAAAGGAATACAAAAAGCAGTCAAAGCATCCCCTTATTCTTGGATTGACTGCCTCGCCAGGCGGAAGCTTTGAAAGAATTGATGAAATAAAAAAGAATTTGTTCATAGAGGCAGTTGAAATAAGGACTGAGGCTGACGAAGATGTTGAAAAATATGTCAAGCCTGTAGAAAAGGAATGGATAGAGATTGAACTTCCCGAAGAATTCAAAATGATTAAGGGAATGTTGGAACAGGTTTTGAAAGACAGCATATATTGGTTAAGAGAGCATCATTTCGTCTCAACATATAGACCGTCCAAGAGCCAGCTCCTTATGCTTCAAGAAAGGATTGCCTCGAAATATGGACATGGTGCAAAAAATTATTCTCTTTTTTGGGTCATGATAAGGTGCGCAGAGGCCATAAAGCTTGATCATGCCTTAGAACTTTTGGAAACACAGGGAATAAGTCCGCTTTACGATTATCTGAAAAAAATAGAGAAAAGCAAAAAAAAGACTGATCAAAAAATTATAAAAGATCCCAGAATAATAGAAGTCTTAAAAATGACTGAAGACCTGCAGAAAAAGGATATCAAGCATCCCAAACTGGAAAAATTGATTTTTATCATTAAAGATGTTCTTAGAAAAAAACCTGATTCAAAAATAATCGTGTTTGCAAATTACAGGTTTACTGTAGACAAAATAAATGAAACCCTCAAGAACGAAGGAATAAAATCTGAAATCTTAATTGGGCAAGCAGTGAAGGAAGGAAAGGGGCTGACGCAGGAAGAACAGATTGAAACTTTGAAAAGATTTGCAAGTGGAGAATTCAATGTATTGGCAGGAACTTCTATAACTGAAGAGGGGCTTGATGTGCCAGCTGTTGATTATGCTATATTCTATGAACCTGTGGCAAGTGAGATAAGATCTATTCAGAGGCGTGGAAGGGTTGGAAGACAAACATCAGGAAAAGTCATATTCTTGATAACCAAAAAAACAAGAGATGAATCGTATTACTGGGCAGCCTTTCACAAGGAGAAAAAAATGAAGGGAATTCTTTATGATATGAAAAATAAACTGAAGAAAAAGAAAACCTTAAAGGATTGGGTAAAATGATAGAAAAGCAAAGCCTTTTGAAGTATCCAGGAAAAGTGGCAATAGTTTGCGACTACAGGGAAAGAGAGGTAATCGAACTTCTCAAGAAACTCGGCGCAACCATAAATGAGACCAATCTTGTAGATGGAGATTTTGTATGCAGTGAGAGAATTGCAATTGAAAGGAAAACACATTCAGATTTCATTTCATCAATAATTGATGGTAGAATATTCGAACAGTCAAAAAACTTGAAGGAGAGCTTTGAAAGACCAATTATAATCATAGAAGGCTATTCAAACAGAGAAATAAATGAAAATGCTCTGAAGGCAGCTGTTGCAAGTTTGGTGATTGATTTTGGAATGAGTTTGATAAATACGAGGAATGAATCTGATACTGCTAAAACGATTTATTGGATTGCAAAAAAAGAACAAGAAGAAGGAAAGCGTGCCGTGGCATTTAAAGTCGGAAAGAAGCCGTTTGATTCAAAAATGGTAAAGGAGTTCATAGCATCTGGCATTCCTGGAGTATCAAATGTTTTATCTAAAAGACTTCTGAAAAAATTCGGTTCGCTGGAAAAATTATTTTCAGCTACTGAGGAAGAATTAAAATCCGTTGAGGGAATTGGTGAAAAGCTAGCAAAAAAAATAAAAAAGATTTCAAGTGAAAAATACTGAGGTGCTCATCTGAGGAAAAGTTTGATTGTCGGAATTGATCTTGGAACCACAACTGGAGTGGCAGTAGTTGATACAAATGGTGATATTGTCAATCTTTCTAGCAAGAAAGAAACAACAAGAAGCGAACTTGTGAAGCATATTTTGAAATTTGGCAATCCTCTGATAATTGCATCTGATGTTAACCCGTTGCCAAAGGGCATTGAAAAAATTGCAAGTTCCTTGGGAGCTAAGACTTTCTATCCAGCTGTTTCCATGACCTACAAAGAGAAATCAAAAATAGTTGATGACTACAAAGAAAGGATAAAGGATTCTCATCAGAAGGATGCTCTTGCCGCTGCATTGCGAGCTTTCAAAAACTATCATGGAATGCTGCTGAAAATTGACGAGACTGTTGAAAAGTTTAAGAGGAAGGACCTTTTTGATGATGTTGTGAAAAGAGTTTTGAAGAAAAAAACAGAAAATATAGTAGATGCAGTAAGAGAATTGATGAGAAGGAGAGATTGATGAAACTCAACGCCAAGCAAAGAAAGCTATGGAAAATTGTAAAATTCTTCATAATCTTCAATCTGCTGGCAATACCGCTGGATATCATAGTTTATTTCAACTACATTTACATTCCATTCCAGAATTTTGTTGCAGCTGTGAGCTATAGCATTCTGAATCTTCTGGGATACCAGGTTGATTTATTGATGTACTTTATCAGAGTTGTTTCGATCAGCGGCGTTCAGATTGTAGAAGTCTCTATGGATTCAACAGCTTGGAAATCCCTCTACGCATTGGCTGCATTGGTAATTGCTACGCCTGACAAGAAATGGAAAGGAAAAATGAAGTTTCTGCTATTTGCATTGCCCCTGATTTTTGTGATAAATGTGCTTAGAATAGTAACTACAGTAGCTCTATGTGCCTCTTATGGCTTCCAGTACTTTGACCTTGTTCATAGTATTCTATGGAGAGAAGGGCTAATTGCCGTAGTCGTAATCCTGTGGTATCTTTGGCTTAGGGGAGTAACTTATAATATTGTTAAAAACAAGTTATCATTTAGGTGGAATTTTGGTAGACGAAGAAATCGAAATAGGCACTGAAGAAGAACCAACGGAAAATGCCGCTGTAAAAGAGCCTGAAGCAGAGGTTCCTGAAGATGAAAACAAATACAAGTTTTCATTCCTTCAGATAGAAAAAAGACTTGTCAATCTTGAAATTGCAATAGGAGAACTCAGTGAAAAAATCAAGAAGGTTGATGTAAAAAGTTTATCTGGTATTCAGGAAAAGGTTGATGAACTGGAAGATTTCTTACTTGTTGAGAATGCTGGGGTAGTGGAACTGAAAAAAATAATGGAGAAAATAGAAAAGGGAGTTGATATAAAATCTCTACCTTCACAAGACGTTATTAACAAAATTGTTTCTGAAGTTGCCGATCTCAGGTCCGAATTGAACAAAGAAATTGTTTATTTGAAAGAAAAAGTTGAGGGTGAAGAAGCCACGAAATCCGATATTGATATCAAATTCCTCAGTTCAAGAGTCAAATCGCTCAAAGAAAATGTAGATTTCCTTGTAAACAGAAAGGTTGAGATTGATCAAAAGATACAAAGCATGGAAAAGGAGATAGCAAACATAAGAGGCATGTCGCAAGAGATTGTTTCTGGTCAGTTTAAGCCGATAGATAATGATGCATTGTTGAAACTATCATCAAGAGTTGACAATTTGGAAAAAAGTGCCGCTGCTATTACTGAAAGAATAGGAGAAACCATAGATTTGTTGGAAAACATGAAAGGCATTGCAAAGGAGACAGGTGGTCTCCAGGTGTCAGAAAATATTGAGGGGCGTGTAAAGAATTTGGAAGAAAGAATTGGGGATGTGGAAAAAAGTGGTGGTAAGGGAATTGCAGACTTAGATGTGATTATAGGCAAAATTATGCAACTCGAAAGTAGGATAGCAGCTTTGGAAAAATTACTAGTATCTGGCAAACACCCAATTGTTCTGGAGTAACATTTATAAATTTCAATAGGAATTTGATTTAATGCCAAAATACACCTTGATTATCAGCGAGAAACCAGATGCTGCTAGAAGAATTGCAGAAGCTATAGCTGACAAAAAGCCCAAAACCATTGAACAAAATGGTGCGAATTTTTATGAGTTTACCGTGAATAAGAAAAAACACATCTGTGTTCCTGCTGTCGGACATCTCTTTGTTTTGAATCCAGTCAAAGACAAGAAAGTTGTGGGTTGGGGTTACCCTATATTTTCGTATGAATGGGTTCCAACTTTCACAAAAAAAGGAACAGAATGGACTGAAAAGTATTACAGAAACATAGAAAGCCTAGTAAAAGATGCTGGAGAATTTATAGACGCTGCAGATGTTGACAGCGAAGGTGAAGTCCTTCTTTTCAACATTTTGAGATTCCTTTGCGGAGTAAAGGATGCAAAAAGAATGAAGTTCTCAACGCTGACAAAGGATGAATTGATAGAATCTTATAAAAACAAAGAACCTCACATCATGTTTCCTCTTCTTGAAAGTGGGTTGACAAGGCATGAACTTGATTGGATGTGGGGAATAAACCTGACGAGAGCATTGACCACTGCATTGAAAAACTCTGCAGAGAAAGGATTTGCCATATTGTCTTCAGGTAGAGTCCAGTCACCAACTTTAGCAATGCTTGCAGAGAGGGAATTGGAAATAAGAAAATTCAAACCAAAACCATTTTGGCAAATTGAGGCTCATGTAAAGATAGACAATAAAGATGTGATTGCTGGTTATGAAAAAGATAGGATGTGGGTTAAGGATGAAGCTGACAAAGTCTTGCAGGACTGCAAAGGCAAAAATGCAATTGTAAAAGATATAAAGAAAAAAGAATACAAGCAGTCGCCCCCAGTTCCATTCAACACCACCGATTTGCAGAGCGAATCCTACGCTCAATTCAAGTTCTCACCAACTCAGACTTTGAGCATAGCAGAAAGTTTGTATCAGGCTGGAGCGATATCGTATCCAAGATCGTCCTCCCAAAAATTACCTCCAAATATCAATTATGGAAAAATTTTGAAAGCCTTGTCAACATTAAAACCATATGAGCAGTTCATCAGCAAACTTATGAAAAAAACAAACCTTGTACCCAATGAAGGACCAAGAGAAGACGTTGCCCATCCTGCAGTTTATCCAACCTTTGAGGTTGCCGATTTGAAAAAGCTGACAGCCCAACAGAAGAAAATATATGATTTGATAATAAGAAGATTCCTTGCAGTTTTTGCAGAATATGCTTTGAGGGAAAGTAACACAGTTACATTGGACATCGGAGGACATAAATTCTCAATTGTCGGCAAAAGAACTATCGCGCCCGGCTGGACTGAGATATATAAACCATACATGTCTATTGACGAGCAGATACTGCCTGAAATGAAAATCAACGATGTTCTCAAAGTTTTGAAAGTTGAGCAGATATCAAAAGAAACTCAACCGCCTGGAAGATACAGTCAGGGAAGCATAGTCAAAGAGATGGAGAAAAGAAATCTTGGAACCAGGGCAACGCGTGCAGAAATATTGCAAACCCTTTACAATAGGAAATACGTAATTGGCAAAAGCATACAGGTCACAAAACTTGGTGAGGCTGTGATAAATGCGCTGAAGGAAAATGTACCAAGGATATTGAGCGAGGATCTCACGACAAAGTTTGAGGACGAAATGGAACTTGTTATGAAAGGAAAGAAAAAGAGAGAGGAGGTTGTTGAAGAGGCCAGAGAAACTTTGGAAGACATATTGAAGGACTTCAAAAAGAATGAGAAAAAAATCGGCAAAAAACTTTTGGAAGCATTGGTTATAGCAAGGAAAGAGGAGAGGAGGCTAGGCAACTGCCCTGTCTGCAAGACAGGAGAGTTGAGAATTATTAGATCGAGAAGAACTATGAAATTCTTTGTCGGATGCAGCAATTATCCGAAATGCAAAACGGGCTTTCCATTACCAGGTGGTGCGTTGATTCAAGCTACTGGCAGGGTTTGTGAGAAATGTAACACACCGATAATTCAGGCTTGGCGTAAGGGAAAAAGACCATTCAGAATGTGCCTGGATCCAAAATGCGAAACCAAAAAGGATTGGAGCAAACCGAAAGTTGAGAAGAAAAAGGAATGAATTTTTAAAGAATTTAAATTAATTTATTGCAGTTCATTAATAATTATGGACTTTGATTTTGATTCATTGATTGATAGATACGTTGAAAGAGAAGTAAAGCCGAAACAGACTGGAAGATATTATCCTTCCGAAGTTGGAAACTGCTTGAGAAAAATTTGGTATTCCTACAAGTATCCACAAAAGATTGATAAAGAGCTGCTGAAAATTTTTGAAGTGGGCGATATGCTCCACGGGTTTGTTGTTGAAGTACTGAAGAGCGAGAAGAACAAGGAAGTTGAGCTGATAAAAAGCGAGTTGCCATTTGAAATCAACTTGAAAAATTTTGTAGTCTCTGGAAGAGTTGATGATTTGATTCTTATAAAAGAGAGTGGAAAAGAAATTCTGGTAGAAGTCAAGTCGACAAAGAATGTTGATATTGTAAAGAAGCCGCTGGCAAACCACAAAATGCAGTTGATGTTCTACATGACTGCCACGGGAATCCACAACGGCATAATTCTTTACATAGACAAAAACAATTTGAAAAGCAAAATTTTTGAGATTCCTTTCAACGAGATGGAAGCCGCCGAAATAATAAACAGGTTTGAATGTCTTCACAAACATTTGATTGAAAATGATTTGCCAGAGGCTGAAGCAAAAGAAGTTCAAGATATGAAATGGATGTGCAACCTCTGCGAGTATGCAGAGAAATGCGGCAAGAACGAAAGGTAGCTGTCTAAGCAGTTTTATGGTTTACTTAAACCCTAAAACTTTAAATACTAGTTCTGACAAAAAAATGGTATGCCAGAAGAAAAACTCAAGGAGAAGAAGGCTGTATTGGAGAAGAAAGATGTACCGGAAAAGAAGGCTGTACTTTTTGCTTTTTCAGTAAAGTCTGAAAAGTTTGAGAGCAGCTATGAGAGGAACAAATTCTTCAGAAGTCTTTATGGATGGAAGCAGGTAATCAAGAAGGGAGTGATTGCTCAAAAAGGAAAGGAAACTGAAAAAGAGGTTTATGAGTATCAAAGAGGAGGGGTTCTTAGCGAAATGCCCCATAAAAAAGTTGACCAATCAAGCTTCATCGTGCCTGAAGACGATTTTGATAAAATAGAGAAGTTCATGAAGGAATGGAGAAATAAAGTTATTTGGAAGGCTTTCAAAATATTATTAGATGAAGACGAGAACGAATTCTTTGAGGAGCCGGAAGAGGAAGAAGAGGAAGTAGAGGAAGAATAAAATGGCAGAAAATAAAACTAATGAATTGAGGTTGAAGGTCGGCGAACTCACAGCAAGAGAAGAAGCCGGCAGAGGAATTATCAGACTC
>Ga0172363_10003718_pt1 | contig 12416 bp, 9 predicted proteins | sample LakKivs2_kivu2a2_FD_114541 | JGI IMG/M metagenome (GOLD analysis project Ga0172363, IMG submission 114541) | Sediment microbial communities from Lake Kivu, Rwanda - Sediment s2_kivu2a2 | ecosystem: Environmental > Aquatic > Freshwater > Lake > Sediment | place: Rwanda: Western Province, Lake... | reverse complement strand
CTGGGCGGCCCCGGCAGAGATGTCGTTTATCCCTGATACGGTCTCCCGTGCTGCCTCTGCAAGCAAAGCGAGCTGCTGGTTGATCAGCAGCACCGCCCTTGAGACCTCGATGCCGATATTGTCCATCGCCTCCTTGAGGAGCTTGAAATCGCCGGCAACGGGGAGTTTCTTGTCCATGCGGGCCGAGAAGTTGCACTTTGCATACTCGACAGATACCCGCAGCGCCCCGGTTACCGGGGATATGACTGCATCGAGTGTCCGGTTGAACCCTTCCACCACGGTCCGGTACTCTCCGTGGTGCCGGGTAAGGTCTGCCCGTTTTCCCAGGTCCCCCTCAACTGCAGCTCTTGCAAGGGTGTCGGCATCGGAAATGAGGCGCCGGAGCGCATCCCGTGCGATGGTGAGGTTATTATTAATGGCGAGGAACTGCTCACGTGTCGCCTCCGTCGTACTTGTTGCTCTCGCGACCTCGAGATTGAAATCAAGGTTGCCCTGCGCGAGCTTCTCAAGGTTCCCGGCAAGGGTGAGGAGGCAGGCTGCACTGTAGCCGGCAAGCTCGGTATTCTCTTCGTCCTGTCTTCTCTTCCCGGTGAGGTCGTTATAGACCGCCATGATACTGACGATATCCCTCTTCCTGTCGAGGAGCGGTATGGTGTGCTGTTCAAGGGTCCGTGTCCCGGTGGGGAACTCGACCGTGACTTCGCCGGTGACGCCCCGCCTGGTCTCCATCGCCTCGCGAAGGTTGTGCCCGCTCTTTGAGAGGACCTTGAAATCCCTGATATTCATCTGCTGCAGCTGCTCATGGGTATAGCCACTCAGGGCCAGGAACGACTCGTTGGCCAGTTTGATATCAAATTTTTTACTGATGATGAGCTGAGGCTGCGGGTTCTGCATGACCATGGTGTACGCAAGCTGCCGTTGTTTCTCGGCCTCTTCCGCATGTTTCTTTGCCTCTGCTCTGAGCTCCTCGATCACTTCAGTCTGCGCTCTGTCTGCCATCTGTGCGAACTCTCCTCTCAGGGGTTCACTGGTCTGAGACCCCGTCATCGGTTTCACCTTCTCCCCGTGGCAGTATCCCGGGACCTATCGCGTTTGGGGAAAAAAGGGAGGAACAGGGTTCTTCTTTCTTCCGGCCCGTGAGAACCGCCCGTCTCTGCATGGATTGCCGGGCGTATCAGGCCGCTGTCATCCCCTCGCCGATATCCATATCCCTGAGCAGGTGTTTGACATCAATCCAGATGATCAGCTCGTTCTTCTCCTGCTCCTTCTCCTTCTCCTTCACCTTCTTCTTGATAATCCCGAGTATTGCCGAGTCGTCATCAACATCGGCAGCCGAGGTGGAGTCGATGTCGTTGCGGTCGAACGTGGAGACCGAGAGGACATCGTCGACCATAATCCCGGTCTTTGCCTTGGTGATCTTCTCATCGAGGACAATGATCCTGCAGTTCTCCTCGTCGATATCAGGTCCGGTCGGGATCCTGAGACGCTCCTTCAGGTCGATGATCGTCGTAATCTCGCCGCGGAGATCGATGATACCCCGCATGTAGGAGGCCGTGTTCGGGAGCTTGGTGATGGTGGTGTACTCCACCACCTCTTTCACATCGAAGAGGTCAACGGCATACCGTTCCCTGCCGAGCAGAAACTCGACCACCTGGAGTAACTCCTTGCCCGAGTTCTTATCTCCTCCCGATGAGCGATCGATGCGGCCCGGTGAGATCTCTCCTTCCGGGGTAGTCCCGGGGGGGGAGGAGACCTCCTCTTCCCGGGCTGGTCTCACTGATTTTCCCATGGTGTTACACCTCCTCTCAGCACCTGAACTGCGAGACCTCTTTTGTCACCTTGTCGACAATGGTGTTGACATTTCCGATAACTTTCGAGATCTGGTCGATCGCTGCCGAGGACTCCTCGCTTGCAGCAGCCGCATCGGTGGCCTCCTTGACGGTATTCTGCATCAGCCCGTTGACCTCTGAGATACTTGCGGTCACCTCCTCGACTGATGCAGCCTGCTCTTCGGATGCAGCTGCGACTTCGCTCACGTTGTTGCTGATCTGGTCGATGGCGCTGACGATCTTGTTGAAGCTTGCAAGGGTCTCGTCAAGCGCGGCGCTCCCCTCTTTCACCCCGGTGTTTGCAGCGGTGACGGCATCCACGGCATTGTTGGTCTGGTTCTGGAGGCTGTTGATCATCTCGGAGATCTTGTCTGCCGATGCCCTCGATTCAACGGCAAGCGACTTGACCTCGGTTGCGACCACGGCGAATCCGCGTCCCGCGTCGCCCGCCCGTGCTGCCTCGATTGCGGCATTCAGGGCGAGCAGGTTGGTCTGGTTTGCGAGGTCGGTGATAAGGTTGACGATCTCGCTGATCCGGTCCATCTGGCCCTTGATCTCGAGGATGATCTGGTTGACGTCATTTGATGACCGGGTGATTCCCTGCATCCCGATCTCGGTCTTCTTGGCCCGGTCCATCCCTTCCCTGCTGTACACGGTGGTGTCCTGGACGAGCTTGGCAGTCCCGTCTGCCCGTGTCGCGACTTCCTGGATCGTGCGGGAGAGGTCTTCCATCGCCTTCTGCACCTGTTCGATCCCAGTCATCGATTTCTCGGCATTGACGCTGACTTCGCTTGAGTTCTTCGCGACCTGCCCGGCCCCTGCCGAGACCTCCTCCACGCTCGCGTTCGCTTCCTCAGCGCCGGCGGCAAGGTCGGTCACCTGCTGGTTGATCGCGATGAGAGCCTTCGAGACCTGGATGCCGATATTGTCGAGGGCCTCCTTGAGCTTCTGGAAGTCACCCGGAGTGGTCAGGCCGGAGGGCCACCTGGCAGTGAAATCCCCGGCGGCATACTTGTTGCAGATCTTCATAGTCTCGTTTACCGGTCCGATCACCGCATCGAGCGTGTCATTGACGCCTTCGACAACCTTCCGGTAGTCGCCCTGGTGCTTGCTCGCGTCAGCACGGGTGTCCAGTTTCCCTTCGACCGCTGCGTTGCTGAGCACTCCCGCGTCGGCGACGAGCGCGTTGAGGTTGTCGATACAGTTGTTTAAGTTGTTCTTGATCTCGTTGAAGTCGCCGTGATACTGGTCCGTGATCTTTGCCGGGATGTCTCCCTTGCTGATCCGGTCCACGTACTCGGCGGCTACGTTCAAGGGTCCGATCACCGCATCGAGCATGGCATTGACGCCTTCGACAACCTTCCGGTAGTCGCCCTGGTGCTTGCTCGCGTCAGCACGGGTGTCCAGTTTCCCTTCGACCGCTGCCTTGCTGAGCACTCCCGCGTCGGCAACGAGCCGGTTGATTGCGTCTGTCATCTGGATGAGTGCGGGCGTGATCTCGTCCTGGCTGTCCTTTGCCTTGACGTTTGCCGTCAGGTCACCGGCCGCGATCTTCTTCATAGTGCCGACAACCTGGACCTGCAGGTCCTCTGAGAACTGGTCCATCGTTGCCGCCATCTCGCCGATCTCATCCTTCCGGTTCAGTTTCAGCCGGTTGCCAAGGTGGCCGTTACCCATCTCCTGCAGGTTCTTTACCGCCTGATCGAGTGGCCTGGTGATGCTCCTGGAGAGGTAAAGCGCGAGGGCAATCGCAATGATGACACCCACGATGGTTGCGATGATCATCATCATGCTGCTGCTGTTGTAGAGCGCGGTGTTGGCATCAGCGATCTTCTTTGCCTCGTCAATGTTGATCGTAATCATATCGTCGAGTGCCTTGACCGTTGCTGTCCTTGCGGTGATCAGCGGGGAGTCCGCACTGAGAGCCGCGTCGACTGATTTCATGTCGTTTTTGTCAGCAGCAGCGATCAGGGCATCGTACTGCGTGGAAAAGGCAGCATAATTCATGTCAAAATCTGCAAGAACTTTTTCCTCGGCCGTCGTCAGATCTGTGGCGTGGTACGCATCCATGTTCTTCCTGATGTTTGCACGGAGCTCCGGTAATGTCGTCCCTTTGATGGTTTCCCGGCTCGCCGGGACATAAATATACCGGTAAGCTTCAGCCCGTATATGCTGGAAATCAGCATCCACATTACCGAGCTGCCCGATAGGGACAGTTCTGTCCTCGTACAGTGCCGTATCCCCGGCATCAAGCACTCCCATGTTGATGTAGCCGACTGCGGCTACGGCAACAAGGATGATTACCATGATCAGGAAACCCCCGATCAGTTTTTTCCCGATCTTCATGTCATCAATGAAACTCATTTTCATACCCTCTTCTTCAGAACTCGGGGGATGTTTCCGGATGGTATGCCTGGTGCCAGCAGCCAGTCCTGCAGGCCCTTGAACCGCCCGGAAATCCCTCTCGTCATTCGTGATACCTCGTATCCCTGCCAGCGAAAACCTCCCGTGCTGAGAGCCGGGCCCCTGCCCGGCCATGCGGCCGGGAGAGGAAACCCCCTTTCATCCCGTGTTCCATGTTCACCGGGCAGTAATCCCGTGCTGAAGGTACCAGGAATCCCTGGAGATAGGAGGTATGATTGTTGGCATCCTCCGTTTGTTTATGTCAATATATATAATTTTCTTCAATTGACAATGGCTAGCAATAGTTAAAACAGTTGAGCAGAAATGATACATAGATATGACCGCGGGATTCGCGGGATATCGGGATACGGGGGTGCGGTAGATCACCATGGTCAGGGAGAATGAAACACTTAGAATACGGAAACTGCTCGAGCAGAACCCGAAGGGGCTCACGATCGAGGAGGTCTCCCAGAAGCTCGGCATGAACCGGGGGACCGCAGCCAAGTACCTGAACCTGCTGGCAGCATCCGGACAGGCAGAGATGCGTTCGCTCGGCCCGGCCAAGCTCTTCACGCTCTCCCGCCGGGTCCCCATCTCCCGGCTGATCAGCTTCTCATCGGACCAGATCCTGATCCTTGATGACGAGCTGTTCATCAGGCAGGTCAACGATGCGTTCCTCAGGTACTTCGGGTTCGATCGCGACGAGCTCCTCAACCTCCAGGTACATCACTCCCCCTTTGCACACCACCTGACCGGGGAGTACCTCGACCTGCTCAGGACATCTCTTGAAAACGATGCACCGATCACTGAAGGAGAGATCATCCTCGGGGAGAGTCCTGGTCCCCTCCACCTGAAGATCCTCCCCCTCGTCTTTGAGCAGGGGGAGCGGGGGGCTGCGGTCATCCTCACCCCTCTCATGGGGGCCGGGGAGACCCTGGCGGAACCGGTCCGGCCTGGCGGGGAGGGGGCGGGTGAGACTGCGAGAGCCGCTGCCGGACTCGTGGAGCGTATCCGGAGTCTTGAGCAGGAACGGGAGACCACCTCAGCATCCGAGGAGCAGTGCCGGGCACTCCTCAAGGGCATCCCTGTCGCGGTCTACACCCTGAACGACGAGGGGCTCATCATCTCGATGACCCCGGCGATCAGCGGGATAAGTGGTCATCACCCCGATGAACTCATCGGGCACCCGCTCGAGGAGTATGTGTACCGTGATGATCTCATCCCGTACACCCAGGGGCTCGAAAAGAACCGGCAGGGACCTGAGAGTCCGTTCGAATTTCGGCTGATAACAAGAGAAGGTGGTCATCGCTCTGTCCAGGCATCCGGAAGACCGGTGGACCCGCTCGAACCGGAAGGAGCGTTCCAGGGGGTCTTCATCGACATCCATGAGCAGAAGTGCATCGAGAAGACGCTCCGCCAGGCAAACCGGCAGCTCGTCCTGTTGAACAGCATCACGCGCCATGATATCCTGAATGGGATCACCAAGCTCCAGGCATACCTTGATATCGCGAAGCGGCAGACCAAGAGCATCGTCGTCGCAGAGGTCCTCGAGAAGCAGGGGGGGATCATCAGCAGCATCCAGCGCCAGATCATCTTCACCCGCGATTACCAGAACATCGGTATGCGACCCCCGGCATGGAAAGATGTCAGGGAGAGCGTCCGCACAGCACTCCTCGGCCTCGACCCCGGCAGGATTTCGGTCAGCTGTGACCTCCGCGATATCGAGATCTTTGCAGATGACCTCCTCGACCGTGTCTTCCACAACCTCGTCGAGAACTCGATCCAGCACGGTGGAGATGTCACCACGATCCGGTTCTCTGCCGTGAAACAGGGGCGCAGCCTCCTCCTCATCTGTGCAGATGACGGTATCGGCATTCCTGATCCTGAGAAGGAACTGATTTTCAACCACACCCGGGGCGGGCAGACACGCTACGGGCTCTTCTTCGCCCGGGAGATCCTTGCGATCACCGGGATCTCGATCCGGGAAAATGGCACTCCCGGGGACGGTGCACGGTTCGAGATCAGTGTGCCCGACGGGATTTTCCGGGGGTGGTAGCCGGCATGGCGGGAGGTGCTGGAGCGGGGTGGTGGGGATCCGGGAAGGGTGACAGGTATGCCCCGGTCCACGGGAGGGGATGGAATTGAACGATACCATCGAGGTTGTGGAGTTCCTCCTCGGGGACTCACGGTATGCAATCGATATCCAGCTCGTCCGTGAGGTCTTCGAGATGGTGCCCATGACGGTCATACCGCACACACCGCAGCATATAGCCGGGGTCATCAACATCCGCGGTGAGATCACCTACCTCGTCAATATCGCAACCCTCCTCCGGATCGCTGAAGCAGGTGAACCGGACCGGAAGTACATCATTGTCCTGACGGGAGATGCGACCGCGGGCACCAATATCGGCATCATGGTTGATTCTGTGACGAGTGTCACCCGGGTGGATGAGAGCCGGGTTGAGTATAAGGTATCCGGCATGAGTGGCGAAGGAGAGCAGTACATCAGGGGGATCATCAGCCAGGCAGATCCTGACAGGAGTGCGGGGGCTACCCGGCTCGTCCTCTGGCTCGATGCGAGGAAGATGCTCAGCGAGATCAATCGCAAGGAGTATCATCGCGCAGGACAGAAGTGATCAGGGATATACGGGCATGCCTGACGATTTCTCTCCCCTGAAGCGCTATGTTGAGCAGACCCTGAAGATCCAATGCTCAAGTTATAAAGAGGATTATATCAAGCGCAGGTTCCTGTCACGGATGCGGTCGACAAATACCAACGGGTACGGAGAGTACCACTCCTATCTGCGAACCCATCCCGAAGAACTCGAACCGCTCCGGAACGCACTCACCATCAACGTCACCGAGTTTTTCCGCGACAAGGAGGTATTCGACAGCATACGCACGACCATCCTCCCGGCCATCTTCTCCCATCGCAAGCGGATCTGGATCTGGTGCGCCGGTTGTTCCAGCGGTGAGGAGCCCTATTCGCTCGCCATGATCCTCACAGAGTTGATGGCACAGAACAAAGAGATCTCCGGCCAGATCCTGGCGACCGATATTGATGAAGTGGTCCTGGCAAAAGCCAAGGCAGGCGTGTTCTCTGGAAATGTCGTGAAAAAACTCTCACCAGGCCAGGTCACACGGCACTTCTCCCCCCTGCCCGGCGGGGATTACGCGGTCAGGCAGCACCTAAAAGATCTGATCAGGTTCCGGCAGCATGACCTCATGAGCGGGGTCCCCCCGGCCCGCTTCCTTGACATCGTAACCTGTCGGAATGTCACCATCTATTTTACCGAGAACCAGAAGGACGAGCTTGCCCGGTTGTTCCATGGTGCGCTCAGCAGGGGAGGGTACTACGTGATGGGGAAGACAGAATACCTTGGAAAGCAGGTCGAGGGACTTTTCACCCCCTCTGATACCTCCCTCAAGATATATTCCAGAAGAGACTGATCGTACCGCCTGCCCGTTCTCACCCTCATGGTTCTCCTCACCCCTGCGTTACACGCGGTACGACCTCCTCTCATGGACCGGAAACAGGGTGGTGGGGACTGCCACCCCGTTACCTCTCCCCGGGCAGGGGATACCGCGCGCATCATTCATTCCAACGTGAGCCTGCGAGGCGTCCCCCTGAGCCTGCCCGGGTCACCGGTCCCGGGCACTGCCCTGCCACCAGAGGCGGGTCACCTGCCCCAACCGGTCCCGGGGAGCATCTCTCTCGCAGAGCCCGGAACAATTATGCATGGTCCCGGACCTGTGCGAGGGATCTCCGGATCAGCTCGTTACACTGATCCATGATGGGGGGTCCATGTCCCGGGTAGATGACCCTGACATCGAGTGCAGCGATCCGTTCGAGCGCCAGGAGGAACCCCTCCTCGTAGGTATTCCCCGGGCCCTGGATGATGAGCGGCGTGTCTCCTGAGAAGAGGACGCCCCCTTCTTCACAGTACAGGCAGAGGGAGTCACTGCTGTGACCCGGGGTATGGATGACCATGGCATCGAGGTCTGCGACCTTGAGGTGTCTGCCATCCCGGAGCACCGTGTCGATCCCCTCAAAGGCCGGTGAGAAACCGTACACGACCGGCCTGAACTCTTCCCGGATCCCGGGGAGCATTGCCGCATGGTCATAGTGCGTATGGGTCAGTATCACCTGGTCGAGCCTCTTTTTTCCTACCCCGGTTGAGGCGTTCCGCAGTGCAGTGATGATATCCTCGTCGCGCCCGGTATCTACGAGGGTATTCTTATCAAAGATCGCGTTCCAGGTCCCGGTCAGGAGGTAGGCGTTGGAGGTATATACCCTGCTTGACCCGGTGAGATTCTCCACCTTCATGACCCGGTCTCCACCTTGGAAAATACCTGCGCATGGGGGACAACCTGCAGGAAATGATCCCTCAGTTCCGAGGGCATTTTTTGGGTCTGCTCAATGATCAGGAAACCGGTCTCATTGAGTGCCTGGTGAAACATCCGGAGCACCCGGATACGCTCTTCCTCGGTAAAATGGAGCAGGACATTCTTGCACACGATCAGGCTCAGGTCATCCCGCACCGGCTGGAAACGTAAGAGATCATGCTTCCTGAACTCCACGCGTTTCCGGATCTCCTCGCTGATGACACAGTTGCCGGGTCGTTCCCCGTCCGGGGAGAAGTACCGGGAGAAAAAATCCTGCGGGATACGCTCGAGCTCTTGTACCGGGTAACTGCCCTGCCTGATGATATTCTCAAAGAGGTTGCTCGAATCGATATCCGTGGCAAGGATCCGGACATTCCGAAAGATCATGGGCCCCATGTTCTCGCGGATGATGATCGCGATCGTGTAGGGTTCCTGCCCCATTGCACACCCTGCACTCCAGATGTTGATGTACCTGCGCAGGCCAATCACGGGCAGTACGTGCTCCCTGATCATGTCAAGTGTCTGGAAATCCCTGAAAAAGTAGGTGAACGCCATGGTATCATCCGGGAATGAGAGCGTATTTTTTGTTGCACCGGCACCACCCGCAGGGAAGTACCCCTGTATTCATATCTCGCATGACCGCTGATAAATATTCCATACCAGGAAATCCAGCGGTGAACCGGTGTATGCACCCCCGGGGATGAGACAGGGGAGTCACGGGACCTGGCAGGACCGCTGCGGGCAGTTCTCCTGAGGGGGATGGCGGGGGACGTCTTGGAGATACACGGCAACGGGATTCTCCGAATATACGCTTCACGCTCGAAAATACTCCTTCAACTTTCCATCGCATTCCATACCTGGTATATTCTGCCCATGACCTATACCCCCCTCGTCTCTTTCGGTCCCTGGTACATTCGGCGCGATATGCAGATCCGGTAGATCGGGTCGAAGCATCTTCCCGATTTTTAATTCCAGACACTATACCCTCCTTTTCAAGGATATTGAATATCTGATTCCTATCGTATGCCCCATCATCCAGTACCTGCTTCACCGTAAACGGGTGACCTGCCCGGGTAACTTGGTGGAGGAGAGGAATGAACATTTGATCATCCTGACTCGATTCATCCGTGACCTCCAACCCAAGGATCTGGTTTGTCTCCACATCGATCATCGCATGAACTTTAATCCAACCACGGCGGACTTTCCATTTCTCACGCATCCACTCTCCCCGGTTGGTTACCTTGATCCCCGTGCTGTCAACAGCTACTATCAGGTCGTCAGAGAGCAGCTCAGGATGCACATTCAATGAAAGATCTAACCGTTTGATTCGTCGGAAAAGAGTTGTGTAGTCTGCTGATCTCAAATTGGGAATGAATGTCGATAGTTTCCGGGAAAATCCCTCCATCTGCCTGTACGGCATCTGAAGGAGGAGATGTATGCAGGCCATACATTGGATGAATGGTTCAGGATAGAGAAATGGACGGCCATGCTCTCCACGGTTCATCTTTGCGAGATGATGATTCCAGTTTTTAACGAAATCCAGTGACAGATAGAATTCTCCGCGCTTGACAAGGGATTCATAAATTAAGGTAAAGTGTTATTATATCCCCTAAAACAAAGAAGGATTTACGGGGTTAAAAATGACAAAAATTGCATGTCTAAAATGCAATTCAAAAAAGTTATACAAAATGAGTGATGGGAAGAGACGGTGTGCGCGATGCAAGTACGAATTCACTCCCCATAAATTACCCCTGACTTTTTCACGAGATGAGTGGAAAGAAATCATCCATCTGTTCCTCATGGAAAAGAGTTCGAATTCAATAGCAGAACAGACCGGATTCAATAAACAACGAGTAATAAGAGCATTAACCAGGATCCGACTAACCATGATCAAAGATGTTCCTGAAATCTTCTCGGGCACGGTTGAAGTCGATGAAACCTATCTGGGAGGTCAATGGAAAAACAAACGAAAAACGATTCGGCAGGCGGGAACAAAAAGAGGAAAAGGATCAAAGAAGCAACCCGTTTTTGGCATCCTCTGTCGCAATGGAACCGTATGGGCCGAGGTTGTGAATGACGTTGAAGCAGGAACCCTGCAACCTCTCATCACCCGACAGGTCTCTCCGGGATCCGTCGTATGTTCTGATACCTGGAGGGCATACACAGGTATCGCCTCTCGAGGATTTGTTCATCGACTGGTGAATCACGGAGAGAGGCAATATAGCGACGGGAAAGGGAATCACATCAATGGACTGGAAGGATTCTGGGGATACCTGAAACGGAAACTTGCATCCAAAGGAGGGATCCGGCGGGAGAAATTGCCTCTGTATCTCGCTGAATATGTGTGGAGATATAATCACCGGTCTGACCCAGAAAGAATAAAGGTCCGGAGGATTATTCAACTCTTAGAGAAAAGTGAGGGGCTAAGTTGATACTTTACCCTAAATTACCTTCCAATCACGATTATCTCCATGCGGACGGCCCCATCATGTTCTTGTAGGCATACTTGAGTGATGGGTCGTCCGTGATCTTTTACTTTTGGTTCGATTCTTACCAGGGCTTATTCAACACAGCATTTCAATTTCATGGGCTGTTATAGCCTGAAACAGGTGCACAGATGGTACAGAGATACCCGGGGAGACCACTTCGTTGCCCTCTTAAGCGCCAGGTACTGCAGAAAAAGGGGCTCTTCTGCAGATCACGTGGGTACCACTGTTTTCAGCAATTCATGGGAAACGGGGTCTGCCGCCCCCAAACCCCTGCATGAGGAGTGTCCCTCCCCCCTGGCAGAGGTCGGTGCGACGCCACAAGCTCCGGCAGTTCCTTCTGGAGCTTGTGAAAGGATTCTCATTTGTCGCACGCCAGTTCAGGATCAGCACCGAATCATCGGAGTAGTATATCGACCTGGTCTTCTACCATCTCATCCTCAAGTGTTTTGTGCTCATCGATCTCAGGACGGGGAGACTGACGCATCAGGACATCGGGCAGATGGATATGTATGTGCGGTTGTTTGAAGACCGGGTAAAACACAGAGGGAGACAATCCGCCAATCGGGATCATTCTCTGCACAGAGAAAGATGAAACTGTAGTGCGGTATTCGGTGCTGAGCGACAGCAACCAGCTCTTCGCATCGCGATACAAACTCTCTCTCCCCCGTGAAAAGGAACTTAGCGAAGAGATTGAACAGGAGAATGAGATTGTGCGGAGACAGGATACGAATCGCTCCCGGAGACCTGCACCATCGCGGTCAAAATTGAAGTGTTGGGTCTCTTCCATCTGTTTCCCCGTCACCACTCACACCGGCCCGATCCCGGCAAACGCCCTCCCGGGCCGGTCCGGCCCATCCCGACAGAGATCAGGGCCGGCGACCGGACATCAGCCCCGGGAGGATTACACCCGCATATCATGGAACCGCCACGCCCCTTCCGGCACGACCATCCCGGACCTCGCCCCCTTCTCCTCCTCCCCGGTCTCGGTGATCGTGATCCCGGTGATCGCGGGTAGCGTAAGGGATTTGCTGTAAAAACAAAACCCTGATCCTGTACAATAGCCATGCTCCACCTGAAGGGAAAAACCATACGAATTGGCTTCAGGATCTATAGCATCGTTTCCACTGGAACCAGTTAAAAGGATGCACTAAGCAACACCGTTTTTCCCCTCTTGATGTACACGGCCATTTATCCGCCGCCGGGGCGCCCTTCGGGGGCGGCGGCGGTTATCTCGCCTCGATCGAGTTACTCAACACCGCTGCGATCGAGTTACTCAACACCGCTGCGATCGAGTTACTCAACACCGCTG
>Ga0172363_10003717_pt1 | contig 12416 bp, 22 predicted proteins | sample LakKivs2_kivu2a2_FD_114541 | JGI IMG/M metagenome (GOLD analysis project Ga0172363, IMG submission 114541) | Sediment microbial communities from Lake Kivu, Rwanda - Sediment s2_kivu2a2 | ecosystem: Environmental > Aquatic > Freshwater > Lake > Sediment | place: Rwanda: Western Province, Lake... | reverse complement strand
TGGATATGAGCTTCATTGCTCAGCAAAAGACTCCAGAAACATAGCGCATGCCATAAAAGGCATGAAGATAGAAGAGGCAAAAAAATACCTAGAAGGCGTTATTGCATTGGAACGTGCTGTACCGACAGTTTATCACAAAAGGAAGAGATCCCACCAGAAAGCATCTGGCCCAGCTAGTTTCCCAAAGAAAGCAGCTGAGTATATGCTTAAAACGATAGAGAACGCAGAAAACAATGCTGAATACAAAGGTTTTGATCCTGAAAACATGAAGATTTCTCACATCTCAGCATATACTGGTAGGATGATAAAAGGCATGATGCCTAGGGCACACGGAAGAGCAACAGATAAAAACAAAACAACAACAGATATAGAAATAATTCTTGAAGAGGTAGAGTAATGTCGAGTGAACGTAAATTTGTTAGAGAAAACACAAACAGGACGCTTATAAAAGAATTCCTAGTCAAGAAGATAGAAGGCGCTGGCTTTGGCGGTATGAATATACAGAGAACGCCCATGGGTACAAGGATAAACATACTAGTGGAACGCCCAGGCATGGTTATTGGTAAAAGTGGCAACAAAATAAAAGAGTTAACTGAAGACATTAGAACTAATTTTAATGTAGATAACCCGCAGATAGAGATACAGGAAGCAGGTAGCAGAGCATCACTCAATGCTCAGATAATGGCAGAGAAATTAGCGGAAGCACTTGAAAGAGGATGGCATTTCAGAAGAGCAGGTCACTCGACTGTTAGAAGGATAATGAATGCCGGTGCAAAAGGATGCCAAGTTGTAATAGCAGGTAAACTAACAGGTGCTCGTCATAGGACCGAGAAATTTGTAGAAGGGCACATAAAATTCTGTGGTGAGACCGCAAAAGAAGTTATGGATATTGGATACGCAACAGCGAAACTTAAACCTGGTGTGCTAGGTATAAAAGTTAAAATAATGAGACCAGACTCAAAATTACCAGATGAGATAACGTTAAAAGTTACTGAGGAAAAAGCAAAAGAGGCAAAGAAGGAAGAGCAAAAGAAAGAAGAAGAGCCTGCTGCCGAGAAGAAAAAGACTGACATAAAGAGACTTGCTGAGATCAAGGGAATAGGACCGTCTATCATTAAAAAGTTTGAGAAAGCAGGTATAACCTCACTTGAAGAGCTTTTTGAGATGGATTATGATGATCTTTCATCAATTGATGGTATCGGCGGTAAAACCGCTGAGAATATTATAAAGAATTTAAAGAAACTATTAGGAGGAACCACATAGATGGTACTTAAGGCTAAAGAGATTAGAGATTTTACACACGAACAAAAGCTAGAGAAACTAGAAGAGTTGAAAAGAGAGCTGATGCATGAGCGGGGAGTAGCTGCAATGGGTGGATCACCACCTTCTCCAGGTAAAATAAGACAGATAAGAATGGAGATAGCAAAGCTGCTAACGATCATGCGGGAGGAAGGAGAAAAATAAATGAGCGACATATGTGAAGTATGTGGTCTGCCGAAGGAGATATGTGTCTGCGAAGACATAGCTCGGGAACAGCAGAAGATCAGCATAGTACTGGACAAACGACGGTACGGAAAGATGATGACCGTTGTAGAGGGAATAAACCCCAACGACCTTGACATCAACGCACTTGTAAGCAACCTAAAATCGGTATGTGCCTGCGGCGGTACAATAAAAGAAGGAAGAATAGAACTCCAGGGTGACCACAGAAGTAAAGTAAAAGAAACTTTAGAGAAAATGGGATTTGTTGTTGAAGTAATATAAAACTCAGTGAACAGGGTTTTCAACGAAGCGTTCCTAAATTCTCATGAGAGGACAACATGGATGAAAAAACATTGGCTAGAGACGAACTAATAGGACGTCGTGTCACAATCAGAGAAAGTACAGATCCCACATTAGATAATAAATCCGGTTTGATAATTGATGAAACAAAAAATACCTTCCTAATTGAGATTGAAAATAAAGAAAAAAAAGTTGGAAAAAACATTGCAAAATTTGAATTTGAACAAGACGGAAAAAAAATATTATTGAATGGATCAAAACTGATATTTAGACCTGAAGATCGTATAAAAAAAGTAAGGTGAAACACGTGGCAAATAAGAAAAAAACTGAGAAAAAAGAACATGACATAGGTTTAAACATAAAAGCTCCTAGCGAGAGCTGTACTGATAGAAATTGCCCTTTCCATGGCGCTCTGTCTGTTAGAGGGCAAATCATAACAGGTGTTGTATCATCTGCTAAAATGCATAATTCCATACTTGTTAAAAAAGAGTATCTGCGTTATGTTCCAAAATATGAGAGATACGAAAAAAGAACATCAACCTATCCTGCGCATTGCCCACCATGTCTAAAAGTTGTGGTAGGCGATAAGGTTAGGATAGCTGAATGCAGACCTATAAGCAAAACAATATCGTTTGTAACTGTAGAAAAATTATGATGGAGGATTAAGAACATGAAAGGTATCGCTGGCAGAACAATGCGAGGACTACCAGTCGGAGCAAGACTGGAATGCATAGATAACACTGGTGCTAAAGTAGTCCAGATAGTAATGACACCAAAGCTAAAAGGGACACACAGAAGGTTCCCAAAAGCAGGTGTTGGTGACATGGTCATAATTAGTGTAAAAAAGGGCACTATGGAGATGAGAAGGCAGCTACTGAAAGCTGTTATAGTACGCCAGAGAAGACCTTTCAGAAGATCCGATGGTACAATGGTACAGTTTGAGGATAACGCTGCTGTTATAATCACAGAGACAGGAGAAACCAAGGGAACCATGATTAAAGGACCTGTTGCAATAGAAGCAGCAGAGAGATACCCGAAGATAGCTGCTATATCTTCAACAATAGTGTGAGTTGATTTAAAATGAAATCCACAAGACCTGGTAAACAAAGAAAAAGATTATTCAACGCGCCTCTCCACAAAAAAAGGAAATGGCTTTCATCTCATTTAGAGGAAAACCTGCTTTTAAAATATGACAAGAGAAGCATGCCTGTAATAAAAGGTGACACTGTAAAAGTAATGAGAGGCAGCTACAAGGGGCATGAGGATAAAGTCGCAAAAGTTGATATTAAATCTGGTTACGTAGAAGTAGAGGGAGTCACAATCGTAAAAGCTGATGGAAAGAAGATTCCAAGGCTTCTACACGCAAGTACTTTGCTGATAACAAAATTAAACCTCACAGATAAATGGAGAAGAGAAAACCTGGAGAAAGGTCTTTCTGAGGAAACAAAGAAAGAAATAGAGAGAGAAGCAGAGCAACAGCTGAAAGACGCAGAAGAACAAAAAAGAAAAGAAGAAGAGGAAAGAAAGAGGGAAGAAGCGAGACAAAAAGCCTTGGAAGAAAAACCAGAGGAAACAGCTGAAAAACCAGCAGAAACAAAAGAAGAACAGAAAACAGAAGAAAAAACCGAGGAAACAAAACCTGATGAAAAAGAACAAAAGAAACCAGAAGCTAAAAAAGAGACAAAGAAAAAAACTACTCAGACAAAACCAAAAAAGAAAGAGAAGGAGGAAGAATAGATGAGCAAACACCTTAAAAGACTAAACGCACCAAAAACACTAAGGCTTCATAGAAAAGAGAGAAAATGGACAATCAGGGCAACAGCAGGTCCACACAAACTGGACAAATCAATACCACTAGGCCTAGCTGTTAGAGACTACCTGGATCTATGTGACACCTACAAAGAGGCAAAGAGAATAGTATCAAACGGGGAAATCTTAGTTGATGGAGTAAAAAGAAAGGATATCAAATTCCCATGCGGATTAATGGATGTTATATCAATACCTAAATTAAAGAAAGACTACAGAGTCTTATACGACAGAAGAGGAAAACTAACCCTCACCGAAATCTCATCTGAGAATGCTGAATGGAAACTATGCAGAATAGAAAACAAAACCATAGTGAACGGCAATAAAGTACAGCTAAATCTACATGATGGTAAAAACATAATAGTGAAAAAAGATGAATACAAAACAGGGGATGTACTAAAAATATCTCTATCAGACAAGAAAATAACAGATGTTTATCCATTTGACAAGGGAACAGTAACAGTAGCGATGATAATAGATGGTAGCCACTCTGGTCAAATAGCAGACATTATAGACATTGAGATAACACCTTCACCAAAACCCAATATTACAAAAATGAAATCCGATGTAGAATTTTTAACAATTAAGAATTATGTTTTCCCAATTGGAAAAGACAAACCAGTGATCGCTTTACCTGAGGTGAAAGTAGAATGAGTCCGGAAAAAACTAAGAAGAAAACAACAAAAACAAAGAAAAAAACTGAGACAAAAGAGAAACAAAAAAATGTTTTCAAACCAAAGATAGCAAAAGTCACAGTAAACATAGGCGTAGGCGAAGCAGGTGAAAAACTAAGTAAAGCAGAAATTGTGTTGAAAAATGTCACTGGCAATAAACCAGTTAAAACTCTTTCCAAAACCACAAACAAAGATTGGGGCATCAGAGAAAGGATGCCTATAGGATGCAAGGTTACCCTACGAAGAAAACAAGCGATGGATTTCTTGATAGAGGCATTAAAGACGCGCGAGAACAAAATGGCTGATTACTCATTTGATGATCAAGGAAATCTCTCATTTGGTGTACCAGACCATACTCTTTTCAAAGATCAAAAATACGATCCAAGCATAGGCATATTTGGAATGGACATAGCAGTTACAATGGAAAAACCAGGATATAGGGTTAAACACAGACGTGTTAACAAAGGTAAGATACCCACAAAACATCAGGTTACAAGAGAAGAAACCATGAAGTACTTCGTAGAGGAGCTCAAAGTGGAGGTAGTATAAACATGAAGATAAAAGAACGAAAAAAATTCTACGGCAGAACAAAAGGATGTGAACGATGCGGAAGAAAAAGATCACTGATAAGACGATATGGTCTTCATCTATGCAGACAATGCTTCAGAGACAAAGCCGAAGAACTTGGATTTAAAAAATTTTCATAAAGGAGGCAAAAAACTCATGTTAAATGATCCACTGGCAGATGCGTTATCAATCATAAAAAACGCTGAGGTAAAAGGGAAAGGAACTTGTACGATACAACCATCCTCAAAACTAATAGGCGGAGTTTTAAACCTTCTGAAAGAAAAAGGGTACATAGCTGAATTCCAATATGTTGATGATGATAAATCAGGAATATTCCAAGTTAAACTACTAGGGCATATAAACGACTGTGGTGTAATAAAACCAAGATACCCTGTGAAAAGAGAAGAACTAGAGAAATGGGAGTCTAGATATCTACCGGCTCGCGGTTTTGGTTTGCTTATACTAACAACAACAATGGGAATAGTGTCACATGCAGAAGCAAAAAAGAATAGAATCGGAGGGAAATTACTAGCATATATATACTAACGGTGATGAAATATGACAGAGGAAACAAAAAAACTCGAGATAACAGAAAAGATAACAATACCAGATGATCTCCAGTTTACATTAGAAAACAATGTGATAACAATAAAAGGTGAAAAAGGGCAGTTGACAAAAGATTTTACACACCCTCAGATAACACTAAAAGCAAACGGCAGGGTTATAGAAATAACTAGCAAAACAGCTCGTAAAAAAGGAAAAGCCTTGGTTGGAACAACAACGGCTCATATGAAAAACATGATAAAAGGAACATCGAAAGGTTTTGAGTACAAGATGAAAACAGTGTTCTCACATTTCCCAATTAAAACATCTGTTGATGGCAACGATTTTGTTATCCAGAATTTCCTAGGTGAACGCTCAGCCCGTAGAGCAAAGATACTAGACGGTGTTAACATAGAGATTAAAGGCGAAGAAATCACAGTCCGTGGTGTCGATAAAGACAAAGTAGGACAGACTGTAGCAAATATAGAACGCGCAACTCTTGTTAAAAATAGGGATGTACGTGTTTTCCAGGATGGTATTTATAAAATTATGAAGAGGGCGAGGTAGACGATGACTAAAGAAGATGTTTTAAAAGAGTTTTCATCATTAAAAGGCGTCGGTAAATCAAAGGCTGAACTTCTATACGAGAATGGTTTTGATTCTCTTGATAAACTTAAAAAGGCATCTGTTAAGGATCTTACTAAGATTAAAGGGATTAACGAAAAACTTGCTAAAGAAATCAAAAACCAACTAGACGAGAAAAAATCAGAGGTAAAGAAAGAAAAACCGAAGGCTAAAAAGATTGAGAAAGAACCTAAAAAAGCTAAAAAGAAAGAAGAGCCCGAAGAAAAACCTGAGGAAAAGAAAGAGGAAGAAAAAGTTGAAATCGTAGAAGAAGAGAAAAAAGAGTACAAGGCTAAAATAAAACCTGAGCTTAGCAAAGACCTGAAAGAGTCTCTTTTGATCAGGAAACAAATCAAAAACAGGACACCTGAGTTTTTACGGCAGGAATGGTTCAGATATGGTCGTATACCAGAGCATTGGCGCAGGCCACGTGGTATGACATCTAAGCTTCGTAAGCATCTTGGTTACAGGCCAAGTGTGGTTCGCGTTGGTTTCAGAGGGCCTAAAGAAGCCCGCGGTTTACATCCATCTGGTTTTGAAGAGGTTCTTGTTTATAATGTACGTGACCTTGAAAAATTGAATCCAAAGACACAAGCTGGAAGGATAGGTAGCTCAGTTGGTACTAAAAAGCGCATGGAGATGGAGAAAAAAGCAGATGAGTTAGATCTTAGACTGCTAAACATATAACAGGAGAAAAAAAAGTTATGACTGATTTAAGAAACCAAAGAAGAATGGCAGCATCTATTCTTAAATGCGGTGTAAACAGAGTCTGGATTGATCACGATAGAGTTGATGAGATTGCTAAAGCAGTTACTAAGGGTGATATTAGAGTTCTAATTAATGGAGATGCTATTAAGAGCAGACAAGCACAGGGCATATCAAGTGGACGTAAAAACTATAGCAAAGAACAAAAAGAAAAAGGCAGACGTCGCGGACATGGATCCCGCAAAGGAGCTACGTACGCCCGTTTACCACGTAAGGAGCGTTGGATACGTACAATTCGCCCTATAAGAGCCTATTTAGTTAATCTAAGAGATGAAAAAAAGATAGATGGAACAACCTACCGCAGATATTACCAGAGAGCCAAAGGTGGCGAGTTCAGAAGTAAAAGCCATTTGGAATCGCATCTTATATCTGATGGTTTTATAAAGAAAGGAGAAACGAAACAATGACGCATGGGCCACGTTATAAGGTAAAAACACGTAGGAGAAGAGAAGGGAAAACCGACTACAGGACAAGACTTGATCTTTTAAAATCAAGAAAAACCAGGATAGTTGTTAGAAAAACAATAAAAAACACTCAGGTTCAATTCATTGAATATAACCAGTTAGGTGACAAGGTTCTTGTATCAGCTATGTCCAAAGAACTTGCAGGCAATTACAACTGGAAATACTCTGCTGCTACAACCCCTGCAGCCTATCTAACAGGTTTACTCGCGGGTAAGAGAGCAGCAGACAAAGGTATTAAAGAAGGTGTATTAGACATTGGAAGATATGTACCGGTCACAGGCTCGAAGGTTTTTGCTGCACTGAAAGGAGTTTTAGATGCGGGTGTTGAATGTTCTTTCAATGAAGAAAAAATACCGAGTGATGACAGACTTTTTGGTAAACACATAAATAAGGATATTGAAACATCTGTTAAAGATATTAAAAATAAGATCGTTGGAGGCAAATAATGGCACCTGGTAGACGAGGCGGAGGCAGATCAACAAGACGGGATTCAAAAAGTTTCGAAGGAAAAAACACTAGAACAATAGACTGGAGCCCAAAGACAAACCTAGGATTCAAGGTTAAAAACGGGCAAATAACAACAATGAGCGATGCACTAAAATCTGGTTTGCCAATGAGAGAACCAGAGATAGTAGACATACTTATGCCAGGTTTAGAGGATGAAGTAATAGACGTAAACATGGTACAGAGAATGACAGACTCAGGTAGAAGAGTAAAATTCGTTATAACAGTAGCAGTTGGTAACTCAGACGGTTTTGTAGGACTCGGACAAGCAAAAGGAAAAGAAGTAGGATCAAGCATAAGAAAAGCAATAGAAAACGCAAAACTAAACCTGATAGAAATCAGAAGAGGATGCGGTTCTTGGGAGTGCGGCTGTGGTAAAGCACATACAGTACCATTTGCTGTGGTAGGAAAAAGCGGTAGCGTCGAAATAACACTAAAACCAGCCCCACAGGGTATAGGACTAGCAACCGGTGATGTAGCAAAAAAGATCCTAAAACTGGCTGGGGTTAAAGACTGTTGGACTTTCACAAACGGGAAAACAAAAACAACTGTAAACTACGCAAAAGCAGTATTCAATGCTCTGAGAGAAAACACCCAAACCAGGGTTATGGAAAATGAGGTTAAACAAATTAATATAATATCTGGTGGTATTGGTCTTCCACCTGAAAAAAGCAGTAATATAACGAAAGAAGAGGCGGCATAAAATGGTATACGCAGCAGTTAGAGTTAGAGGAACAGTCAACATAAAACCTGATATTAAAAAAACATTAGAGTTATTTTCTCTTAGAAGGGCAAACCACTGCGTATTACTAGAAGAAAACCCTAGTATAAAGGGTATGCTGCAGACAGCTAAAGACTACATTACATGGGGTGAGATAGACAAAGAAATATTATCAAAACTAATAAAAAATAGGGGCAAACTAGAGGGAGATCAAGAGATAACAGATGATTACATAAAATCCTCTACATCACATGATAGCATAGATAAGCTTTCAAAAGCGATTATTGACAAAAAATTTAGTTACAAGGATATACCAAATGTTAAACCAATTTTCAGGCTTAACCCACCTAAAAAAGGCTACGAAGGCATAAAAAGATCTTTTGTTAAAGGCGGCGCTCTTGGTTACCGTGGCAAAGAGATAAAAAAACTAATTGAGAGGATGCTGTAAAGAGGTTGATTTTTCCAAAAGATTTTTATATATCTGCGTTGTATTAAATGTGAGAGGGGGAAAAAATAGGCATGGAAGAAACCCTTTATAATATAGAAATCCATAGAGATGAAGAGGGATATTTTGGGAGGATATATTCTGATATTGATGGTATGAAGGAGTTTAAAAGCAACAATATTGACAAGTTATTAAGGGATATAACACTTGATATGCAACTGGCTCTTGAAGAGTTTACTAGCACCCGTTCTACAGATATTATAGATATTCACGAAAAATAACTGTTTCTATGCCCTTTTAGAGGGCAATCTTTTTAAATATTTCGCATATTTGGTGTTCTTACCTATACCATACTTTATATGGAGGATTAAACTTGAAATATACCAGATTCGAAAAAGCACGTATTATAGGTGCTCGGGCTTTGCAGATATCGATGGGTGCCCCATCATTGATTAAAATATCGAAGGAGTTCATGGAGCCTATTGACATAGCTATGTTGGAGTTTAGAGAGGAAGCTATACCTATAACTGTTAGGAATCCAACTATGAAAAACGAGGTTTAAAAGAGATGAGCGAAGAGGAACAAAAAACTGAGACAACAGAGCAAAACTCTGACATGATGGTTTCTGAGGAAACCTATATGACTTCTGGTGTGCATATTGGTACTAGGCAGAAAACAGCTGATATAAAAGATTTTATTTATAAGGTTAGAAACGATGGTTTGTACATTATTGATGTGAAAAAAACAGATCAGAAAATAAAGATGGCTGCTAAGTTTCTTGCTAAATTTGATCCATCTAAGATTCTGGTTGTATCTGTACGTCAATATGGTCAGAAACCTATTAAGAAATTCGCGGAAAACACAGGTATTAGTGTGCTTGATGGGCGTTTCAGACCTGGTACTTTAACTAACCCGAATTCGCAGGGTTTTTTTGAGCCTGAGTTGCTGCTTGTTACCGACCCGTTAACTGACGCGCAGGCTTTGCATGAGGCGAAAAACCTTGGTATACCTGTTGTTGGGCTCTGTGACACGAATAATGAAACAAAGTATCTTGATTTGGTTATACCTAGTAACAACAAGGGCAGACGTGCTCTTGCTCTTGTTTATTGGCTTTTAACCAGGGCTGTTATGAAAGAGCAGGGTAAGATTAAAACCTTTGAAGAGTTCACTCCTCAAATAGAAGATTTTGAGGCAGAGTTATAAAAACAGTTTTTTTAAATAACTGAGAGTTGTTTACTGAACCAATGAGGAGACTTTAATTTGCAGGTTAAAATTAGCGATAACATAGTACTTGTTGGCACAGCACATGTTTCTAAGGATAGCGTTGACGAGGTTAGAAGTGTTATTGAGGAGTATAAACCTGATATTGTTGCTGTTGAGCTTTGTGAGAAGAGATATGAGACTTTAACTAATAAAGACAAGTGGGAGAACACACCCATTACTTCTCTTATAAGAGAGAATAGAGCCTATGTTATCCTAGCTCAAACGTTTTTGGCTTCTATACAGCGTAAATTGGGTAAGGAGTATGGTGTTGAGCCTGGTTCTGAGATGATTGCTGCTATTGATGAGGCAAAGAAAAACAACCTACAGATAGCTCTCGTTGATAGGGACATAACAATTACACTAAAGAGAGCTTGGAGGAAGATGGGTTTAAGGGAAAAAACTAGGCTTGCTTGGGAGTTCATGAAGGCTCTTGTTGGCTATGATGAAGAAGAGATGAAAGAGCTAGACCTTAAAGAACTGATGAAAGAAGACGTAATATCGTCATTGATGAAAGAGTTTAGCGAGATTGCACCTAGCGTTTCTACTGTTTTGATTCGTGAACGAGATGAGTATATAGCTAAAAGAATTCTTGATGAGAGTAAAAAAGGGAAGGTTCTTGCAGTTGTAGGCGCAGGACATATAAAGGGTATACAAGAAAATCTAAATAAAAATGAGTTCAAATTTAAAGTTGATTTAAAAGAGCTAGAAATTGTACCGAAAAAACGTATAAGCATAGGTAAAGTTATTGCAGTAGCTATACCTACGATCTTTTTTGGGATAATAGCATGGCTTGTAATAACCCGCGGAGCTAATGCGCTCAACCAGATTGGTAATATCTTTCTATGGTGGTTCCTGATACATGGTGCTTTATCAGCACTTGGCGCAGCTATAGCAAGAGGTCATCCGCTTTCTATAGCAACCGCTTTCCTAGCAGCACCTTTCACATCACTTGAACCTTTCTTCGCACCAGGGTGGTTTGCAGGGCTTGTAGAGGCAAAACTTAGGCCACCTAGAGTTAAGGATTTCCAGGATATCAGCAAAATAGAGAGTCTGAGGGATTTCTGGAGAAATAAGGTTATACGATTATTGATGCTAGTAGCCTTAGCTAACCTTGGTAGCATAATTGGGACATTCGTAGCAATACCATGGATAATAAGCCTTGGAATTTCAGGTTAAAGAAAATATAAACTATGATTTGTTGATTAAGGTCCATAACTATGGTTGAGGAAAAAAAGGTCTACAAATCATTTCAAGAGATCCCGCCTAGAGATTACATGTATTTTCCAAAAGGTGTGATTGAAGCAGATAAACCAGGTAGATTCAGCAAGACAGAAATTGTGCATCTTTTGATTTCTATTGCTGTTCTTACTTTAGCTTTTTCTTTTGTTTTACCAAAGAATAATATATTTTATAGAGGTATTAATTTAGATATTAACTCTTTGATTTCTTTTCTGCCAATATCATTTTTAGCTGTTTTAACCGCGTTTTTTTTCCATGAAATATCTCATAAGTTTATGGCACAAAGATATGGTTTATGGTCAGAATTTAGAATGTACCCGTTTGGTTTGTTGCTAGCGTTAATATTAGCATTTTTTACACCATTAATATTTGCAGCGCCAGGAGCAGTAATGTTTAGAGGTGATTCAAGAAACTTTGAAAATGGTAAGATAGCAACTGCTGGGCCCCTCGCCAATCTTATAGTAGCATTCATCACACTACCACTCTACTTTATCTTCTTTGAATCAACACTAGGTCAAATTCTTGGTTTAATTTGCTTAATAAACGCTTTTCTGGCCACGTTTAACCTGCTTCCATTAGGAACACTTGATGGTGCTAAAATAGTGAGATGGAATGCAACCATCTGGATTATACTGCTTAGCATAGCTATCGCGATTATGGCCTACGTTATGATCAATATCTCCTTTGCTCTTTAACCCAATAAACAAAAAAAGAATTCAATTTAAAGTTTGAATTTTTTACTCTGTTTTTCTTGTTCGCGTTTTATTTTAAGAAGAGTTTTCTCTCTTTTGCGTTGTTCTATTTCTGCTTCTTGATCAATTAGTTCTCTTTTTTCTTCCTCTTTAGGTATCTCCGGTTCAGTTTCTATATGTGTTTTCATTCTTTTTGCTGGTTTCTTGAAAATACTTATAAACTTAACAATCGAGTTAGCTGGAATTCTAAACGCGCCTTTAGGAATATCTGTCAGCTTTTTCTTCACTTTTTTTTTTCTACTGTTTTTTCCTTTTTTGATTTACGGA
>Ga0172363_10003715_pt1 | contig 12419 bp, 11 predicted proteins | sample LakKivs2_kivu2a2_FD_114541 | JGI IMG/M metagenome (GOLD analysis project Ga0172363, IMG submission 114541) | Sediment microbial communities from Lake Kivu, Rwanda - Sediment s2_kivu2a2 | ecosystem: Environmental > Aquatic > Freshwater > Lake > Sediment | place: Rwanda: Western Province, Lake... | reverse complement strand
GTGTGAATAACCAAATCATTCATTTCAAAAACCAAATTGTTTATAAGTGGTTGTATAGTATCACGATTAAGTAAGATAGTTTTGAGTGGTATTTTGAAGGTTTTATAGACAGATTTCTCATTATTCCTAAATTCTTGGAATGTGTCCTTTGGTTTTTTCTTTTTCACCATTCTATATATTTACTAAATATTTTATTTTTATATAGTTATTTTAATTAATTATATAATTCCTAAATATTTTGATTTTCAAGTTTTTCTTTTTCTAATTTTGCTTTTTTGTTTAAATATGCTGTCCTTGCGTATTCTTTTTTTTTCTCTGTGGTGAGTGTAGCATTATAGTTTATTTTTTCTTTATATTCCTTAACTTTCTGTTTGTGTTTTTCTTTGTTTTCTTCATAATATATTTTATTTCTTATTGGTGCTGTATATTTTTTGAGATGTTCTTTGGTTTCAATTAATTCATTTTTCGTTTTTTCTAATTCTTCTTTTAACAAAATATTTTGATTAACAAGTTCTTCGGTATTCATTAAGGTATTATAATAAATTATTTTTATATATTTTTTACTATATAAAAATCGGCGTTTGAAATGTTAAAAGGTTTAAAGAAATTTTTATAAATATAAAATATAGAAAATGGATCCTCAAAAGCAAAAACAACTTATTAATCAAATGCTTCAAGCATCCGCAAAATCTGAAGAAGATTTAGAAAAAATGTCTCCAGAAGAACGCCACACATACCTTCAAGGAAGACTTAAACAAAAAATGTTCTTCAATACTGCCAGACGTCAATCTAATCATCAAAAAGAGACTCTTCAGCAAAAAATGCAAGAAAAACTTCAACAAACCACCGAAAATAAAGAAAGTAAAGAAAAATCTGAATCTCAAAAAGAAAGGATCCGCAGAAAACGACAAAAGAAAAAAGAAAAGATGAAATTAAAAGAAGAAAATGAAGAATCATCTACCGACGATGACGTAGTAATCGTTAAAGACCCCAATAAAGATGGTTCAGAATCTGACTACCATAGCGATTAAAATATATCTACATCATATTGTAAATATATTTATTTATCTTGTTTATCTACCTTTACTCCGCTTGATTTATGTAGATTAAATTTAGAACCTTTTACATCAGTATTTTCTGGTGTATCAATTCTTTTTTTCTCTCTATTTTTTATTCTATCCAATTCATCATCTATTCTTCCTCCATCCATATCTACTGACTTCACTTTTGTTCCAGAAGACTTCAAACTCGCCTCAAACATATTCGACAACTTCTCCAATATCCTATTCTGATTATTAATTGCCATCGCCATCTGCTCAAAATATCTCCTCTCCTTTGTCCTCTCCCTATTTATCTCAGCATATTCACCCAATATCTTCTCCAATGTCTCATTATGCTTGTCCAAATTTGTATTTATACTTGATAACATATCAGTCACATTATTTCCCTCCTCATCCTCCAATACAGCAGCCAATACTGAATATAAAGCATTGTCAGTCATATCTATTACATCATCACCAGATGAACTTGTAGAGTCAGTATCAGTGTCAGTATTTAAAGACATTGTTTCAGTTGTTTCGGTATCTTCAGTTTTGGGAGTATTTGGTGTATTATTGTTAAATGGAAGGTTAGATGAAGGCTCTGGTTTAGTGGACAAATAATTATTCGCTTGAGATAAATCTTCTTGAGTCTTAACTGAAATTAATGGAGGTGTAACTGACTCCATTTTTACCTCCTCTTTAGTAACTGATACACTTGGATCAACTAAAGGTAAATGATTTAATTTCTCAGATTCAGCAGTTCCTCCGGAAGATATGGAACTAACAGATGATTCATCACTTATATCGGAATTCTTGGTGTTTTCTTCACTCTGAAGAAAAAAACCGGTAGGGTCAACTTTTACTATCTTAATATTCTTATCTGCCATTTAATATAATTAAGATAATAATTATTAAGCTTTTTTACGAGAAACTAAGAATATTGTATCTGAATCATCTTAAATATGTAAAATATCACTATAACTGAAAAAATTACAACAACAGGCAACATATACTTCTTATGCTTTATCTCTTGCTCATACTTCTTATGAAAAAATACTAAATAAAATATTATCAAAATTATAAATACTATAATGGAATTATGAACCGGCTTATTTATGTCAAAAAGTGGAATACTTATCATTTTAATTTATATTATATTTTTTTTCGTATCTAAACATTCTCACAAAAATTTAGTATAATATATTATTAATGAATATCCACATTATTAAAATATTATCCATCCTCATCACCACCATAATATTTATATACCTACTCTACCCTAAAATTAACGAAGGATTCATCACATGGTACCTTCCTTTCTACAACAAAGGAACTATTGAACTTACCAAAGGAACCCCTAAATATCTCACCTCTAAATTAGAATACGACCTTCTCGAATACGAATATATAGACAAAATAAACTTCTACCTACTCAAAAAAACTTCCGCCGAAAAAAATGAATACTACAAATTTATCCTCTCCAATATCGTAAAATCCCTAAGAGTCGAAAAACTTATCACCCACTACGAATCCTACTACCCTAAACTTCTTAAACAAATTAACGACAAAAAAAATAACTTCGGCATAATCTCATCCCAAATGCTCGTCGATAAAATGTCATCAGACATCAATTTAGTTCAATACATCAACATAGTCTGCGTATCCAACTACCGCTATATATTCTTCATAATCAACAAAGCCTCTCAAATATCATCACTCCTCGAAATGAATAACAAACGTATCAACATCGGTAAAAAAGATACCGATGACTACCTCTTCGGAACTGATATCGTAAATAACCTCAAAATTAATAACACCTTATCCATAAAACCTTCCTACTTCGATACCGAAGAAGCATTCAAAAAACTCATCAAAAATGAAATCGACGGAATGTTCTTCACAGACCTCTACCCAAGCGATACCCTCGACAAATACATCATAAATGACATCGAAAAAAAACTTATCCTCATCCCAATCACCCAAATCAACCAAAGCGTATTCAAACAAAGAAATATCTTCGTAGAACCTGTCGGCCTCGACCTCAACGCACTTCCACCCAACTACCTCCCAATTAAAGTCAAAAAACTTGAAAACACAAAATTCCGCCCAATCATCGAATCATTTAGATACCCCGACTTTATCGTCTGCAACCAATTTACCGACCCTAAAATATCATTCGGCGTAGTCAACTCATTCGTCTCCAATATTGACATCATCAACCGCACTGAATTCTTCACCAAAAACGGATACAACTACCTCGCCTTCCCAGGACTCGCCAACAGCATGTTCCTACCAACACACATCGGCGCAAAAATCTTCTACAATAAAATCACAATATCATCTACTAAGCCTGATACTATGTGCAAATATTACGTCGGAAAATCTAAATGTAATGATGAAAAAATTGAAGGCGCCAAAATTATTATGGGATTAGATGGCGACGAAGATTAATGCGAAAACATAAAATAAACATTTATAAACAATGCCATCGCCCCAAATCCTATAAATAAATCATAAATATAATCCGGCGCCCTACTCTTATAATAAAATAATACCAAAAATAACGGAACCACCAAAAATATATGAAAATAATTCCAAAAACTCTCCTTCAAACCACCAGTCACCAAACGATACACATGATATACTACTATTACCACACTCAATACTAACAAAAAATTATATACCCAATTAGCTGTATTCTTTCTTGCAAATCCAATGTAAAAAAATAATAATGATACCAAAAATATATGAAACAAAAATAACAACTTAAAATAAGATAAACCAAACAACTTAATCTTATTTATCTCCATAAATTATAAAACAATTTAATTATTAAAAAATACTAAACGATTCGGATACATCGATATCTCTATCCGAAAACTTAAATCATTCCCCAATACCTGCGAAAATATCTCTATCATCGACCTCTCAGCACTAACACCCTGCACACTTATATCCAAATCCTTGATATAAACATACCCCTTGTCATTCCTTCTACCCTCACATACAGGTATAGTCAAATTCTCCCTAATCGTCGCAATATCTCCCAATAATAAATATAAATCTCTTATCACACCCCAAAAACTTCTCCTATCAACATCTATACCCTCTATCAAACAACTATTAACAGTCTTTCCCTTGAAACAATACTTCTTCAAGTTTCGACTAACATCTACCATACTAAACTCCTCAGTTCTACCTGATTCATCCAATTGTATGCTGCTCAATCTCTCAATCTCTTTATTCATTTTCTTGATTCTTGTTCTTGATATCTTAATAATGTCTTTCGAATAAATATCTATAGCTTCTCTATTAAAAAAGAATTCTTTAATATCCATTTACCACTTATCCAATCTACCCACTTTTAATTCAATTTTTTATAAACGAAACTTCTCTAACAAATATCCCAAAAACTTTCCATACTTCTCATCATAATCCTTCAAACCATCCATCTCACTCACACTCAACGCCCTAAAATTATTTCTCGACTGCAACTCCAACCTCTTCATATCACAATATATACTCAAATTCTCACTCCTACCCCTCAACTGATTTGACATCCTATACAAATAAAACACATTCTCTGACGTCGCATTCACAAAATTATGAGTTATAAACCCAATTATAAACCTATCCACCCGAAACTTTACACTATGCAACCACTCAAACAACTCCATATCATTCCAATGAGTCGGCTTTATATAAGACTCCACCAACCTCTCTATATAATCCCCCAAATTCTTATTATACCTATCCATCGATGGCATCAATCTTCTATCAATAATCTTACAAAACAACTTATCCTCCGACAATAAATCTATTGAATCTGAAAATACATCCAATAATTTCTCAAAGAAACTCTTTGATATATTCATCTTATCTACATAACCCAACTCATTTATCTTATCCTCAAATTCCTGTATATTCTTCAAATCCACAAACCAACGCCCAATCTTCACATTATTCACATCCCTTGAACCACCCTTTATCCCAAAATTATAATTCAAAAAATAATGATCCACATAAAAATCTACCACCTTCCTCACCAACTGACTCTTTATCTCCTCCACCAACACCAACTTATCAACCACCTTCACCACATCCAAACACTCCTCCTGCGTTATATTCTTACCCACCCTCTCCATAACAGTCTTCTCATAAAATGGCCTAATCAACTTCGGCGTATTCACAATATCACTCAATGTACTCCTTAACTTTATAAAACCTGTATGCTTCATATTACTCTCATACACCTCCTCATCATTATGAAACTCCTCTATCATCGCATCTATCCTCTTATTCCTCTCCTCCTCAGTCAACTTCAACCACTTACTCCTCCCAAACTCCGCCAACATCATCTCATGCAAATGCTTCGTATCCAAATGCTCCCTTATGTCCTCCGCACTATTATGATATATCGTCCGATATATAAACGCACTCCTCGAACAAAATTTTATTATATTTATCCTATGCTGCTCAATATTATACTCATACCTCAACTTATCCAACGTAGGTATAATCTGCTCCTTAAATATACCCTCCTTGTCCTCCTCACAAAAAAAATCACCATCAGAACATACCATATCATCACACTTATTCACCAATACAACCAAATTTACATGCCTCTTCTCAGCCATCCTATTAAAAATTAACTTACATATATCCAACTCATCACTCGTATTCAAACCTGAATATATATCTATCACCAATATCACACAATCAAATAAATGAAAATTCTCTCCAGCCCACTTCATATACACATTCTTCGTCTTCTGATCATTCAAACCTGGCAAATCATATATAGAAAATATTAAATTAGCATTGTTCGGCAAGAAATTTAACGGATACTCAACATTATGCTCTAAAACAGTCTTTCCATCCCAATTATCCTGATGAAACTTCTCATTCACATCCTTATTCCTACCAAAAACATTAACATCATAATCATCATCCCTATTACCCGACTCAAACTTATACACCTGCGGAACCATCGTTGTGCGACGAATATTCATCTGACTTAAATGTTTCGCAAATATACAATTAACTAACGTAGATTTTCCACTTGAAACTGAACCAAATATTCCAATACGATAATCGAATCTCATTATATAAAATTTCCAATAAAATGAAATTCATACTAAAACGCTAAATCACAAATAAATGAGTAAAATAAACCCACAACCCAATCCCAACAAAACTCTTCGCAATCAAATCCAACACATTATACACAATATTTCTCGTCCTTATATCCATCTTATAAACCACCCCATACATAGACCATATCACAAAAAATACAAAAAATAATACATAATTAAATCTAACATACTTCGGCCTTACATACAACCAATAAATTATACCAAACATCAAGAAAAATGCCATAAAACTCATCACATAATAACCATTATTATCCTTCAATAACTCACCCTTATAACCAGTATATAACATAAAATAATTTAATAATACTATAACTACATACACCTGAAACTTAGGAGTATGATTCTGATGATGCGCCAATACATTCATAAAAACTAACAACATCAAAGGAGTTGTTATCGCCCAATCTAAATAACGAGTTCTTACAATCTCACCCCAATTTATAGGCTTTCCACACTCAAATGACTCATTTATCTTAGACACATACTTACCATAAAAATATCCAGCAATTATAGATATAACCGTCTCTAAATTAAATATATGCCTAACCAACGGTATTTTTGTCCTCAAAGCCTCAATTAAAGTAATTGTTCCTGTTGTTATCATCAAAACATAAGTTAAATTAAATGAAAAAACTAATGAATCCTTTATCTGCAATAAATCTACCATATTCTATTATAACAAAAAAAATGAATAATATTATCTCTATTTAACCCACAATAAAATGGTATATATTATTATCCCTAAAAACTACGAAAATGGATTCCTTTACACCTCACAAAACGAATATAAAGAAATACCCATAAAAAATTATGACTTCGCAATCAACAACTACCTCTTCTTCCACTACGAACAAAAAAATATCGACTTCCTCATCAAAGATATCGACTTTATCATCCTCGAAAATCATCCAATTATTATCAAAAATGATATTATTATGAATTATTCAGAAGAATTTAACAACACTACTGACAACAATTCTATCAAAATATCATTAAATGATGAAATGGAAATATTCGAAAATGATACACCAATATTTAAAGGTAAACACAAAAACTTTTTACCCCACGGATTCGGTATAAACTTCCAAGAAAAATACGAAGGAAACTACAAAAACGGCCTCAAACACGGCCACGGAACATTTTATATCAACGATATAAAAATTTATGAAGGTGAATTCCAAAATAACTTATACCACGGTCAAGGCAAATTTTATAGATATAATAAAGTATCATACAACGGTGAATTTAAAAATAATAAATATCACGGATATGGCATCCAATTATACAAAGGAAAAAAAATTTATGAAGGTGAATTCGAAAATAACCTAAAAAATGGAGAAGGAATACACTATATTAATGAAAGAATATTCTATATAGGAGAATTTACAAATGATTGCTACAATGGATACGGAACAATTATTTCTGATAATGGAACTAAAACAATAACAGAATTCAAAAACGGAATCCAAATTTATAAACTCGCATTCTCTATATCATACTTCTTCTCAACATCATCCTTCTCAGCTACCCCCGAATCCAACAAATACGTATCCAAAAATCCCTTACAATTTACCTTCCACATATTTGTATCCTTAAACACATTTCCATAACTCGGCTTCATAGTACAATTCTTCTTTATATAAGCATTATACCTCGTCAAACCATCTCCCTTAAACGCATAATCTGGACTCTTCAAAAATGGATACTTCTTCCTATCCTTCTGATCCTCACAACAAAAATCTACCTGCGTATTCGGCAACCACTTCTTACTCTTACAATTATAACATAATGGCCTCACCGCCTCCTCCTCTATATAATAATGATAACCCAACGGCTTCATATTCACCGGAAACTCACAATACCCCCTATAACACTTACCATAATTATTCTCATAATTCTTATTCTGCCCATAAAACATACACTCAGAATCAGTCTTACAAGGCCTATCCCACACACCAGGCGGCTTCTCATACCCCATCAAAGTATACCTATTCTGACAATCATTCCTATCTATCGCATAAACCGGCTGACCATTCGGATTCTTAGAACCCTTCTCATAAGCAAAACATACATAAGAATTCGCTAATGCATTCTTCTCCTCCAACACCTTATCCTTCTCCACACTATAAATTTTTTCAGCCTCTGACGATGAAAAACTATTATCATTAGACCACAACGGATTTAAATTATAATGCAAATTATGCTTATCCAATCCCTGCCTAATTAACACATGATCTAATGAATGATTCGATATATACTTTATCTGCATCTTCTTCAACTCATACTTCTTCTTCCTATCCAACAAAAATAATCCAATCAAATTAAACTCAAACGCTAACTTCGCATCATCACGCGTAACTACAGTTATTATCTCAACAATCCTACTCTCAGATAATCCCCCCTTCTTTCTCTTACTTGAATATATATTCAAAATTCTATACTTCATCACAAAATAAGGCCTCTGCAATATCGTATTCCTCTTCACATAATTAGACAAAAAATTAAACCAATACTTATTAAATAACATCATAAACAACTTATTTATATCATTCACCTCACTAAATTTTGACTCAATATACTTTTGATACAAAACATAATTAGGGTCCCAATTATAACGATTAAACCACGTATCCTTATTCATATTATAAATATCAAATGGCGTATAATCATCCAAATAATTTTCCTTATCAAACTTCACCGAATCACTATACTTCTTCACAAACTTATCCACATCCTTCTTCTCAAAATCATTAAAAATATACTGATTCATCTTATACATATCATTGTATGAAGTTCCATAATACTGCACTATCGGATTATTTGACTCAACAGGTAACTCCTTCCACGGCTCATTACTATTCTGATTATATATCTGAAAACGATTATCCTGAAAATCATTCCCACTCCTTAACTGAAAATCTACTGTCTCCTTCTTCTCAGCAACAAATCCCTCATTTATACTTCTCCTACAAACCACCCAAATAAATACCAAACCCAAAAAAACAAAAAATCCTATAAATAATTTATAATAAATATCCATAATACTACTATAAAATCATAAAATAAAAAAAACTAATAATCTCCATCCTCCCCCTCCCCACCCTGCGGCATCTCACCATAACCATCCCCAATCTCCAACACATCATCACCCTCCTCATTTATCTTAGAACCCATCCACTCCTGCTCCTCCTCCCTCTTATCCTTCTCATCCTCCTTCTCCAACTCCTCTAAATAATCTATCACCTCATTATCTGTCGGATCCTTCTCAAACTTATCCTTATAATCCTTTATAAACTTCAACTTCAACGCATCCATCCTCTCCTCACCCTCCAAATTATCATACACCTCCCCATAATCCTCCTCATCCCTAACCCTCTTAAACTTATAATCAAACTCCGCCAACAACCTACTCGTCTCATCCTTCTTAACCTCAACCTCCACATCCGCCACATGCTCCTTAGCCCTATAATCTCCCTCCATAAATGTATCCGGCGTAAAATCTAACCTATCATCATCCTCCCCAATCTTCTCAAATACCTCATTTATAAACTGCGCAACCATCTTATTCCTCTCCACACCCTTATCAAACTCCATCGTTATAAAATTATTCAAATTCTCCACCAATATATACACCAACACATCACACAAATTACTCAAATTAAAATTCTCTATCTTCTCTATCTTCGTATAAGTCTTATCCCAAACATCCACCCCAGCACTTATATTCGATATCACCTTCGCACTAACACTAAAATTTAACTTCTTAAATAAATCTGAATCCCTCTTCGTCATATACTTCTTCAAAAAATAATCCCGATCATATATAAACTTCTGCAACTCCCTCGATGTATCCTCCTCCACATCCAATAACTGCTTTATATGCTCAGTCGGGTCATGCATATTCGCAATCATCGATATATACCTCCTAAAATAATTATTTATATACCTCTTCAAATTAAATATCCTCATCCTATTTATCTCATTCTCCAACTCAACTATTCGCCTCGCATTACCACTCGCCTCCGCCATCTCCCTCTCCAAATCATTCACCCTACTATACAACCCCAAATTATCTATCCTCTCCCTCAAACTATTCATAAAATCCTTATTACTACTCCTATTCAACAACTTACCCATCCTCTCCACAAAACCCCCTATATCCCTCCCCAAATTCTTCACCGACTCCTCCTTCATCCTCCCCAAATCCAACCCTTCCAATAAAGACTCATCCCTCTCCCTCATCAACCTCTCATCCTCCTCACTCCCTCCCAACACAATCTTCTTCACCGTCTTCCCAATTATAAATTTTATCAACTCATTCTCCTCCTTATCACTATACTCCCTCTTCAAAACATCCTGCAATGACTCACCTGTTATCAAACATATACCCTCATCATTAAACTCATGCTTCTCTCCCCTAAAAATACCCTTATCAATATAAGTCACAAATAAACTCTTCCTTATACCATCATTATTATACCCAAAATTTCTTATCCTCAAATGAAAATTTGCATCCCTCCTCGGATAATGCTTCATCATTACACCACTATGCAAAAATAAAGCATCATAATGCGCTATCCTCCTCGACTCATCCAATAAATCATATATACCCTCATTCGTCTTCTCCGATATATACCTATAATAATCCAATTTCTCATTCAACTCCTGAAAACAACAACTCAACTCCATCGACTTCGGATCATCACTCTGCCTATCAGTCGCCTTTGCTATAGACTCATTAACCGCCTTTATAATCTCATAACTTATATAATTCTCCCTACCCCTCAACTCATTCTCCAATCTCGAAAACTCCACATACTTTTTCGCCTTCTCCACCTCCAACTGAAAACCCTTCTCCAACTTCCCCACCTTCGGAACCTCCTTCACCACTATCCCCGCCCTCTCCTCCTCCTGACTTATCTGCCTCGCCTCATATAACCTCTTATCCTTCTTCAACTTCTTCACTGTCGCCAAATCCACCAACTCATCATACGCCCTCCTTATCTCCTCCTTTATCTTCCCCAAAGGCAAATATATTATCACCTCCTTCCCATTCTTCGTCCTCTTATGCAAAGGTATCAACTTAGCCTCCTCCACCAACAAAGCCAAATACTCCAACCCCGACCCCCCCTCAAAACCCTCAAAAATCACACCACTCTTCTTACCTGTAGGATACTGCGGCGGTATTAACGTCTGATATGTTATCAACAACCTTGAAGCAATGGTCGATACTTTCCTAATAGTCACAAAATCATTATACCTCTCAGCAAATATCTTTGAATCTATCTTCTTAAAATCTACACCCCTCTTCTTCAAATCTACTATCTCCTGCAACTTAAAACGAGCAAAATCCGGCAACTTCTGCAACACCTGCATCACATCTATTATCACCCCTATAAACTCACTCCTCTTCAATATTATACCCGTCTTACTATTTATCGCATTCAACTTCCCACATACATCCTTCGCCTTTGACACCTGCTCCATCGCAAACCCGGTCCTCAACAACTCGGTCCTTATCTCTGGCCCCGAACAATCAAATATCTCAGCCTCCCTCTCCGCCTCCTGCAAAGCCTCTATCTTCTCCCTCAACTCCTCCTCCTCATCCAATACCACCTCCCTCTGCCTATCAACCTCCCCAGTCGTCTTACTCAAACCCTCCGCCGTATCAAAATCCATCAACATCAACGGCTTACCATCATGACTACAAAATATCATACCATTCTCCTCCTCCGTACCAAAAATTGCTAACATATCATTAGTCATCTTCTCACTATACTCAGGACTTCCTCCCTCCGCAATCTTCAAATGATAATAATAATGCCCACAACATATCTTCTTACCCGTCCTTATACTATATATATCCTTATCTATCAATATCCCATCCTTCTTTATCAACAAATTCCTCAAATACTCCCTCGTATCCATATCAGGTATCTTCAATATATCCAAATATATCTGATCATAATCCCCCTCGTACAACTCTATCGTCTCCTTCTGCCTCGTATCCTCAAACTGCCTCACATATATCTGCAAATTTAATTCAGCAATCTTTAACTTTTCCCTTATCTTTTTCTCAATATCTCTCGTTGATTCCTTCGTTAAATTCTCCAATATAGATAACTCATACCTCAACTTCTCAATTCTATTCTCTACCCTTACCTTCTTCTTATTTTTGCAACCTTCCTTAAATAAACAATACAATTTTCCTAAATCTAACTCC
>Ga0172363_10003711_pt1 | contig 12429 bp, 10 predicted proteins | sample LakKivs2_kivu2a2_FD_114541 | JGI IMG/M metagenome (GOLD analysis project Ga0172363, IMG submission 114541) | Sediment microbial communities from Lake Kivu, Rwanda - Sediment s2_kivu2a2 | ecosystem: Environmental > Aquatic > Freshwater > Lake > Sediment | place: Rwanda: Western Province, Lake... | reverse complement strand
TTTAAACCTTCCGGTATATCTCCCTTCACAATTCTTTGGGATAAACCTTCTGCAATGGCGGTCTTGCCCACCCCCGGTTCACCGATTAACATCGGATTATTCTTGGTTCTTCGAGAGAGGATCTGGATCACTTTTCTGATCTCTTCATCACGACCAATCACCGGGTCCAATTTCCCCTGTTGGGCTAAGGCAGTTAAATCCCGGGAATAACGCTCTAAAGCCTGGTATTTCTCTTCCGGATTCTGGTCAGTTATTCGTTGACTTCCGCGAATATCTACTAAAGCTCGGTAAATCTTATCTTTATCGATACCTGCTTCTTTCAATAGGCTACCCACCGGGATATCTTCTGCTTCTACCAGAGCAGTAAATAAATGCTCGGTACTAACATAATCGTCTCTTACCTTTTGCGCCTCCTCCTGGGCAGTATTTAGAATATTATTAAATTCACTACCAATATATTGCTGGGTTATACCTCCACCATAAACCTGAGGCATTTTTTCTAATCTTCTCTCTAATTTATACTTGATCTCTTCCGCATCAACCTCTAATTTCTGTAAAATAGAAGGTACTACCCCATCTTTTTGATTAATTAAAGCCCAAAGAAGATGTTCACCTTTAATCTCTTGGTGATTATAACTGCTGGCAATCTGCTGGGCTTCTCCAATAGCCTCCTGAGCTTTGATAGTAAATTTATCAAATTTGATCATCTTTTTATTCACCTCTATTTAAAACTCAACTATGTTTCTCTTCTAACTTTGATTTTTATTTCTAATACTTCGAGCAATATTTTCTAATTCTTGAAGTAAAATATTATTTTCCTCTTCTCTTCCAATAGCAATACGTAAAAAATATCGGGAAGTGGAAAAAGCTGGATCGGAAGTGACCTGGACCAAAATTCCCTTTTCTAATAGACTGTGGTAAACTAAATCAGCATTTCCTTTAGCTCCGACTTCTACCAGAATAAAATTGGTCTGAGAGGGATAGGCCTTTAAGGGTGAAATCTTGTTTATTTCAAGTACCAACCTCTCCCGATCTCGAATAATTTTATGTACATAGTCCTTTAACCTCTCCTGGTTTTCCAGAACTACCTGAGCAGCAAGCTGGGAAAAAGTATTCACATTAAAAGGGCTCTTTACCTTTCTCACTTCCTGGATAATTTCTGGATTAGCCAGCAAGTATCCCACTCTTAATCCAGCCAGACTATAACCTTTGGAAAAAGTGCGAAGAACAGCTAAATTGTAGTAACGAGAAATTAAAGGGACAAAAGTCTTCCCTCCAAATTCATAATAGGCCTCATCCACCACTACCAGGCAATCAGATTCTTCAATAATTTTAATCATCTTTTCTTTGGCAAAATAGTTTCCAGTAGGGGCATTAGGATAAGCCAGGAAGATCAAAGAGGCTCCTTTCTTTTTGGCCTCTTCTATAATTCCCTCCTCCTCTAAGCTGAAGTCATTTGCATTCAAGGGAATTCCCACAAAATGAGCACCATTAATAAGCGAATAAATTTTATACATCGCAAAAGAGGGGGCAGTAGAAATAACTTTCCTACCCTTCTCAGAGAAAGTTCTCACCAGGTAATCAATCAATTCATCAGAGCCATTACCTATAACTATGTGATCAGCGGTTAAACCAAGAGAATGGGAGATAGTCTCGCTTAATTCCTGGGCAAAACTATTGGGATAGCGAGAAAAATCAACGTTCTGGGCTCTTTTTAATATTTCTCCTTGAATAACCTCCGGTAAGCCATAAGGATTTTCATTGGCATTTAATTTTATTTTACAGGGCAATTCATGGGGATCATAGGATTTTACTTCTTTTAAATTATGGCGAAAAAATCGATAATTTTTTTTCATTTCTTACTCCTTCCTCTCTTATTCATCCAGTCAATATTAATTACTTATCTTAAATACCTATCTCTATCTCTCGATGACCTTGGTCTAATAAGCCAGTAAATAAAATTGCCTGACAATGTTCGATTAATAGTTTAGCTAATTCATCTCTAGCTTCTTCAATAAGTGCTAAAGAGACCACTCCAATACCATCGATATTGATCACTATTCTTCTAGTATTTTCGGAGATCTTACTAAAATCACCATTTCGCCAATTCCACCTTCGGCACATTATCTTTAAACTTTGATCATCGAAATAAATTACTTCTCCTGGCTCAGGGTGTTCCTCTTCCCCTCCCCCCAGAGGAATAAAAATCTCTTTACCAGAGGCAAAACCAAGTCTTAGATTTCCTCTGATAGCCTCTGTATCATCTCCACCACACGGAAGGAGATATTTTATGGAGATATAATTAAACAAAGCGACTACGGAATTAACAAAAGGAAAACCCCCTCCTCTTTTAATTCTATTTAAGAGGGACTTTATAGAGGGAGGGAATTTATTCGGATCAGACCCAAATTTTAAATGAGCTTCATCCCAGGCCTTCAAAAAGGGATGATGGGATAAGTCTTCCTTACTTCTTTTTTCTATCTCTTTATTTAAAGGTTTCTTGATTCTTTTATTAGCTAGGCTATTCTTTAAATCTTTTACTACTATTATTCCTCTTTTAAAGTCAGGAAAGACCCTAAAAATATCGTCCTCTATAATTATTCTTTTCATACTAGACTATCCTTCTCCTCTTCTAAATAAACATTTTTAATATAATAGCTTAAATTTAGAATTGTTACCATTAAATTATTCTTCTTTTTTCGATAATCAGCTTAAATCTTTAGACTGGAAAAAATTAAACCGCTATGCTATTTAATTTTTTAGCTAATTACCTATAAATGATTAATTGATGTCAAATTGTAGAAGACAAAGGGGGAACTATTTTTTCTCTAAACTCTTAATCTGATCTCTTAATTTGGCAGCTTCTTCGTAATTTTCTTTTTCTACTGCCTTTTGCATTTTTTCTCTCAATTCAGCAATCTTTAATTCCTTTTCTTCTTCCAGGGTGATCTTTTCGGTGGCAGCTTTTTCAAACACTTCCCTGGTGATATAAATGGGGACATTAAGTCTTAAGGCTAAAGCAATCGCATCACTTGGCCTGGCATCAATTTCTCTTTCTAGATTGGCTGACTTAACATAGATATTGGCAAAATAAGTATTGTTTTTTATATCACAAATAACTATTTTAGTTACCACCATTTTCATCGAATCTAATATACTTTTTATTAAATCATGAGGTAAAGGTCGAATGGGTTTAACCTTCTCTAAGGCTAGAGAAATCATCTTTGCTTCATAAGGCCCTATCCAGATGGGAAGCCACCTATTTTCAGCTTCATCTTTCAAGATTACCACGAAACCTTTGGTTACGGGGTCAATGGCAACTCCCGATACTTTTACCTTAATCATCTTAATTCCTCTTTTTTTCTAATATTTTACCGGATTCTGAATTATCCTGTGAATATAATATGACTCTTTTAATAAAATTTTACACTATTTTACTATTATTTCAAGGTTTATCTATCCGGCAAAAAGAAAAAACTTATGAATTATTCCAAAAAAATAAAACTTTCTTTGACTTTTTTATAGAAATATGTTATTTTATTTAAAATTTAATATTTATGCCTCACTTTTTCTTAAGTGAGGTAGAGGTTGCGGGTAATAAAGAGTATTAATGAATTGAAGAGCTCTGAATTCATTAAGAAAGGTATTCTCGCCGAAGCATAAAGAGGATAGCTCTAATCTTTATGCTGGGCTTATGGTGAACAACCATAAGACTGTCACCAGAAACTTTACCCTGATTTCTGGTGGAGCGCTATCTCATCTAATGAGAAAATGGGGGTATATAATCAATTGTATTACCTTAAGGGCAATTGGTGAGTATAGCGCTTATCAATTGCCTTTTTTATTTTTTATTTATTGAATACAATAAAACATTTAATTTATAGTACCAAGGCATAAATTATTCCATCAAGGAAAGTTATCTTTGGAGATTATGCTTATAGATATAGGAGAAATAGATGAATAATATGAATAATTTGAATTCACCCTTTGATCGAGAAGAATTTTCGACCAATTCCTCCGGGCAAATCTTCTTCGAGAATTGTGAACTCTACAACCTGGCTAAGAAATATGGAACACCCTGCTATATCTTCTCAGAAAATATAATCAGGAGAAGAATTAGACAATATATCCAATCTTTTACCGAAAGAGGGGTAAATTTTGAACTAATCTACGCTGGTAAAGCCTTCTTGGTAAAAGCAATGTGTCAAATTCTTTCGGAAGAGGGAGTAAGTTTAGATGCCTCTTCGGGGGGAGAAATATATACTGCCCTTGCGGCCGGCTTTCCTCCCGAAAAAATCTTCTTCCACGGAAACAATAAATCCCCAGAAGAAATTAAATTGGCCATTAAAAACAGGATTGGGACAATGGTGGTAGACAGTGAAAATGAACTTTTTCTTATTAATCAGACTGCTCAAAAATTAAACCTTAAAGTAAAGGTAATGCTCCGCATAAACCCCGGAGTAGATACCCATACTCATCAATACATTCAAACCGGACAAATTGATTCAAAATTTGGAATTAACATGGATTATGCTCTAACCTTGATAGGAAAAATAATAACTATGGAAAATATTGTATTTAAGGGTTTACACTGTCATATAGGCTCTCAGATATTGGACCTTTATTCGTATATTACGGCTATCCAAAGAATGGTAAATTTAATGAAACAAATCAAAGATCTCCGGGGGATAGACACTCCCTGTCTAGATTTAGGAGGGGGCTTGGGGATAAGATATCTCCAGGCAGATCAGGCTCCTTCTATAGAATCCTGGGTAGATTTAATTATAAAAAATGTAAAAAATGAAATCAATAAAAATAAGCTTCCCTTACCCAAGATTCTGATTGAACCGGGAAGGTCTATTGTGGGAGAGGCAGGTATCACCCTCTATACCATTGGTAATATAAAAGAAATACCAGGAAAAAGAAAATATTTAATCATTGATGGGGGAATGGTGGATAATCCTCGCCCTATTCTCTATGGAGCAAGATACGAAGCTGGAGTGGTAAAAAGAAAAAATGACCACCACTTACCAGAGGAATTGGTGACTATTGCCGGTAAATGCTGTGAATCAGGGGATATTCTAATCAAAGATATAAAACTACTTCCTGCATCACCAGGAGATCTTTTAGTAATCTTTTCTTCTGGAGCTTATCATTATTCTATGTCCAGCAATTATAATCGTCTTCCCAAACCTCCAGTAGTATTAGTCAACCAGGGAAGAGATGCTTTAATGGTAAAAGGGGAAGATTACCAGGATATTATCCGGAATGACGAAATGCCAGAATGGCTAATTAAAAAATAATTATAAAAGAAAAGGTGGTATCTATGAGTAGGGTGGTTGTAAAATTTGGGGGAACCAGTGTGCAAGATGCAGGACGAATTAAAAAAGCTGCTCAATCTATCATTCAACAGGTTCAAAAAGGAAATGAGATAGTAGGAGTGGTCTCCGCCATGGGAGGAACTACCGACACCTTAATCAACCTTTTAAAAAAGTCTACCAAAAACAAAATTGCTGATAAAGATTATGCGGATTTCGTCTCTCTTGGAGAACGCATAAGTGCCAGATTATTAGTCAGTACTATAAAATCTATGGGATTTTTAGCCGAATATTTTGACCCCGCAGATCAAGACTTCCCTCTCATTACTGATGATAATTTTAGTAAAGCAAAAATACTAAATGCAGAAAGTAGAGAAAAGTGTAAAAGAATAATAGAGCCTCTTTTAAAAAAGGGGGTTATCCCTATTGTATGTGGCTTTTTAGGAAAAAATTTTAAAGATGGAAGCATTACTACTCTGGGTCGGGGAGGCAGTGATATTACCGCTTTTGCCCTAGGAAATTTTTTAGAAGCAGATGAAGTAATTATTGTTACCGATGCCCTGGGGGTACTGAGTGCCGATCCCCGAATGGTCAAAGACCCTATTACTCTTAAACAAATTAGCGTGGAAGAGATGGGAATACTGGCTGAAGGAGGGGCAAAAGTCCTTCATCCTCAGGCTTTAAAATATAAAACCGATAAAATGAAAGCCAAGATTATTCATTTTCAAAATGGGAATTTATCAACGGAAGGAACAGAAATAGTGGGAGCCTTTAAAAGCAAGCTGATCCTCTTTAAAGAAAAACTAACCATGCTCACTATTTTAGGGACGGAAATATTTAATACTCCGGGATTATTAAATAAAATTATCGAGCCTATCTCCCGCCAGCAAATTAATCTTTATGGAGTATCTATGGGGACCAAACATATTGGAATCTATGTGAAGGAAGAAGACGCACAACCATCTTATGACTTAATTCATCCCATTGTTATTGCCGATGATAGATTAAAATCCATCACCTTAAAGAATGAAATCGGTTTGATCGTCGCCAAAAGTAGAGATTTTATTGAAACCCCAGGAATTATTGAGAAAATTTCCCGACCATTAGCCCAAAATAATATTAATATCATCGAAATGGTTACCATCAAGACGGATATCTTGGTCTTCCTGGAATGGACCGAGCGAGAATTTGCTTACCAGATAATTAGTAAATCATTAGAAGAAGCTGGAATTATAATAAGCAATTAAATTTTTACAAGAAAAGAGGGTATCTCTTCTATCAAAAAAGGGAGGGTGATGAATCTGAAAAAAGATAGAATTTTTCTTTAATTATTTGCCTGTTTGCTGATAATTAAAAAATAAAGGAGGAAATAAAATGTTTAAAGGCTCATTAGTAGCTATGATCACACCTTTTACTGCCAGTGGAGAGGTTGATGAACAAGGAATAAGAGAATTAGTGGAATTTCATATCAAAAATGGGACTAATGGGATAGTGCCTTGTGGAACCACCGGGGAATCCCCTACTCTCTCTCCGGAAGAACATAAAAAAGTAGTGGAAATTACTATCCAGGCAGTAGCGGGTAGAATTCCAGTAATAGCTGGAACAGGCTCTAATTGCACCAGGGAGTCACTGGACCTTACCCATCACGCTAAAGAAGCAGGGGCAGATGGGGCTTTAATAATTACCCCCTATTATAACAAACCCACTCAAAAAGGCTTATACCTACATTTCAAAAAGATTGCAGAAGAAGTGGATATTCCCATAGTAATCTATAATGTCCCTTCCCGAACCGGGGTGAACTTGCTTCCAGAAACCTTAGCTGAACTAGCCGAAATAAGAAATATAGTGGCAGTAAAAGAAGCCAGTGGTAACTTAGAGCAGATGATTAATATAATAGAATTATGTGGAGAAAAAATTACCCTTCTTTCCGGAGATGACAAACTATTGCTACCGGTACTATCTATTGGGGGTAAAGGAGTGATCTCGGTAGTAGCTAATATTATTCCTCGAGATGTAGCTGGGATGATCAAGGATTTCGAAGAGGGAAATTATGAAGCAGCTAGAAAAGCTTTCCTCTCAAAAATTTATCCCTTAAGTAATGCCATGTTTTACGAAACTAATCCTATACCAGTAAAAACCAGTGCTCAGCTAATCGGATTACCGGCAGGTGATTTACGATTACCTCTTTCCCCTCTGAGTGAAAATAATTTAGCTAAATTGAAAAAAGATTTAGAAAAATTCGGTTTGCTATAATCAATTCATCAATATAGATAATATTGAACCATCATAAGGAGGAACAAGCTAATGATTAAGGTTATAGTTTGTGGCGGCTGTGGGAAAATGGGTTCTACGGTGGCTCGTTTAATTTACCAGGATAATAGTTTAGAACTAGCTGGTATTATTGAATCACCGGCTCACCCTCAAAATCAAAAGGATTGGGGGATGACTGTTGGTCTGGGAAATACTGGTATAATGGTTCAAGATGACTTAGAAAAAATAATTCAGAATGCTGAACAGGTAGTTGAATTTAGCAACCCCCAGGCATCCTTACAACATTTAGAAATAGCAGTGAAATATAAAAAAACGATGATTATAGGAACTACTGGCTTTTCTACTGAAGAGATGGAAAAAATAAACCAACTCGCCCAGGATATACCCTTCCTCCTCTCTCCGAATATGTCCCTGGGGGTAAATTTATTATTTAAACTGGTTACCGAAGCCGTAGCTATCCTTAGTGATGATTATGATATTGAAATTATCGAAGCCCATCATCGTTTTAAAAGGGATGCGCCTAGTGGTACGGCTAAAAAATTAGCCCAGATAATTGCCCAGGCTAAAGGAGCTAAGCTCAATGAAGTAGCTATCTATGGGAGAGAGGGCATAGTAGGAGAAAGAAGAAGGGGGGAGATTGGCATTCACTCTCTTCGAGGGGGAGATATTGCTGGTGAACATACGGTTCTATTCACTACCCTGGGAGAAAGTTTGGAATTAACCCATAGAGCACACAGCCGAGATACCTTTGCCTATGGAACCCTTCAGGCTATAAAATTTATGCAAGGTAAACCTGCTGGTTTTTATACCATGAAAGATGTATTAAAAATATAAGAAAAGAGTTAGTTGGTAAGCTAATTTGAAGATTAAGCAATGAGAACTGGTAAGGGTTTGATTTATCCACTTCCCATATTTTTAAAGGCTATGTTAAGAAGCGAAGCGATAAAGCAATCTCTACTTCAAATATCGGGTAGAATGAATTCAATCCCTTTATAAATGATCAAAAAATACCTTCGCTATACATTTTATACGGACGAGATAAAAAAGAATTATAAAACATAACCTTTATAAAAATAAAATTTAGTTGAAATAAACTCATTAAAAATAATTCTCACTAAAAGGAGAAGAAAGGTAAAAATGGAGAAAATTAAAGTAGCAATAGTGGGATACGGAAATATTGGTAGATATGTCCTAGAAGCGGTGCAAGAAGCTCCAGATTTTGAATTAGTAGGAGTAATAAGAAGGGCCTCTTCAATTTCTAATAACCCTTTAGAGCTTGGTAGCACTAAGATAACTTCCAATCTTAAAGAACTGGGGAAGATAGAGGTGGCCATTATTTGTGCTCCCAGCAAAGAAGTTCCTAAAATGGTTCCAGAAATTTTATCTTTGGGGATAAATACTATAGATAGTTATGATATACACAACAATATCTGGAAATTAAAAAATGAACTAGATCCCCTTGCTAAAGCAAATAATGCAGTAGCCATAATTTCAGCAGGTTGGGATCCGGGGAGCGATTCGATAGTAAGGGCACTATTTCAGGCTATGGCTCCCCGTGGTCTTACCTTTACCAATTTTGGTCCTGGAATGAGCATGGGACATTCCACCGCGGTAAAATCTATTCCCGGAGTAAAGAATGCTATAAGTATTACTATTCCCTTGGGCACTGGTCTCCACAGAAGAATGGTCTATATCGAGTTAGAAGAAGGTTTCTCTCTTGACCAGGTAGCTTCTTCCATAAAAAATGACCCCTACTTTATTCATGATGAAACCCAGGTTATTCAAGTCCAGGAAGTAAATAAATTAATCGATATGGGTCACGGGGTAAGGATGGAAAGAAAAGGAGTTTCAGGCAAATCTCATAATCAATTATTCGAATTCAAAATGAAAATTAATAATCCCGCCCTAACTGCCCAGATAATGGTAAGTACAGCGAGGGCTTCTAAAAAACAAAAACCAGGTTGTTATACCTTAATAGAAATTCCAGTTATTGACCTCTTGTACGGAGGAAGAGAAGAATTAATAAAAAATCTGGTATAAATTTTAAAATATATCATTAAGCATATTTCTTTGGGAGAAATTCTTTTGATAAAATAAGGACATATAATTAATATATATTATCTTTTCTACAAAAATTAATAAAATAGAAAGGAATGACTAAAGATGAAAATTGCTCAAAGAATACAAAATATACCCCCCTATCTTTTTACAGAAATTGATAGGAAAAAAAACGAAGCAATAAAAAGAGGGGTAGATATTATTAATTTAAGCATAGGCGATCCAGATAAACCCACCCCCAATAATATAGTAGAAAAAATAAGGGAAAGTGTCAAAGACCCCAAGAACCACCGCTACCCACCTTACTCAGGAACACCAGAATTTCGAAAGGCAGTTGCTCAATGGTATAAAGATAGATGTCAGGTAGAGTTGGACCCCGACCAGGAAGTGATAACCCTGATTGGTTCTAAAGAGGGTATAGCCCATATCTTTTTAGCCTTTATTGATCCAGGAGATTTTAGTCTCCTTCCCGATCCTGCTTATCCAGCCTACAAAACCGGTACCCTATTTGCTAATGGCATTCCTTATATTATGCCTTTATTAGAAGAAAATAACTTCTTGCCTGACTTGGAAGAAATTGAGGAAGAAGTGGCCCAAAAAGCTAAAGTAATGTTCATTAACTATCCTAATAATCCAACCGCTGGGGTGGCCAGTAAGGAATTTTTCGAAAAAGTAGTAAGTTTTGCTCAGAAATACGATATCCTGGTCTGTCATGATTTTGCTTATTCAGAAATAACCTTTGATAATTATCGAGCTCCCAGTTTTCTGGAAGTAGAAGGCGCCAAAGAAGTGGGAATAGAATTTCATTCCCTCTCTAAGCTTTATAATATGACTGGCTGGAGAATAGGATTCGCGGTAGGAAATAAAAAAGTTATTAATGCACTCTCAATAATTAAAAGCAATATTGACACTGGGGTATTCAGAGCCATTCAGGCTGCTGGAGTAGAAGCCTTGACCGGACCTCAGGATAATATAGCTAAGATGAATAAACTCTATTCTAACCGGCGAAATGTATTAATAAATGGATTAAATAAGCTGGGATGGAACCTGAAACCTACCCAGGGTACTTTTTATATCTGGGTTCCTACCATCAGGGGAATGAGTTCTGTGGACTTTGCCAATTTACTATTAGATAAATGTGGAATAATTGTAGTTCCCGGTATAGGTTATGGTGAATATGGAGAAGGATACATAAGAATTGCCCTAACGGTGGAGGAGGAGAGATTAGAAGAAGCAATAGAAAGACTTAAACAGGCTGGTATTCACCAGTAGAAGAGAAGAACGGTACCACAGTGTTACCGGAAGGGAGAATATAAGCCTTAAAATCATCCCCGTATTTATACCTGATATAGTGAAGAGCAATAGAAATATCTTCCTGGGGCATAAAAAATAATTTACGGACCTTATGCGGAGGAAGAGAGGAGATAAAAATTACCTCTACTTCTTTTACTACCCGAGCTATTCCAAAAGCCTTATGGCCTCCTAAAATAAATTTCTTTTGAAGCCGATTAATTAAATCATCCGGGGTCATGGCCTCTTCTATCCATCTGGCAAAAGTCTCTTCTCCATATCCTTCTGGGCATTCAGCCAGAAGAATAATCGTTCCATTTCTTTTTACTGCCTGAAAAGCATTTTCCAAGGCCTTTTGAGCCTGATAGACATTAATATCTTTGGGATACCCTCCTGCACTGGTAATAACTACCTCTGCCTTTTGCTCGATAGGACAAAGATAAATCTGTTTACTTATTTCTACGCCTTGGTTCCAGGAGGTAAATAATTCTCCCGCTACTATTCCAACTATTTTTTGATGATCATTAGTAACCACATTGAGATTAAAATCTACTCTCACCTTATCTGCGGCTTCCTGCATCTCCTGATGAACTAGGTTACCAACAAGGTTTCCGGACTTAGAATGGGGGTACATCATTCTAGCATGGTTAGCTTCGATAGTCTTCCTTCCACAAATGCCAGGAAGGATAGATTTCCTGCCTCCCGAAAAACCTGCAAAGTAATGGGGAACAATTACCCCCGTAGTGATAATAAAATCTGAATCAAGAAGAAGAGGATTCACCCAGAGTTCATTATTACTGCTTAGTTTACCTAAACATTTTAAACCTGACTGATCGCAATCATGATTAATAATCCTATAATGGGAAAATATTTCCTGGCCAAAGATTGTTCTCATCTCCTCAAAGGAAGCACCACGATGAATACCGGTGGCAATAAGAAAGGTGATATCTTCTTCTTTAATGCCCCCTTCCTGTAATTCTTTAAGTAGAGGAGGGAGAATTACTTTATAAGGAGTGGGACGAGTAATATCATTGACGATAATTACCACCCTCTTAGCTTTTTTTCGCCGGATTAAATCTTTCAGAGGGGGACAACCAAGGGGATTCTTTAATAAAGCAGATAATTTACTTTCTGAATAGAAGGGAAAATTTAATTTTTTAACCTCTAACACCTTTAAAATGTTTTTTTCTGAGATAGGTAAAAGAACTTTCTTTTTACCATACTTTAAATAAATCTTTCTCTTCAACCTTCTTCACCTATATTGATCTAAGGATAGCTGCTAAATAAAATAATTCTCGAGAGTCAAAAATGATAAAACCCAGGATATAATAAGGAAAAATTTATTCTATCCAAGGTTAAACTTTCTGATTTTTTCTGATCGTATCCTTTTTAATTAATTCTAATTAATCTTACTAATTATGGGGTAAGTTTTCCTCTTCTTCTGAATTTCTTTCGAGGATATTTCTCCACACCTTATCAATATGTTCCTGAC
>Ga0172363_10003709_pt1 | contig 12433 bp, 12 predicted proteins | sample LakKivs2_kivu2a2_FD_114541 | JGI IMG/M metagenome (GOLD analysis project Ga0172363, IMG submission 114541) | Sediment microbial communities from Lake Kivu, Rwanda - Sediment s2_kivu2a2 | ecosystem: Environmental > Aquatic > Freshwater > Lake > Sediment | place: Rwanda: Western Province, Lake... | reverse complement strand
GGGCGAGCAGGCACAGCCGGCGCAGAACGCCGCGGAGCCGGCCACGGACCACGTGCCCGACGCGGCCGAGCCGCAGACCACCGCGGCACGACCGGACCGGGGGCGCCGGGTGGAGCCCGGCCGAGCGAGCGATGGCCCGAAGCCGATCGTACCGCAGGCCGAGGAGCTGCCGTTCGATCGCCCGTGGACGCTCGGTGTGCCGGCGCAGGAAGCCGCGCCACGCCAGGCGATCGGTCCCGTGCTGCGCGTCGCGCGGCCCGGGGGGCCGACGCGGCGGTGAGCCTCGCGTTCGCGCCAGCCTCGCGTCGCCCCGAGGCCGAGCGCCTCGAGCGCGTGCTGGCCTCGCCGCGCGTCCGCGACGGCGCCCTGCTCGAGCGCGACGAGTCGATGCGCGCGCAGGTGTGCGTCGTCGGCAGCGGAGCGGGCGGTGCGACGGCCGCGTGCGAGCTCGTCCGGCGCGGCCACTCGGTGGTGCTGCTCGAAGAGGGCGCCTACCGCACCGGGCGCGACTTCACCGGTGACTCCGTCGAGATGGCGAAGCTGCTCGTTGCCGGAGACACCGGCACGCGCACGGTGGGCCCGCACGCGCTCTCGATCCCGACCGGACGCTGCGTCGGCGGCACGACGGTTCTCGGCTACGGGACGAGCCAGCGGCTACCCGGATCGGTGCTCGACTCGTGGGAGCGCGAGCACGGCGCGAGCGGGCTCGGCCCCCGCGAGCTGGCTCCGTACTACGCGCGCGCGGAGCAGGAGCTCGGCGTTGCGGTCGTCCCGGACGCGCTCGTCGGGCGCAATGCACGCCTGCTCGAGCGCGGTGCGCAGGCGCTGGGGCACGCGGGGGCCCGCGTCGCGCGTGCCGCCTCGGGGTGCCTCGCGACCGGCGTCTGCGACCGCGGCTGTCCGCAGGACGCGCAGCTCGGCATGCACGTCCTCACCGTGCCGCGCGCGGTCGAGTCCGGCGCGATCGTCTACACCCGCGCGCGTGTCGACAAGCTCCTGCTCTCGGGGGCGCGCGTGTTCGGCGTCCAGGCGAGCCTGCTGCGCGCGGACGGCGTGCCGACCGGGCGGACGCTGCGCGTCCTGTGCGACCGCGTCGTGCTCGCGTGCGGTGCGCTCGCGACACCGGCGCTGCTGCTCCGGAGTGGCGTCGCGCCGAGCTCCGGTCAGCTCGGGCGCAACCTGCACCTGCAGCCCGCGCTGCGCGTGCTCGCGTCGTTTCCCGACGAGGTGCGAGCCTTCGAGGAGGTGCCGCAGACGTACGAGGTCGGCCAGTTCCTCGACGACGGCATCGCGATCCACGGCCTGCCGGCGCCGCTTGCGACGATCGTTCGCGACCTGCCCGCGGTGGGCCGCACGCACAAGGCGATCGTGTCGCGTCACGCGCGACTCGCGGCAATGGCGGCGCGCATCGCGGACGGGGGAAACGGGCGAATCACGCTGCGGCGCGATGGCACCCCGATCGTGGAGTACCGTCTGTCCGACACCGACCGGCGGCGCCTGCTGCGTGCGGCGGCACTCACGGCCGAGCTGTTGTTCGCGGCCGGGGCCGAGGAGGTCTACCCGGCGCTGCGGCACGCTCCGGTGCTGCGCGATGCGAAGGAAGCGGAGGCGCTGCGCGAGGCCGATCTCGGTGGGCTCGACGTCGAGCTGGTCGCGCACCACCCGATGGGCACGGCGCGCATCGCGGACGACCGGCAGAAGGGCGTCACCAGCGTCCACGGCGCGGTACACGAGGTGCAGGACCTCTACGTCGCCGACGCGAGCCTCCTGCCCACCGCGACCGCGGTCGCGCCGCAGACGACGCTGGTCGCGCTCGCGCTCCGCATCGCGGAGCAGGTCTCCGACTCCGTCGGCGCTCCGCTGTAGGAGCGCTACTCGGCAACGTAGACGAGCACGTCGGACGGGAACGTGTCGTTCATCGCCTCGGTGCTCGAGTACGGCAGCTCGGGGAGCGTGCCGTCCGCGTTCACCGCGTAGGCGTCGACGCGGTTGAAGCCGCCGAGCGACACGAACAGCGTGCGCAACGGTGTGCCGCCTGCCGCTGTGAATTGGATCAGGTCGAGGCCTGTCGGGTACGACGCCGTGTTCGCGAAGGTCGCGCTGAGCGTGTCGTCGATGATGTTGCCGTCGGTGTCGACCTCGAACGAGTCGACCTGTCCATTCTGCAGCGCGGCGCCGTAGATCCGTCTTTTGATCATCGGGGTCCCTTCGACGAGGAACTCGCGGACGATGATGTTGTTGTAGATGCCGCGCGTGTTGGACTCGCTGGTCGGGTTCTGCGGCAGGGCGCCGCTCGCGTCGATCGGGCTCGCGCCGATGCGGCCGCGGCCCTGCAGGACGGTGTACAGCACGGTCTGGGTCTGGCCGTCGCCGAGCGCGCCGACGGCCTGGATCATGCGACCCGGGTTGATGGCGCGCCACGCGGTCGGGATCGGCGAGGGATCGGGTGATGGCGTCGGGTCGGGAGTCGGGTCCGGCAGCGGCGTCGGAGTCGGCGTGAGTGGTGTTCCCGTCGGTGCGGGGTCGGGCAGGTTGAGGTCGGCCTGCAGCTGGAAGCGTGTGATGGTCGACTGCCCGGCGTCACCGATGTAGGCGTACCCGGGCCGCTGGACCGACGCGGGCGTGAACTCCGCGCCCTGGTACGACAGCGCGTCGCCGGCCTGCGCCTGGGAGCTCGGCTGCGCCGGCAGCTCGCCCTGGCTGCCGAGCTCGTAGGCGACGACGCGCGTGAACGTGTCGAGATTGTTCCCGCCGCCGCGCTCGACGACGTACATCAGGTAGTTCCCGTCGGGGTTCTGCAGGAACTTCATGTCGACCGGGTTCGAGCCCGGAACCGCCGCCGTCGCGCACGGCGGCGCGAGGCCGCCGGCGGGTCCGCACAGCGAGTCGAGGCGGCCGCGCGAGATGTCGAACGCGAGGATCTGGCTCGCGCTTGCGACGTAGAGAACGGGCAGCTCGGGATGGCGAACGAGGCGGCGCGGGTTGACCACGGTCGCGCTGTCCTCGGGCGGGCCGCCGGGCAGGAATCCGTCCGCACCGAGCCGGTAGACGCTCACCGCACCACCGTTGGTGCCGAGCTGGGGGTCGCGGGCCTGTGCGACGTAGACGAAGATCGAGCTTCCGGGGGGCACTGCCGTGGGTCCGGGCGGGATGTCGCGGCTCTTGCCGTCGATGCAGCCGGAGGTGGCGAGGGCCGTGATCGCAAGCAGGACCGCGGCTGCCCGTTCTCGGAGAAGCATCCGAGCGGGTATATCGGAGGGGGGACGGGCTGTCGAGGTTGGTGCCGGCGGTCGCGGCTCCCGTGAGGTGTCAATGCAAAGCGACGAACATGGTTTCCTGCTGCGCTTCAACGTGCGTGCCGAGATCCCGAGCGCGCTCCTGGAGGACGACGAGTTCGACGAGCGCGGCTTCCTCGAGGAGTGGGAGCGCGGCCTCAAGCCGGAAGTGGTCCGCGCGGTCTTCCAGGCGCTGCGCGCCATCCCCGGCTGGGACGCGCACGTCCGCAACCGGGGGGCCTCGGCCGACGACGAGATCGAGATCGTCGTCGAGCGCCGCTACGCGGAGGTGGAGGACCCCCCGGACGACGAGGCAGACGACTAGTGCATCGCCGACGGCGGTGCACTGGCTAGACCGCGAGGCTCGACAGGTCGAGGAGCGTGGTGATCCGGGCGGCGCCGTCGGGCAATCCGGTCGTCGCCGCGCTGCCGTGGTCGCGGTCGATCCAGACGGCACGCCATCCGGCACCGAGCGCACCGGCGACGTCCTCGCGAACCGAGTCGCCCACGTGCAGGCACTCGGCAGGGGCGAGCGCGTCCTCGGCGGAGAGCTGTCGCCGCACGTGGTCGAACGCATCGCGCGCGGGTTTCGCGGCACCCGCTTCGCTCGACGGTACGACCGCCGAGAATGCGTCGCCGAGCCCGAACGCGGCGATGAGCCGGTGCAGGCGCCGGTCGAAGTTCGACAGCACCGCCAGACGCAGGCCGCGATCGTGCAGCTCGCGCACCGCGCCGGCGGCGTCCGGGAGCAGGCGCCACGCGGCCGGCTCCGCGTACCAGGCGAAGGTCGCAGCGAAGAAGCGCTCGAGGTCCGCCGCGCGCGAGGGTGGCACGTCTTCGCAGAGCGCGAATCCGAGCGAGGCCGCCACGATCGCCCGCCACCAGCTGAGCTCGAACTCGAGCAGCGTGGCCGCGTGTCCGGCCGCCGGCGCGAGCGGCGGTGCCGTCGCGAACGCGCGCCGGAAGCCCTCGTCGAGTGCGTCCGCGTCGGCCGGGAAGCCGGCCGCGCGCGCGAAGCGAGCGTACGTGACACCGACCGGCTCGGCGATGCCGATCAGCGTACCGCCGGCGTCGAAGCTCACCGCGCGAACACGCCTCACCAGTCGTGCGCCTCGATGTCGGGGATCTGCCAGAACTGGATCAGCACGCCGTGCGCCGAGCGCGGCGAGACGAACGCCGTCTTGTACCCGCCGCCGATGTCGGCCTCGTCGACGATGCGCACGCCGTCGGCGCGCATGCGCTCCACCACCGGGTCGAGCGCGTCGACGTCGATCGACACGTGGTGGAAGCCCTCGCCGCGCTTGCCGAGGAACGGCACGACGAAGCTCCGGCCGTTCGCATCGGCGACCAGCTCCATGCGGAACGGACCGATGTCGAACTGCTTCAGGTCGAAGTCGCCGGCGAAGCCGCGGTGGCGCGGCTGCTCGCGCTCGACCGGCAACCATCGCCGGAAGAAGTCCATCGTCACGTCGATGTCGCGCACCGCAACCGACAGGTGGTCGAAGCGCATGCGCACGTCGAGCCCCGGCATGCGCGTGACGCGCGGCGTGAGCTCCGCCGGCGGCGCCTCGACCTTGGCGACCTGCCAGAACTGCACGAGCATGCCGTGCGCGCTGCGCGGCGAGAGGAACGCCGTCTGATCGTTCGGGTCGAGCGTCGAGCGGAAGCGGTCGACGATGCGCAGGCCCGCCCGCTCCATGCGCTCGAGCATCGGATCGAGCTCGCTCACCTCGATCGACAGGTGGTGGATGCCCTCGCCGCGCTTCTCGAGGAAACGGTCCACGAAGCTGTCCGGGCGCGTGCTCTCGATCAGCTCGAGCTTGACGTGTCCGACGTAGAAGTCGCACCAGCGGAAGTCGTCCGTGTAGCCGGGCCGCGTCGGGTTGTTCACCCGTACCGGCAGATAGCGGGACAGGAAGTCGAGGGTGCGGTCGATCGAGCGCACCGCGATCGAGAAGTGGTCGACGCGGAGATCCATCCCGGTCGTCGTAACCGCTGGTCGGACCTGCCGCGAGACGGAGCGCCGCCGGCCGGACCTGTCGCGAGACGGAGCGCCGCCGGCCGGACCTGTCGCGAGACGGAGCGCTGCTGGACGGACCTGCCGCGAGACGGAGCGCTGCCCGACCGGTACAAGGCGAACCGTGCTCGCCAACGTACGCGTCGTCCTGGTGCGGCCTCGCCGCGGCGGCAACGTCGGGTCGGCGGCGCGCGTGATGAAGAACTTCGGCCTCGGCGAGCTGACGCTCGTGGCGCCGCGCACCTCGGTGGGCGCGGTCGGCGAACGCATGGCGGCGCATGCCCGCGACGTGCTCGAGCGTCGCGCCACGGCCCCCGACCTCGCCGCGGCGATCGCCGACTGCGCGCTCGTGGTCGGCACGGCGGGGCGCGACTTCGCCCACCTCCGGGCGGAGGCGCCGCGCGAGGCCGCCGCCGAGATCGTGGCCGCGAGTGCGCGCGGTCGCGTGGCGCTGGTCTTCGGCCCGGAGGACCACGGGCTCTCGAACGCCGATCTCGGCCGCTGCCAGCGTCTGGTGCGCGTTCCGACCGGCGACGCGTATCCGTCGTTGAACCTCGCGCAGGCGGTCGCGGTCTGCGGCTACGAGCTGCGCCTGGCGGCCGAGGACGCGGCGGAGACGACCGCGGCAGCCGGGCGACCACGACGACCCGGACGAACGTCCGCGGTGCGCTCGGGTGAGAACGCAGCCGCGAGCAGCGCGGAGCGCGAGGCGCTGCTCGAGCATCTGACCCGCGCACTCGACGCGGTCGGCTTCCTGTCGCGCCAGAACCCCGTGCACATCGTCGCCGATGTGCGCGGGCTGTTCGCGCGCGCCGGGCTCACGCGACGCGACGTGAAGATCTGGCGCGGCATCGCGCGCCAGATGCTCTGGGCGGCACGGCCGCGCTGACTCCGGCTCCGAGGCCGTGAAGCGATCGCCTCCCGGCTCGGCCCGGCGACGGACTCGCGAGCTCTCAGCGCTTCTTCGAGCCCGGCTGGCTGAGCGGTCGCACCTGGCGCACGAACACGGCGTTCACGCCGCCGCGCTCGAGGGTCACGCCGCGGACCTCGACCTTGTGCGCGATCCACGGCAGGAGCGGATTCTGCTGCGGCCCGCTGGTGAGGTCCTGCACGACGACGAACAGGAGCTTGCTCTCGTCGTCGAGGATGCCCAGGCTCTCGCCCGCGAGCGCGCAGGTCAGGGCGCAGTGCTGGTGCGCAGGGCCCCTGCGGCCTCCGATGACGAAGCAAGCGTTCTCGACCACCTCGCCGCGCAGGACGCGCTCGCGGGGCCCCGACGGCGACGGAGACGGCTGCGCCACTTGGGCACGCTTCGCGCCCAGCAGGAGCAAAGCCGCCAGAACGAGCAGGCCCCGCGTGAACGGCCGCGCCCGGCGGCGGGCGTCGCGCGGCTTGCAAGGATCATCGGGCGATCGAACGCCCGAGGCCGCACCCGGCGACCGTCCAGCGATCCTGGCGATCTTGCATCGATGCAATGAGGTGAAAGGAAAAGGCATCACCGCCAGATCCCGCAGCGGGACGTTTCGCAGAGGGGCGCGAAATGAGGGCACAATCCGTCGGGCATCGAGTTTGCTCAATGAGTGCGGTCACGACGCGCAAGCGCGTCCCCGTACCATTCCCCCGAACGCCCGTAACACGCCCCCCAAGTAACGCGGAAGTGTCACTCGCAGACGGGCCCGGAAGCCATCGGCTCTCCGGGCCTTTTCATTTTTCGCGCGGCGTCGCGGGCGGGCTCATTCCTCGAGGATGCCGATGCCGTCGGGGAACGAGAGCTCCGTGTCCATGGTGATCGGCGCCAGCGGATTGCCGTTCTGGAACGGGATGCGGCGCACGGTGCCGGTGCGGCGCCCGGGCCCCACGCCGCTGCTGCTCACCACGAGACCGATGTCGGCGTAGTAGACGGTGCCGCTCGAGTCGATGCCGAGGCCGATCGGGGAGCCCGTAGAGTAGGGCACCGGTCCCAGCGTCTCGCCGGCCGGCGGCTCGAGGATGCGCCGCACGTAGCGGCCGTCGCGGTCGTACTCCGCGATCACCCCGTTGATCACGCTCGAGATGTAGAAGGTATCGACGGGGCTGCCGACGATCGCGTTGGGCGTGGCGATGTTCGCGTCCGCCCGGATGAAGAGCGTCTGCTGGATCTGGTCTGCCAGCGGTGCTCCGGTCACGTCCACCTTGCCACAGCCCCCGGACGCGTCGTTCGAGGTCGGAAACGGTGGATCGTACCGGTACACGCCGGGGGCGACGCGCGCGCTGGTTAGGTAGACGCGGTCGTCGGCGTCGACCCAGATCCCGCCCGCGGTGCCGATCGCGACGTCGAGCTTGCAGTAGCGGACCTCGAACGAGTCGAACGGCGGGAACCAGATGATCAGCTGCCCGTCGCCTTCGCCGGCGGCCTGGTTGCCGACGTCGGTGGTGACCAGACGTCCGTCGGAGAGGAAGCCGCAGCCGTAGTTCTCGGCGTTGTCCCCGCTGCCCTGATAGGTCGGCGTGAGCTTGCCGATGCGCGTCGCCGAGAGCTTGCCGACCTCGTCGCCTTCGAGCTGGAAGAAGCCCCAACCCTGCGGCGGGTTCGGCTGGCCGGTGTCCTCGCCGGCGATGAAGCGGCGCGAGCCGTCGGGGTCGAAGCAGATCTGTGCGTTGATGTCCCAGCCGTTCGGATCCTGCGACCGGGGCTGGAGGACGTTCTGCTTGCGGTCGTCGTCGTCGGGCGCGTACGCGTTCAGCCGGTCGCCCTCGCCGTTGAAGACGATGACCTGGTTCGGGCCCGACGGTCCGTCACTGCACGCTTGCAGCAGGAGCGGCAGGACGAGGAGAGCACGAGCAGCGCACGCAATCGTTCTCATGCCGCCTTCGATCACGGCAACCTGCGAAAAGTCAATCGGCCGATTGACACTCGGTCGGGCGTCGGGACCGGCGGATGCCGGTGCCGACCGGCGCGGCAGAGCGCGAGGGCGTCCTACAAGGTCTCCACCCGCCGCTGCGCCTTCTCGAGCTCGCGCGCCCGCTGCCGGCCGTCGAGCTGGGTGCGGATGCGGGCGTACAGCTCTTCCTTGTTCACCGGCTTGGCGAGGAAGTCGCTGACGCCGAGCTTCATGCCGGTCGCGCGCGTCTGCATGTCGTCGCGGGCGGTGAGCAGGATCACCGGCACGCTCGCCGTGCTGTCCGACTTCTTGAGCTCGCGGCACACGGCGAAGCCGTCCATCAGGGGCATCATGACGTCGAGCACCACGACGTCGACCTCGGTGCTCTCGAGGGCCGAGATCGCTGCAGGCCCGCCGTCGGCCAGCACCACGGTGTAGCCCTGTCGCTCCAGCAGGTGCTGCAGCAGGCGACGCGAGTCCTCGTCGTCGTCCACCACCAGCACGCGCCCCACCTCGTCCGCCGCTGCCTGTCGGTTCACGTCAATTCCGCCGTTGCGCCACCGGTCTCGGGAACACCGGTCCGTCGGCGGCGCAGCTTCGCGACCAGTGTCGTTCTCTTGAGCCCGAGCAGGCGGGCCGCCGCCTGCTTGTTGCCCTTGGTCCGCCGCAAGGCTTCCTCGATGAGACGGTTCTCGAATTCCTCGACGGCGTTGGTGAGGTCCAGACCTTCCTCGGTCAGGACCGGTCTCGGGATCTTTTTCTCGGAGATGAACGAGCGGATGCTCGGCGGCAGGTTCTCCACGCGCACGAGCCCGTCCTCGGAGAGAATGACCAGCCGCTCGAGCAGATTCTCGAGCTCCCGGACGTTGCCGGGCCAGTCGTACTCCCACAGGTGGACCATCGCTTCTTCGGTGATGCTCACCTGGAAGTCGCCGCGCTTCTGGTTGTGCCGGTCGAGGAAGTGCTTGACGAGCAGCGGGATGTCCGAGCGCCGCTCGCGCAGCGGCGGCAGGGTGATCGGGATGACTTCCAGGCGGTAGAAGAGGTCCTCGCGGAACAGACCGCGCTCGACCTGAAGCCCGAGGTCCTTGTTCGTCGCGGCGATGACCCGCACGTCGACCTTGAAGGCGCGGTCCGAGCCGACCGGCCGGACCTCGCGATCCTGCAGCACGCGCAGCAGCTTCACCTGCAGGACGGGGCTCATCTCCGCGATCTCGTCGAGGAAGATCGTGCCGCCGTTGGCGAGCTGGAACATGCCGGCGCGCGCGCCGACCGCCCCGGTGAAGGAGCCCTTTTCGTGGCCGAACATCTCCGACTCGAGCAGGTCGGCCGGGATGGCGCCGCAGTTGACCGGGATGAAGGGCCGGTCGGCGCGCCGGCTCGCGGTGTGCACCGAGCGCGCCGCCAGCTCCTTGCCGGTGCCGCTCTCGCCGAGGATGAGGACCGTCGCGTCGGTGACGGCGACCCGGCGTGTCAGGCGCTGGACCCGGTCGATGAGCGGATGCTGTCCGATCAACTGGGTCTGCGCGGTCGTCTGCATCCCGTTTTCCTTGCGGTCGTTGCCGAACGGGCGGGGGCCCGACGGGGAGTATAACACCGCTTCCTTGAAGAACGCCATGTGGGGTACCGGCTGTTGCGGGGGCCCGCGGATGACACCGCAGGACTGCCCGCTGGCACTCCTTCGCCACTCCGTCGCTGATTCTTGAGGTTCGGGTGCCGAAAATTTGCCGCCCCGAAAACGCGTTGCTACGCCGCGAGGATGGCCACCCGAACCCCCAGCCGAAGCCAGGCGCGTCCGGCCCGCGCCGACGGTCGCGCGGCACTCGAGATCCGGCCCATGCAGTTCCTCCCCGGCTACCTGGACCACGCCGAGGGCTCGTGCCTGGTCACGGCCGGGGCAACGCGCGTGCTGTGCGCGGTGAGCCTCGAGGACCGGGTGCCGGACTTCCTGGTGGGGAAGGGCCGCGGCTGGCTCACCGCCGAGTACGCGATGCTGCCGCGCTCGACCCACACCCGCAGCCAGCGCGAGTCGACGCGCGGCAAGATCGGCGGCCGGACGCACGAGATCCAGCGTCTCATCGGCCGGAGCCTGCGCGCGGTCGTCGACCTCGAGAAGCTCGGCGAGCGCACGCTGACGGTCGACTGCGACGTCCTGCAGGCCGACGGCGGCACGCGGACGACGGCGATCAACGGCGCCTACGTCGCGGTCGCCCAGGCGGTCGCGAAGCTGGTCGATGCGGGCCTCCTCGCCGAGATGCCGCTGCGCGAGCCGGTCGCGGCGATCAGCGTCGGCATCGTCGGGCGCGATCTGCTGGTCGACCTCGCCTACACGGAGGACAGCCGCGCCGAGGTCGATGCCAACTTCGTCATGACCGGCGGCGGCGGGATCGTCGAGGTGCAGGGCACGGCCGAAGGCCGCACGTTCGAGCGCCGTGACCTGAACCGCATGCTGGACGCGGCGTGGGATGCGATCGCGCACATCCATCACCTCCAGGCGAGCGCGATCGCGAGCTTCGCGGGCTCGAAGCGCCGGACGTCGCGGATCCGAGCGAGAGCGATCGCGAGCAGCACCGGGCCGAAGCGCGCCCCCGCGCGGCGCTGACACGTCCCGCGATGCGCGTCACCGCTCCGGTCACGCTGGCGACGCGCAACGCCGGCAAGCTCGTCGAGCTGCAGGCGCTCTGTCCAGGCGAGCTCGAGCTGCGCCTCCTGCCGTCGCAGCCCGCGCCACCCGAGGTCGACGAGGACCAGGACAGCTACCTCGGCAACGCGCGGAAGAAGGCGTGCGCCATCGCCGCGTTCACCGGCGGTGCGGCGCTCGCCGACGACTCCGGCCTCGAGGTCGACGCGCTGCCGGGCGAGCTCGGCGTGCGCTCGGCACGCTACGGCGGCCCCGGCCTCGACGACGCCGGCCGCTGCGCGCGGCTGCTCGACGCGATGCGCGGCGTGCGGGCGCGAGCGGCGCGCTTCCGCTGCGTCCTCGTGCTGGCCGACGGCGACCAGTGGGTGTCGGCGGAGGGCACGCTCGAGGGCGAGATCACGGACGCGCCGCGCGGCAGCGCCGGCTTCGGCTACGATCCCGTCTTCCTGCTGCCGGAGCGCGGCTGCACGCTCGCCGAGCTCGCGGCGGCGGAGAAGAACGCGCTGTCGCACCGTGCAGCGGCGATGCGCGCGCTGGTCGCGCAGATGCGCGGTGACGTGCGCCCGAGCTCTCGCGCTGGAGATCCTGCGAGGAGATCCCGCGATGGAGATCCCGCGATTGACAGTTCCGGGGACGAGACGTAGGGTCTGCGCGCGTTCTTCCTCTCCGGTGGTGGTCCGACGACGGGGCGTGGCGCAGTCTGGTAGCGCGCCTGCTTTGGGAGCAGGATGTCGGAGGTTCAAATCCTCTCGCCCCGACTCCACGGCGTGCCATCATCGGCTCGGCGATTCGCGCCAGTAGCTCAGGTGGATAGAGCAACGGCCTTCTAAGCCGTGGGTCAGGGGTTCGAATCCCTTCTGGCGCACTCACCGCGACGATCGTCGAGTCGCGTCACGTTGACGATCGACGGGCGGATCGGTACTCGCCCAAGGCCACGACGTGGTGGGTGTAGCTCAGTTGGTAGAGCACCGGATTGTGGCTCCGGGGGTCGAGGGTTCGAGGCCCTTCACTCACCCGTATCGGAGAGCCGGCCGCCGTCGCGAGGCGCGGTCGGCTCTCGTCGTCTGGGGCGGCCGCCGCCGCGCGCGACGTTGCCGCGCGACGTTGCGCGGATCGCGCGCTGTCGGTTGCGCGGCTGAGGGGCGCTGGGTAAGAAGCCGGTGGGCCGGTAGCTCAGTTGGTAGAGCAGCTGACTCTTAATCAGCGGGTCCGGAGTTCGAGCCTCCGCCGGCCCATTGGAAAAACCCCCTTGTGTCGCAAGAGTTCTTGCGGGGCTGGGGGTTTTTCTCTTTGTGCCGCCTGCGAGTGTAGTGCACGAGCGCCGCAGTCGCCTGCGACGCCCGTGCCGGGAAGCAGGGGCCCTCAGCGTTTCAACTGCCGCCACGCACTCGCGGGCAGAAGGTCACCTTGTAGTCGATCTCGCCGGCGCCCGGATCGGAGCAGGTGAAGAGGCTGCTCGGATCGTCGTACTGGAAGCTGTATGCCGAGGGGCACGCTTTCTTGAAGATCTTGGTGTACGGACGCCGCCCGCGGTCGGCCTTGCGCGCCGCCCGGAGCCATCGCCGGTTGTAGGGACCGCAGCAATCGCCGCCCGATACGCAGACGTCGCCGCCCGGGATGATCGACGAGTCGCACGACG
>Ga0172363_10003705_pt1 | contig 12441 bp, 7 predicted proteins | sample LakKivs2_kivu2a2_FD_114541 | JGI IMG/M metagenome (GOLD analysis project Ga0172363, IMG submission 114541) | Sediment microbial communities from Lake Kivu, Rwanda - Sediment s2_kivu2a2 | ecosystem: Environmental > Aquatic > Freshwater > Lake > Sediment | place: Rwanda: Western Province, Lake... | reverse complement strand
CGTCTAAAACAATAACTGTTACTAGAAGTTCACAATTTTCGTTATTGGTCCCTGAAAGTGTTAAAATAAATCAGGGTGAAAGCTATTCCATGTGGGTCTCTATCGTTAATACAGGGCAAACAGATTTTTCAAATTTAATTTTATCATTGAGTGGTATACCAGAGGACTATTACACTTTACCAGAGATAAACGAATTAAAGGCAGGTGAAGAAAAGAAGGTTTCTGTTGATTTTACAATTCCTGAAAATGCTGAAAAAGCTAGTCATACAGGTAAATTGAGGGTAACATATGATAACAATTTCTTGGAGGAACAATTTATCTTAACCATTTTAAGCCTTGAAAAAAATGAAAGTACATCTGTTGGAATTTCTAGTGGTTTTAAATTTCCCAGTCTGAGTTTACCCACAGCTAAGGTTGTCCTACCGAATATGAGCGCAAACAGTTTAATTATTGCTTTGTCTACTGTTTTTATCTTCTCGTTTGCTGTTCTCTTTAAAAAGAGGAAAATTACAACTGAATCCGAAAGAAATAACGTTAAAAACTTACTCTTGGGCATTAAAAAGGAAGTAGAAAGACCTATAGTGAAAATAGATAAGATCGAGTCAGTAAAGAACAGAATAAAAAAATTTAGAAAAACAATAAAAAAGTGAAAAACTAAATGATTCTTGAATAATATGAAAAAATTATTCTTGTATTTACTCGTTTTTATATCAGTAGTTGTATGCATCACTAACCCAGCTGCAGCCCAGGAAAATACAACTATTACGTCCACAACAATTCTACTAGAGAACGTTACGACAACCACTATAATTCCGAATGAGACAAGTACTACTTCTAGTACAACTATACCCTCTGAAACAACAACCATCTCATCTGCTAACGAAACTGAAAATATTACTACAACCACGACTGTCATTTCTCTTAACGAAACGACTACAACTTCAACTACAATCCAGGAAACCACTATATTAACAACATTAGAAACCACAACATCTACTTTACCTCCAAAACCTAAAGACGAAGAATCTCCTATTTGGGTAAACCTGAGACATGATCCTAAAGTGGTAAGAGAATCTGACTCAGTTAATATAATTGTTGGTTGGTACGATAATGTGGCTTTAGGAACTGTGATCATTTATGAAAACTCTACTGGCTCATGGGAGGAACATATATGTAATATAGAAACAGGGCATTGTTCATCAGGAATAACTAATTTGTCTACCACATCCGCTAATCTAACAGGTTTATTTCTGGTAATTGTGTTTGCCACTACGTTTACCATTCTCATTCTTAACCCAATGAAAGCGAAGGGCATATCTAAAATAGTGTTACCATTCCTTGTTTTAGTAATCTCTATCTTCTTATTGTCAATTCTATTGTTCCCAGAAGTATCAAGAAATATTTCATTGTCCTTGTCTAGGTTGGGAATTCTGCCTCTGAGAGGTCTAAGAACTTTTTCTCACACTATTCCTGCCTCAGAATTGGATGCTGGAGAAGTTGTTGGTTACTATAGTTACGCTAATGATACAGCTGGAAATGAAGCCACGAGTGGAATTAAAACTTTTACCGTACAGACAGGTGAAGTTATCTTAGAAGAAATAGAAACTTCTTCTATTAAAGAAGAGCAAGGCGAAGCTGAGATAGGAAAACCCGTTAAATGGAAAAAGGAATTGGTTATTGTAAACCCATTTCCTGAAGAAATTAAAGGTTATGAAGTAACTGATCTTCCAAAAGATGCAGAGAATATTGTTGTGAAGGATGTGGAAGGAAGAATCCTTTACAGAAATAAAAGCACATGGACGACTGATATAACTGAAAAAGGGGAAATCTCTTATTTTGCTGAGTATGAGACATCTGCTCCTTACAAAGAAGAATCTATAACAAAACCATTTGTTTTAGGAAGAACTTACAAAAAAAGAATTAATGTGAAATCAGATTTTTCCGGTCATTACCAGAATGTAAAAGCTTATACTGATATTTCTGAAGAAATATTCCAAGAAAATTATAAAATAAAACTCTATCATCTCATTGGTAATTCAAAGATTGATGTAACTGATAACCCAAGTTATGAGGTTAAATTTATAGATTCTGATAATAATGGTTTTACTGATAGAATAGAATGGACTGTTCCCCAACTGTCAGAAGAAGAGTTTGAGGTAAAGGCAGGTATCACGATAATCAATGTACAGTCTTACCCAGCTGTTTGGGGTAATTGGACTGTTAGGTTTAACACTACTGGTGTTGCGAATTTAACGATAACACCTATAAATAACACGAATTTTGATGTTGATATAAAGTTTTTAGAATTAAAATGTGGTGACAATGTAGTCAACCCTGTATACGATGGAAGATCTGTTTTCTATTATAACTGGAATTGTTCAGAAGAAGGAAAAATAATAAACCAAGTCTTGAAACCTGGGAAACATACTTTGGAATTTAGGTATGGGGATGATGTGGAATATGCTCATAATTTAGCTCTATTTTTTGATGATTTTGAAACTGGTTTTGGAAATTGGGTAGATACAGGAGGTACTTGTTATTGGATTAGAGATCAAGGCGGAACACCTTCTTCCAGTACAGGCCCAGATCATGACAACACTATTGGAGACGCCACTGGTTGGTATATATATGTTGAAAATTCGTTAAGGGCTTGCCAGGGCAGTGATACTAGTGCTATTATAGAAGGACCTGATCTTGATGCTGACATGTATAGCGTAAGTCTTAGCTTTTACTATCATATGTATGGCTCAAACATTGGCACGTTGCACGTTGATGTTTATGATGGCTCTTGGCATGATGATGAATGGAATATCTCTGGTCAACAGCACGGGTCATCGGGAGCTGCTTATACTCAGGCTCAAGTTGATCTTGGTTCTTACACAGGGATAATCAAAATCAGGTTTAGATATGATGGAGTTACTGGCTTTCGAGCTGATGCAGCTATTGATGATATTAATATCACAGGAGTGTCGAGAAATCAACCACCAACAACACCAACAAATATGCGATGCAATGGAAATGATAACTGTGATATAGATGTTGATACAGGAGTAACTCTTCAAGCCGGTGGCTCTACCGATGCTGATGGAGATACAATTACATATTATTTAGAAGCTTTGTTAGATAACACCATAACCAGTGATGACCAAGAACCTGGAGAACAGGAACACAAAGCAGAAACAACAACAGGAATAACAACTTATAATTTTGCCACTTGTACTCACGGCACAGATTGTTGGGCATATGAAAACGATGTTGACCAATTTCCATTTGGTGGAAATACAGCAAACAGAAATGACCATGCCGAACCAACAGCCGCAGAATATACTTACATGAGTGCTGTTAATGGTCAATGGATGACTGATGATCCAGGTGCGGGAGATGAGATGCTTTTGTGGTTAGAATTTTATATAGACCTCGGAGAATCACCAATAGAAGACATCACATTAATTAATTTTAGCTTTTTTGGTAATACAGATGGTTCAGCTGCTACTGACTATACGATCTGGGTTTTGAGAGACGGAGAGGCTTGGCAAACTGACGCTTCTTGGACTCAGCTTGGTGGTAGTACAAGCGTTCCACAAGATGTTGATACTTGGGTAAACCGTTCCTTAGATTCAAATTTTGCTACATATATAAATTCAGGAACAGGGCTAATCACTTGGGCTGTATTTTCAAATAGGGCCTCAGAAGATATGCGTGTTAATTATGTAGAAATGAAAGTTAGTTATGGAACAACAAAAGATGATGATTATAATGAAACTTTTATTGAATACACAGCAATAGACGGTCCTGACCTAGGAAGTATCACTAGTATTGAAGTAATAACTCAAGTCAGTTACTACGATCCGAGGGGTTCAGTAAATACTGGTAATACGAGACCGGATTTAGAAATAGGGATTTGGGATGGTTCTATTTATGATACAGGGCATTTATGCGATCTAGTTTCCTATTATGGAGATTCTGAATCATCAGTGAAGTATAATTGTATAATTTCTATTACAGATCCCATTATTAGAACCGCATGGGAAACGGCTAGCAACAGAAAAGTTGAAATAAGAGGAGACTTTTTGGATTCGGAATTAGGTTTTGACGATACTATAAGATGGGATAGTGTTTGGGCTATCATAAACGGTAAAGAACGGATAGAGATAGGTTCTCACGTAGAAGGATCTAGCTTCTATTGGGACACTAGCGGTTTGGAAGAACAGAATTGCATTGATTTGAGAACAAGAGCAATCGATTTAACAGGAAGTAATACTTATTCGAGCTATTTTACAAAAGGATGTTGTTTAAATATAACACACGGAGGAATTTCTTGGTTGAATGTTATTCTAGATGTTCCAAATCCTAATATATATACTGCTTCTAATCCTCTTGAAGTATCTCAATATAATACTTTTACAGTTAATGCAACAGTTGAATGTAAAGATGGATCATGCGGGACTGTCTCTGGCTCAGTAAGATACAATGATTCTTTAGGCGAACCAAATCCATTAGTTAGTACAATAAAAGGAACTACACCATTCTATATTGTTGGTGAAACATATCAAACTCGTGATGATGATTACATATATAAAAATTGGAACTTTTCAGTTTCTAGTCAAGTAATAGGAAACCCATCAGGCGTGGCCTATAATGGGACTCACTTCTGGGTAATAGATAGAAGTCCTGGCAACGCTAAGATTTTCAGGTATGATAAAAACGGCAACTACGATGGTTGGAGCAAGGATTGTTCTGCTGAAGATACTGCATTAGAAGGGATATATGTAAATTCAACGACTATTGGCATCACTGGTTATCAAAATAGTAGAGTGTACTTTTATGATATTAATACCGGCAATTTCATAACAAGTTTTGATGTATCTGCAGAAATGGGTACTGCTGTTCCTGCCAGTTTAGTCTTCAACTCTACTTATGTCTGGGTTCTGGCATCTTCGACCACTAACAAAAGAGTCTACCGATATTTATCTGGTGTTCATGATTGGGATTTTGATTATAACGTAGTTCCAGGTGTTACAGTAATCGGCGATGGTTTAGAGTTCAACGGAACTCATTTCTTTGTTTCTGATAGCATGGGCACAGGAGGGCATGTTTGGGCTTATAACTCAGCTGGTAATTATGTTTATTGGAATTTTTCCACTGTGGAAGAGATGCCTTATGGCTTAACTTATTATGACAATGAAAATAATTTTTACACAGTTGATTATAGTGATAAATATGTACGTAGATATGAAAGGAATACAACTAGTATAACAGGCAATCCTGTTTCTTGTGGGTCTATGAATCAAGGAGATATTTGTCGACTCAACTGGACTGTAAACGTTACTGGTTCTTCTGACTATAAAATAGATGTTAACTTTTCATCTAGTAATTATCTAGGAGTTGCTAATAACGATACCTTGAATGCTTATATAAAAGTAAGTGCTCTATCTTTTTCAATTAAATTGCCAGGACGACCCTGGATTTCATCATCGAAAACAAAACCAGGGACTCTTACTACACCTATAAACTTTAGTGCGGTCGCTAAGACTGAGTACAATGTTGTACCATGTGTCTACAGTTCAAATTACTGTCAGGATGCTACAACTCCAATATTCAATTTCACTAATACTGGTGGTAAAGCCGAAAAATGGAACATATCGTTGAGTCAAGCACTTCCCTCTTACATTCATCTTTACGGTAACACTAGTTCAAACTCTACTCTTCAAGAGATTAACATAAGTGGATGGATAGTTGCGAACAATATTCCAGTTGGGGGTTATGCACAAGCATGGTTATGGGCTGATTTTGTTGACGTACCACCAGGAAAAGTTGAGATTGCTATAAATCACACTTCGATGACTGCAACTTAGAATCAATAGAAACATTTATTTAATATAAAACAAAATAAATTAATAACGGAGGGGTAAACAGAGGTTTAAAAATGAAGAAAATAGGTTTAGTTTGTTTAGCTTTGGTTTTTATAGGTTTTATTGGCCTAGTATTCGCAGATGAATACGCTTACACAACGGCATACTTTAACTTACCGAGTGATGTGAGTTTTGGTGTATTTCTTCTTGGAACAGCTGTAAATACATCTTCTATTGATAGTCAACCTGGAGCAGCGACTACAACTTGGATTTCATTCAATGCATCAGATCCAAACGATAATGGAATACAACCAATGACTACAGGATCACTAATAAATCAACAAACCGGCCCGACAAAACCCATAATCCGTATTTTTAACATGGGAAATGTTAATTTCAAATTTTACATGAACGCGTCAGTTGGTCAATTATGTATTAATCTATGTGCTAATAGTACTTGTGGGGGTGCTGGTTGTAATGCAGTGCCTGCATGCACTCCTATAAAAGAGTTATCATCAAACTGGGCAACTTTATCAAGCAATCTACCTACGGATGGTTACTTGAATGTAACAATGTATGCTGATTTTAACAGTTGTACACCACCGATGACTCAAGCTGGGGCAATATATTACAAAAGCTCCTTAACTTAAATCCGGTTAAAAAATGAAAAAAACAGGTTATGGAATTAGTAATTATAATAGAAAAAAATTGGTTTTAATAGGCATAATATTCATTATAGGAATCTCTTTTTTGATCTTAAGAAATCAATCAATTACTTCACAAATAATTGAAGTTCAGAATAAGAATGAACCCAAAAGTCTTAGACCAAATTATTGTGGAACAGTTAATGGTAAAGAGAAATGCATCGACCCACAAACATTCAAATATTTGCCAGATTATCCATCAGATTTTGTCCAAATCTACGAATTAGTCTACTATGGTAAAATTAATGACTTGTCCAAGATTGATGAAAAGTACTGGAAGCAACCTGAGATACTTCCTACTTGGAAAACTAGCGGAGTAAATGCTTATTTGAATCCAGAGAAAGGTAGGTTTGGTGCCTTTGGATTGGGTTGTTATCCTGCTGAGGTTGTAGCAAAGGTAACGCCAGGTCAAGCAGTAAAATTAACGACTTGGCTACATACATCATGGGCTATTCAAACTCTTCAGGGTATGTCTTTAGGAGTAGTTTATCCGACTCACGCAGATTCAACATCAGGAATAGCAGTCGAGCAAGATCCTTCCATCTCAAGATACTTTGATGCAAGTGTGAGTTCAAAAGTTGTTTTGCTAGGACCAACATGGCCGTATTTCGAGTCTGGTCCAGAGTTTGATCATGATGGTTGGATTTTACCTATAACTATTGATATAAAAGTGCATTATGATACACCGAAAGGAACTTATGCTTTGGGCGTAATGCCCTATTCACCACCACAAGATAAGAATGATGAATGGACATTGAAATACAAGCTTAGGTATTCTCCAATACAACAGTTTTATTTGGGTAAACCCTATTTCACTGTATTTTTAAACGTTGAGTGATATGAAGCTTAATATTCTCATGATTTTTTTTTATTTTTTTTATTCTCATCTGTAAATGCACAGGAACACGCTTATTCTGAGTCCTATTATCAGTCCGAATCCATATTATTTGTTAATATAGTAGAACCGACTTATTCTTCACCCGTTGAAAATGTAAGAGAAGGAGATTTCATTTATCCGATTATACATGTTGAGTATAATGGAACTAACGTTACTAATTTGAACGTAGAAAATTTCACTGTCGATATTGGTATTCAACAGGCTTTAATAACTAACATTAGTTACAATGAAACAACAGCCTTTTATACTTTAAACGTAACAATTCCAACTAATCCAGAAAGTTCTAAACAAGATATCTGGGTTAATGTCTCTTACAAAGGAATATGGAGAACTGATATAAACATTGAAGCTGTTTGGTATTACCCACCAACTACTACAACCACTCCTACACCTTCACCACCTGGTCCTGGTCCCAGTCCTGGTCCCGGCCCAAGTCCAGGCCCCAGTCCAGCACCTACCCCGCCTAAACTTTCAAACTTTACAGTAGATAAAGAATTAATAAAAATCGAATTAAAACCTGGAGGAACAGATAATCAATCGTTAAAAGTTTCTAACACAGGAAAAACAAAATTGACGATTAATGGAAGAATTCAATACTTAGATGAATTTTCATTCTTTACGGAAACTGGTACTGAATATACGTTTGAACTGAATCCAAATGAAACAGAGGAATTGGAAGTAAACTTCGTTGCAAAGAAAGATCAATCACCCGGCGTTTATCCTGGAAAAATAGTTTTTACAGGCGACTCTATAGAAAGGACTGTTTTAGTGGTTGTTGAAATAGAATCAGAAATACCGTTGTTTGATGTTAAAGTAGAAGTGTTACCAGAATACAGAATAGTTTATCCTGGGAGTAAAGTGATGGCACAATTGACATTATACAACCTTGGAAGAGTCGGAAGGGTCGACACTGATGTAGAATACGGGGTAAAGAGTTTGGATGGAACGGTTATAACGAGTGAACATGAGTTGATAGCGATAGAAACACAATTTTCTGTTGTAAAGGGTTTGAATCTTCCAGCCGATATAAAACCAGATAGTTATGTGTTTTATTCTAAAGTGAGTTATAATGGTGTTGTCGGTACAGGTACTAGCATGTTTAGTGTGATTGAAAGGTTCAAATTTAGTACATACTTTTTACTTGCGATTGTTATCTTTGCTGTCATTATAATTTTGATTGTACTCTTCATTTACTACTCGAAAAAAAGAAAACGTAAATCAAAAAAAGAATCTCGTAAAAAATGACTAAGCTTTCAACCTATAAAATTTCTCTCTCCCGCCAAGTATAGTTTCGACTATACCTAACTTTTCCATCAATTTAAAGTACTCGTTGCATCTCGTTCTCGACAAACCAATTAATTGACTCAAATCAGAAGACGTCAATTTTTCATGTCTTTCTAGAAGAGAAGTTATATTTTCGATCCTTTTTGTTTCGACTATAGTCAACGGTTCTTTTATGTTCGTGTTTTTAGGTATTAAAGTCTTCATTTCAGATACGATTTTTTTAATCAATTCTTCGCTGTCTTGAACTTCTCCCCTGAAACTTGATTCACTTAAAACTTTTTCAGGGATTCTTTCCTCGAGTTTTTTCTCTAATTCAGTCAATTTTGAATTGATTTTTGCTATTTCTGAATAAAAATCTGTCTCAGTAGTTGTTTCACCATCTTGATAATATTCGTACAAACTACTGATTGTGTTGTGTGGAATTGATTCCAACTTTTTTTCTATTAGGGATATTTTATTGCTCAAATTTTCAACTTGATCTTTCAAATCTTTTAAAACTCCAATCACAATTTTATTTTCCAAATCTTCTTTAGAAAAATCTCCTTTTTCTTCAAATATAAAATGCTTTCTCAATTCAGGCTTTTTTTGAGGAAAAACATCCATGTATACTTATATTAATTCTGGATTTAAAAATTAATCGACATTTTCGACTATTGGCAATTTTTTATTTCGAAATCAATGATGAAAAGTTTTATAATGCGGATTTCTAAATATATTAGTATGAATAAAAAAATCTTAACGAACAGTTTGTTAATTTCAGTAGCTTTAATAACAGTTTTTGCGTTGATGGAAGTAACACCAGTTATGTCAGGAACAAATAATTGTAAAATATTGCCAACTAACAAAGAAATAGAGGTAACATATTGTGAACAGTGTGGACAAGGTGGAACACTTACAGGCAGATGCCAAAAAGAAAGTGAAGGCGGTTGTTCATGTGCCGACGATTTTTGTGCGCAATGGATAGCAGAACCAAACGAAACCTTGACTTGTGATTGGTCTATAGGAATACATGTTTGTAAAGCTGTTTGTCATGACATAAATATGATGCCAGTCTGTTCACAAGTATCAAAATTCGGTGGTGCTGTAACTTATTCATATAACACTCTTTTGCAAATTGATCCATTCCCCGTAACGCAATGTGGTTTTTGTCCAGTTGGAAGCCCTTGTAACAGTGAAACGGACTGCGGATCTCATCGCTGTATTAATGGATTCTGTGAGTGCCAGATCGCAGGAGGAAGAGCTGAAAACCCCATAGATTGCTGTTATCCACTCATATGGGAATATGGATATTGTCAATGGCCAAATGCAACAACTACTACAACACTCAGGACATGTAAAGCAACTGATACTAGCCTTACTTACCCAAGGGGCGACGACCCATTCGTATATGGGACTTGCAGTGACTCATTTGGTGCATACACGGAGGACAAATGCTTGAGTTCTGATACATTATTAGAGACATATTGTCCATCTCCACTCGGTACATGTGCTGTTTCGAACAAACTATGTCCTAATGATTATTATTGCTATGGAGGAAAATGTACACCAAAAACTGAAACTACATTAAGTACAACAACCCGTCCTGTAGCGATAACAACAACAATACCTTATGTGGAACCTTACACAAACTGTGAAAGAGAAGGCGGAATAGGTTGTTTTTCGGGTTCGACGGGCTGTTCAATGGCATGCAGAGCGCAAGGTCAATGGGGATTTTGTGAACTAGGACCTGCTAATCTAGGGTATTATCCTGGTTGTGGCTTTGGAGATTGCTGTTGCTTCTGCGTAGGTGAAAGAACAGTACGTTTAGGCACATCCGCTACTCTAACCAGCATTGTAGTTGCAGTAATTTTCGTAGCAGTAATAATAGGGATAATGTACGCAATTCTTAGAAGAACTAGGAAATAAAACAAAAAGCTTGACTGAAAGAATTGAATAGACGTTTGTCGGTTCTACCGACATATATTTTTTTATTTTTAAATTGTCAATAATATCGACAATATCAATCATTTTTAAATTACATTATAGAATTTAGTTTAATACTCTTAATATTTTTCAATAAAAACCCCACAGCTCATCCTTAAAAATATCGACACATGTGATTATCAATATTATTAATCACATGTGATTAATTGTCCAGGGAGAATGCTAAAGAAGAGATAATAAAAGTTCTTAGAGAGCATCCTGAAGGTCTGATGCTAACCGAAATAGCTGAAATTACAGGTATGAACAGGTTTACCGTTACTAAGTACGTACATGAACTCATAGGTGGTGGGTCGATTTTTCAGAAAGAAGCTGCTGCTGCAAAAATCTGTTACCTAAAAGAAAAACTTCTTGAAAAAGTCAAAGAAAGAGAGATAATCGAAAAATTGAGGAAAAGGATGGAATCATGAATAAAAACTTATCAAGATCTAAGCTTAAAATAAAAGGTATTTCTTCAGTAGCAGCTGTAGTCATCATAGCAACGATATCGATATCTCTTGTTGGGACTACCTACTTCTTCTCTAGAAGTCTGACAGAAACTGCTATGGCAGAAACATTTGAGATCGTGGACATATTCCAGAATAGAATTATAGTCAGGAATACAGGAACTCAGCCCATCAGCAAATTCAAGACTTTGATAGAAGGAAAAGAGGTTGAGAACAATGTTAAAGATCCACCCATACAACCACAAAGTGTTGGGACTGTAATTATTAATTTAGAAGGCATAAGTCCTGGTAGGCATCAATTGACTTTGATATCCAGAAGTATGTCACAGACTTGGATGTGGGAGTTTGAGTTTGTTACTACAACAATTACAACTACTACCATGGAAACTACAACAATACCAACTAAGATAGCTCCAATTGGAGAAGCAAGATTAGAAGCCAATGTAGAAACAGAACAAGGATTAGCAGAAATAGGAAAACCTGTTAAGTGGACTAGCAAGATTGATGTTGAGAATCCATCATCTATTGATATAAAAGATTATACAATACGTTTAATCATTCCAGAAGATGCCAGTAATGTTGAGATTAAAGACGAAAAAGAAAAAACTGTTTCTGAAGGAAAATTGTCTATAACTATGGACATATCTCCTAATAAAATTAAACAATATTATCTTGAGTATGAAACTCCCGCTCCTTATAAAGTTGAAAACGAAGTAAAACCTTTTGTTTCAGGAGAAAAATATGTAAAAAGAATTATTGTTAAATCTGATTTTTCCAATCATTATCAGAATGTTAAAGCATATACTGATATTTCGGAAGACCTTTCAAAATATGGATATACAATCAGATTATACCATATTGAGAATGATAACAAAATAGATGTGACTGTCAATTCATCTTACAATGTTTCTTTAATCGATTCTGATAGCGATAATCTTATTGATAGGATAACATGGGTTGTTCCTACATTGTCTGACCAAACGTTTATGATTGAGTCCGAGGTGCCAAGCATCAGCAACAAAGCTTATTTGGTTTCATCAACAGGTTCTACCTCACCGAACGATGCCACAATAGAGTTCAGTTCGGGGCAATACACAAACATACAAAGTTCTGACAACAATTATGTTACTTCTACTGCTACGGAAAGTATAACAGCAAGTTGTTCCGCAAGTGGTAGTTGTTCATGTTATACTGACAATAGGTATTGTTCAGGAGCAGGAATACAATGCAGAGCATCATCAGCCTGTTCAGCAGACTGCCCATCTTTGATACAGGCT